>Ga0190313_1001025_pt1 | contig 15385 bp, 18 predicted proteins | sample 4870071011_MG_FD_169989 | JGI IMG/M metagenome (GOLD analysis project Ga0190313, IMG submission 169989) | Hydrothermal vent sediment bacterial communities from Southern Trench, Guaymas Basin, Mexico - 4870-07-10-11_MG | ecosystem: Environmental > Aquatic > Marine > Hydrothermal vents > Sediment ...
GCCCTAATCCTTCTGCGACATCTGCCGGGATACTGCCGATATTCTTCGGGTCAATAGTTTCTTCTATATTTTGCGCAATATCTGTTGTTTTTTCTTCTGTTATTCTTTTAGCAATTTCGGCGGGAGTTTGCTTAACTCCGGATATCGCCCCACCGCTTTCCTTATCTTTTAAATACTGTTCGTATTCTTTGCGGTAATCTTCTGCACCTTTTGTGAATAAATCTTTTATCGTCTGCCCTGATGCATCTCCCGTTAACTGCAACGCTGTCATAGGATTGCCGGACTGCAAACCAGCCATTACTCCCCAAGAAGCTTTAATTTTGTCAACTGCCATTTTTCTATATTCCGGGGGCAACCATTGAAGTGTGAAATTTAATACTTTATCTATTCCGCTTGACGCCATATCTTCAAGGTTAGCAATAAAGCCGACAGGTTCATTAACACCCTGCACGGCGCCAGCACCGAAAGATTTAACCGTGTCAGCAACAATGCTGGGTTTAGCTGTGCTTTCGTATAACCTTGATATGTATTCTTTTTGTTTTTCTTCAGGAAGTTTTTTAAATTCAGGATTAGTTTTAAAAAACTCTTCTGTCAAATCCCTGTAAGCACGCCTTAAATCAATATCTTTTTGCCATTGTTTGCTTTGCCATATCGCATTTACAGGTTTCCCTTCTTCTATGTATTTGCTTAAAAACTTTTTCCATTCATCGTAGCGGGACATATCGTCTCCTTACTTCTTTAAGCTGTCAGGGATTAAATCATCAAAACTAAAAGGTTTTTCCGCTTGTGGAGTTTTTATCCCATAAATTTCCTCTTTAAGTTTATTTATATATGTGTTTAATTCTTCAGGTGGGACAGAGCCACTTGCAACAACAGGAAGTAATTTGTTTATCTGATTGATGTATTGTGTTTTAACTTCTGATGGTATCTGCGGGTTGTTAACAATATCGTTTGCAATTGTTCTTAATTCTTCAGTATGCGCTCTATATTGGTCATAAATAGCTGCGGTTTCAAGGTCTCCTGTTTTTGTGGCAGTCTCTATTTTTTTATCCCAATATTTTTTTAAGCTATCGGTAGAGTTAATAATATATTTGTATGGGCTTTTATTATTACCAGAAGCCAACCTGCTTTCATATTTAGCCCTCAACTCTTCCATTTTTAGACGGTGCTTCTCTGCCTCTGTTTTTCTTTTTTCGGCTTCTTTTATTTTTTCAATAGTAGCTTTTGATTGCGTTGTTTTATCAATTAACTGTGCCTGTTGCTCCGTTGCCGATTGTAAATTAGGGACATTTTTATATATAGGGATACCTAAAGTGTTAGCAATAAAATTGTTTAGCGCATTCAATCCTTCAGCCCCCCATTGCTTACCTACGCCAGCTATTCCCCCCTGCGGGTTAAATGTCCTAATAAGAGATACTAACGCATTCATTTTACCATAAGTATCGGGGCTAATAGCGGTTTTAGCTTGTAAATCATAATCAGCCGCTTCAATTTGCTTCTGTAATAGTTGTTTATTATACTCGTCCATCGCCAACGCTCTGTCAAGCCAACCTTGCTGGACATTAGCGTATTTATCCTTTAACGACAATTCTTTCCTTGTGATGTTCCCTTGTGCCAAGCCTTTTAAAAGCCCGCCAAGAAAACCTATTCCGCTCATTCCACCAGTAGCCATATTAACCTCCTATCCTGCCGGAAGCAGAACCAGAAAGCCCACTTCCTCCAGAGGCATTGCCAAATAGATTAGCCCAATAATTATTAGGATTTCTATACATACCCCAAAGCATACCTACGCCTGTTCCTAACCCGCCAAGCATATTAGCAAACCAATTCTGTGCCTGTAAATTTTGCAATTGAGTATTAAGAGCCATTTGTCTATTAAACTGGTCTTGCTGGGTTTGTATGCCTAACAGTTTTGAAAACCAATCAATAGCCTGCGCTCTTCTTTGCATTTGTTCCTGCTCTTTTTGCATTTCAAGATTTGCTAATGCCTGCTGTAATCCCTGCTGTGCGGAAGATTGCACCTGTGCTTGTCCTTGTGCGGTTAACCCTGAATTTAAAACACCTCTTTTATTCATCGCCCTGTTAAGTGCCTGCCCCATCTGTTGCGCCTGTAAGTATGCGTCATTGCTTATCCTGTTTCTCGCTACATCATAATACCTGTCGCTTGTGCTCCCCTGGTATTGTGCAATCAACTGCCTTAACGCATTCATTTGATTTGTCAAGTCGGTGCTCTGCTGGGGCAGTTTTATCGGGTCGCCAAACCCGATTATCTTATTAAGAGTCCCAAGAAGTCCCATAGTATCCCCCTTTATTTTTTTATTGCCATTGCGAAGTAATGAAAAGTTGCGCCTGTATCAGTCTTTGTTGTGCCGTCTTCGTCTTCTATTGTATAAGTAAACCCTGTTGACAAGCAGTCGGTAGTAGGATTTATAACTCTCATACCTGTGCCGTTATTTCCCGTTACGGAAGCGTCAAACCCCACAAGGCTGATAGTATAGTAAATGTTGTAGTCTGTTGTGTTAACAGAAGCGTCAACAGATTGCAATTTGCCTATAATCGTGTCCCCGGGGGATAATGTGCCGTAAGCAATAACCATATTTGTTTTACTCACAACCTCTTGGTCAATGTTATTCTGGATAACCTGTATCTGATTACCTAATTCCGAAACATCTTGCCCATCAATCGTTACGCCTGCGTCGCAAGTAATGTTACCTGTTAAATGAAACCCTGTGGTTGCGGCAGCATTATTTACCCTTGAAACATCAATAGCGTAAGAACTGTCAAGATTAGTATCGTCTAAATCCCCATTTAATGCTGATACGATTTCGTTAATTTTATTACGGACATCTTCTAATGTCGCATCAGCCGAAAGTCCAGTAAAAGTAGCCATATCATTCCCCCTTTATATATCTTTGTTAATATATCCTTTCGTTCTGTATTCCAATATTAAGCCGACAAAGTGTTCCAATTCCCCGCTTTGTCTAATCTTGAATTGGAAGTAATTGCCGACTAAATTACAACTAATCCTAACTGTTTCTTTTGAACCGTCAAAGTCAAAACTTGCTAACGGGTGCCAATCTTCTTCATAGTCTATCCTATAATAAACTTCTATCTGGCTTCCTACCGTTATACCGCCTGCGATAATAGACAATGCCCTGATTATTGCCCTGTCTTCCGGAGTAGCAAGCGGGAGCCATTTTGTAATAATCTCCCCCGTGTAGGCATAATAAGCCTGTGCATCGTATAAATAAACTTTACTACCTAAAACAAAATATGTCTTCTCTTTTATGTTTATGCCATCAGTTATACCGTAATCGGCTCTTGTCCAAGCCCTGTGTTCAATATGGTAGAAAAATGTTTCAGCAAGAATATTCCCGCTTCCGTCAAGCCCCTTATTAACATTAAACGCAATTGCTTTCATTTGCGGGATATAAACAACGGTTGAGTTTTTAAGCATTGCTTCGGGCTTCCATTTAAAGTAATCGTCTATCTGAAAACTTATCTTTTGCACATTCATTCCGTTTGTGGCATAAATACCATCATAAGCAATAAAATAAACCGTGTCATCAACCGCAACAGCACCTCTTTTAGCAACTGCCCCAACAGGCGCCACATATCTCACTTCAAAGGTATTAGTTGAATAACCTGTCAATAAGTAAAGGTGGTTTTCTTTAAAGATTAAAAGCATATCACTTAAAGGCACTAACGCTGTAATTCTATCGCCGTCGTCCTGCCCTACTTCTATGTAGTGGTAATCAGGGAAACTAAACGGGTTGCCTAATTTAGAAAAGTATAATCTTTGCGGGTTTCTTTTATCCGCCGCAAGAAAAACAAAGTTTTTATAAACCGTCCCTATCTCACAAGGCGGTGGCGGTGTATTATCAAATTCAGCAGTTTCGCCATAGCCGTATTCATAAGGGCAGTCAAAAAAGTAAACATAATCGTTTGCGGAAGGTATTTCGTCAATCGCTTTCACAAACCTGTAATTGCCGTTGTCTTTGTCCCATCTGTAAACCCTTATCTGCTCTGTTTTACCGTAGCCTGTGTATAGTTTAACTTTCACAACGCCCGTATCTGTATCAACGCTTGTTCCCATAAATGAAGACGGGTTGCTTTCACAATAGCCGTCCCAATATGTGTATATATATTTAGCACCTTTGTATTCTTCTTTTACTTTTAACTCCTTATTGCATTCCCAAATTACTGACCCGTCAATTGTAGAATTGCCTATTGTAAAGTCCCAAGAAGGCTCTGACGAACCGCTTGTGCCTGCCTGCGTGCAAATAAACAAGTAACTTTTTTCTACATCACCGCTTGTGTCTGTTAAAACTAACGCATCGTTAACACTATACGAATAACCTGCCTGCCAAGTATCACCTACTTCTTCGGCAGTAGCAGGCGGGATAACATCTCTCTGCCCCCACACTTTTACATCGTCGTTGTCAATAAAATAGTTGCATTTAGTCCCTGTTAATAAAAATAAGTAGTTGCCGAATGTAAAGCCGTCAGTAATTTTTGTGGGCTGTGCAACCCAATTAGAAGAATAGCCAAACATTTGCGATTGTGAAGGAAAATTTTTAGCAATAAAACTTGAAGAAGTAAAAGGTTTGTGTTCGTATAGAGTGCCGTCTGTTGCACTTACGAATATTCTATCGCCTGTCCTTGATGCGTAATGGAGTATTTTTTGAATTGTTTTTGTCAAATCACCGCTGTATAAACCGATAGGGGCTTTCTTTAATTCGCCTCTAATACCCGGCACAAAATTCAATATGTCTTGTGCTATTGATATCCCCTGTGTCTGTTCGGCTGCAACATTAGTTACTATACCCCCTGAAAAATCTGTTAATCTTAATATTTTACGAGGGGATAAAGTTACTTGCATTTTTAATCCTCACTAAAATAATGACCTTTATTGTCAAGGTAAACGGCTTCTTTCCAAGTCCTAACTTCACCAAAAGGATTATATCTTTTATAATGCCTTCTAAAATCTTTTTCAATCCTTGCCCTTTCCATCAATAAGTCATTTGTAGGTGCTATGTATGAAGTTACATACAAAGCAAGGTCAGAGTGTATTTCTTCAGGGAGTTCTATCTCATCGCTTAATGAAGATAAGTCGGCAGGTTTTTTGTAATAAATTAAAACTATCTCGTCTCCATCTTCTGTTTCCGGTGTAAAGTAAATAGTGTCGGCACTTAACCAGCACCTATGAGTTAAAGTTCTTGTGTGATGGTATTTGTCAGGTTCAAGAAAATACTCATAGTCGTTAATTATTAGTTTGTCTAATTTAGAAAAATCTGACGGTAAAGATAAGGAAGTTAAGCCTGCTGTCGCAGTCGTTGTGTGTGTAGTTTTGAAAATGTCAGGGAAGTATTCGGCAAGTTTCTTTCTTGCGTTGTTGAGGTGCATAATAATTATACTGTCAGGCACTTCTAAATTCCTTGCCTTTAATTGCGATTTGACAAACAAGATAAACTCATTAAGCGTCATTTTTTACTCCCTTGCCTATTGCAATATTGTAAAGTTCAATAAAATCTCCCGCAACTTCCTTATCACGCCTCAAAGCCAAATAAGTGGCATAGTGAATGATGGCTTCGTGGTATGGGGAAGGTATAGGTGGGGTTGCCGAAGTGTCGGCTGTGGAGTATTCAGTAGGAGCCTTGAGGTATTTTAGTTCAAAGGAAGCTGCGGTCGGGTGGATTTCCATTGTGCTGTCTGTAAATAAAACACCGTAATAATCTGCGAAAGAATACGGGTTATTATCTCCTGTCCAATATTCGCCCGGTAAAACTATGTTTGCGATATGCCCGTCTATTTTTAATTCTAACGGTTTAAAAAAATCTGTCGGCAATGTAATAGAAGAGCCTGTGCCTGTCGTGTTTGCGTGTAAATCAGGAAGCAAATGAGGTGGCAAATCAACACATAATTGTTTAATCGCTTGATTTATCCAGCCGACAACTTGTTCGGTTGTATAAAAAACAGTAGAGCTTTCAGAAGCCCCTACCGTCTCATCTACATTGTTTTGTATTGCTGTGATTATTTCGCCAATTGTCATATACACCCCCCATTATATTGTCTTACTTTTTTACATCATTATCAACATTTTTTTTATTTTTTTTGCTAAATGTTTGTGATTTAAGGAGTTTATCTCTCTTTATTTTCCATTTATTTACATCAGGCATTAAATATTTTTCAGGGTGTTTCATTGTTTTATGTTTATCAAGTTCAGCAGTTGAGGAAAATTCTGCACCGCATTTGGGACAGTAAAACATTTTCTTTTTCTTTTCTGTCATCTCTTTTACTACTTCCTCAACCGTTTTTTCTTCTTTTTTTTCTTCCTGTTTAGCCTGCCTGTATAATTCTACAACAGGCAGTTCTTTGAAATAGTTGCCTTCCTTTGCTTTTTTTCTTAATGCTTTTGCAAGTTCTTCGTCTTCCGTTTCAAATATGTGGTCGTGAAATTTTACTCTCACACCGTTTATAGTTAAAACATAATTTCTATACACCGATTTGAAAGTATAAGGAAATTTTCTTTGCATTTGCAAACTCCTCAAAATAAAAAAAGAGGGGCAAACGCCCCTTATTTGAGTAAATGCCCGATTGTTTTTAAATACCTACCGCCAAATTCTTTACTTCTTACCCTTATTCTTTTGTGATTTGGGAATAAGTTTTCTTTTTGGGGCGGGGGTATCATCACTTTTCTTCTTGGTTTCGGTCTTTCCAGCCCCCCTTTTTTCGCTGAGCCTTTCTTTTCCGCCATCTTTCTTTTCTCCTTTCGGAAGGTGTCCTACAATGGTTATATACGGGTCTTTGCCTAATTTCTGGTCAATTATCAATTTTGCAAGTTTGTCGTCGTAAACTTTCAGCTCACCGTTTGAAAACTTGACGGGGACGCGTTTATCCCCGTCAAGAACAAATGTTGAGTAAGCCTTGTAGTGACTCTTAAAGATATACATAACTCACCTTCAATTATGAGCCGACATTGATTAACTTACCGAATGCTCCTTCGTTAGCCATATCAAGCCCCATTACCCAATAAACACCTTCTTTGTAGCCGTAAGCGTCAGCGTCCTGTGCGTTCTTCATTGTGGACATTGGCACGAGTTCAGCAATACCTATGTATTCAGGGTCAATTACGAACGCAAGCGAGCTGTCAATTCTGTCAAGAGTTACATCTCTTACGATTGTGAGTTCACAATAATCGTTGATGTATTCCTGCGTTTTGAAGCCGAGCTTATTGCTATCGCTGCCCTGCTGAACAGTTCTGTCTGCGAGTTTCCATTCGTTAAAGATTTCAAGGAATGCACCGGAGCAAAGAAGTATTCTCTTATCAGAACCTTTCATTGTTACATCTTTAAGGAAGTCTCTGAAATCGCTTTCGCTTAAGCTTGTTGCATCTTTAACATTTGTGGTTACGAAGTAGTCCAAACCACCTGTGAAGTATGTTACACCGTTGGTTCCGCTTGCGGTTCCTCTCTGCCCAAAGTAAAGAGTTCTTGCAATACCTCTTAAGAATTTCTCCATCATTTGTTTTCTGTGCCAAGAGAGTTTAGCTTTCTTTTCTGCGTCGGAGTAGTAATTCCAAGTGTTAGCTTCAATGAGAGAGATTTCAAAGCTTTCATCAAAAAGCTGAATGTAGTTGTAAACCAAAGACGGTTCAATGGTGTAGGAAGGAGATACTGAACCGTTTTCCGCAACAGCCTTTGCACCTTTAATTACGATTGTTGAAGCAGCCGCAAATGAGTTTGTTAAAGCGGGAGATATTGTAAGGGTGTCAGAAGACACTGATGTTACAGTTACCTGCTCAACAGTTGTGCCGCTCTTCAAAATTACGGTGTCGTTGGCTGTAAAGTATGAACCGTGTCCGGAAGCAACAGTAATTGAGGTTGCACCTGCGGTTACATCTGCGTTAAGTGTGGTTTTGAATATCTCAATATCCTGTTCCATCATTTCAAATTTGTAGTTATTAACTTTTCTCTTTGAACCGAACTTGTTGAGAATTGTTAAGAATTTCGCTTTATCGGGGTAAAGTTCAATTACCTTGTTAAATACATCTCTTTTTACGAGATTGCTGTCAACATTATTAGTTAAAAGAGGGTGTGAAACTGTAGCCATTTTTTCCTCCTATGTGTTCTGTTTCTTCACACCCGCTTTTAGGCTTTTTAAAGTTTAATCAAATAAGTCATCAATAGACGGCTTACCGCTTGGGGGCGCAATATTAGACGCATTAGATTTCTTCCCTACCACGGAAGTTTTCTTTTTAGCGCCTGCATCTTCCCTTTTAATCTTCACTTTAGAATGCGCATATTTCAAAGCGTCCCATACGAGGCTATCTTTACCGTCTCGCAGGTAAGCGTCTCTATTCTGTTGCACAAATTCTGCCATTGCCTTCATTAGCGGGTGTTCAGGGTTATTAACAATTTCTGCGTAATCAGGTATCCTCGCAAGTCTTTCAGCGTCAGCCTGCCAAGTATTTACCAACTGCTGTTGCTTGGCAGTTAACTGCTTCTGTGTAATTTTAGGCAATGTGTTTTCCAAGATTTCAGGTGCATACTTTTCAAGAACCTTACGGATAGCTTCGGCAGGGTTTTCAAACATTAGTTCTTTAATCTCTTCCGGGTCAAAGTCAACTGCTTCTTGTTCCGGCTCTTCTTTCCTATTTAACACGGCTTCTTCTAACTGCTTCAACTTTTGTTGCATTTCCCAAATTTCCCTATCCTTTTTACTCTGTAAAGTCCTCTTCTCCCTTTCAAGTTCTTCTACTTTTTGTTTCCAATACTCAATAGAAGACTCGTCAGGAGTTTCTTCTGTTGCGCCTGTCTCTTCTACGGTTTCTCCCTCTTCGGAAGCAACCGCTTCTACTTCTTCTTCACTAACGGAAGTTTCAGGCTCCTCAACCTGCTCGTTAAGGTTAGCCTGTTCCTGTGAACCGTCAGCAAAGAGTTCGCCTAATCTGTCAGTCATAAATTACTCCTTTATCTTTTTTTTAAATTTATCAGCCTCTTTCTTCGTTCTCTCTATGATGTTATTCACCACAGAGCGCAACGAATAAAAGGCTGAAACACGCCCTAATTGATAATACAAATGCTTTGGGTCGGCTTTGTTAACATCAATAGCCGCCATCTCGGTAGCACCTCTCCATTCCGCTAACTGAAACAGAGAGTTTAACCCGTGATTAAGCAAAAATTCCATCGTCATAGCAAACTTAACCATCTCGTCCGGGTGCCTAAAATCAATCGGTTCAGAGGGTAAAACAGGGTTTAAATTACCCGATGCATCGGACATAACCTTTTTTAAAATCCTTTTCCAGAAAAACTTTTCTAAAAAGTTTAATTTAACCAATTACACCTCCCTGTGGCGGTGTTTCTCCCCCGCCACCTTCTCCGGGTAATACTCCACCCTTACCTATGTATTCATCAGCCATTTGGGCAGCAAGCAGTTGCCCCTTTGCTTGTGATAACGGTTTAATAGCCCTATCTTTGTTTTTAATTCCTATTGCGTCAAGTATGTTGTTTATAAAAAACTCATAGTTAATATCTTTGCCTTCCATATTTAATGCTTGTGTAATTTGAGGCATTGTTACAATCTGAAAAGTTGTTATTGCATTTTGTATTCTCATTTCCTTGTTTACAGGTGAGGTTGAACCGCTTTCCGCTTCATAGTCAACATCAACCATTATATCTTCGGGCGTAACCTGTATGTCTTCCTGTGCCGTATTTGTTTCGTCAACAACGGTAATAACTTCTTCTGTGTTGAAGTTTTGTTTCATTAGTGCAGCAAAATGCTCCGCTAACACACTAATAACTTCGGTTTCAAGAGTGTCAATGTGTTCTTGTATCCTTGACAACGCCATATTTTGCATTGCCATTACGCCTGTTGCGGTTTTGTTCATTCCCGGGACTACCTGCCCTTCAATGTATTCACTTATGCCGATTGCCCTCTTGATGTCTATCTCTACCATTCCCGCTTCTTGAACAGCCACCTGTGTTACATCGTGGAATTGTAACTGCCTTATGTCGTCCTGGTCTTGCACCTCTAAAACGGCTCCAGGTTTAAACACAATATCTGTCCCCGCAAGAGGCGATGTCTCTTTAACCGTAAACATTGTGTTCATTGCCAAATCTATATTGTCTCTTCTCTGACTTCTTAATGCATTCAATTCTTCCTGCAATGACATAATCGGTATCAATAAACCAAGCCCGTAAAATTCAAGAGGCGGTCTGTTTACTCTGAAGGGTATATAAGGGATTTGCTGATGGTCAAAGAAATTCCCACCATCGTAAATTATGTGTGCGTTATTTAATGCGATTATCAATTCGCCGTCAGCACCCCAAAATTCGGTAATCAAATACCTATCTTCGTAATATGTTTCGTAATTAGCGCCTGCTTTATCAGTATTAGGCTTATCTTCAAGTGCTGAAGCATAGCCTTTAATGTTATCAAGTTTAACGCCTCTCGGCAGTTTAAACCCATCTATTTCAAGCATTTCTTCTAATGTCTGGCGTGTAACAAGTTTTCTTTCAATAACCCAGTCCATACTCCAATAATCTCTAGCATTCGGGTCAGGATAAACATCGTAAACCGATAATACTTCCATTGATGGGTAATCAGCCACAATATCATCAACCTCAACACCTTTGAGTATCCTGCTGCCGTCAACATCTTGAGTAATTATTCTTTTAACTCTTTTCTTTGTTTCGTATCTCCAAAATGTTTTAAGCCAACTTGTGCCAAATATACCCGCTTGTCTTATAAAATCTTTCATAACAGACTTGTGATTACCCATTCTTATGTAGTATTCCATTAGTGCTTTCTGCCTTTGTGCGGCTGGATAATCGCCGTTCTTCACTCTTTTAATCCTTAATTTAGGCGGAGTGCCGAATACAATGGGCAACCAAGTCTCAACAACTTCAAAAGACTTCGGCACAAAAATATTATTTTTATACACAACATTGCTTAAAGGGTTAGTCATATAATAACGGTAAAGCCTGTTCCAATTCCTATTACCTGTCTCAAAGTCGCTTCTTGCGTTCTTTGACATTTGGTAATAAGTATTGATTTGATTTAACTTTTTTTCCGGGGTTCTGGGTATATACGGCATCATTCACTCCTTATATAGACGTATCCGTCTCCTTTATCATTTTTGTATCTTTTTAAATATTTGTCAAAAATTTTATTTTTTTGCGTTTTTTTCTTTCTCGGCACAAAATCAGGGATTGACATTATCGCAAGAGCAAGAGCGTCAATAATATCGTCGTGTTTGCCGAAAGGGTATTCAGCCATTTCTTGTTTTAATTCAGCAATAATGTTTATTCTTTTGCCGTCTGCCCCTTTTGTTATAAGTTTTTCAGGGACAAACAACCTGCCTGTTTCCAAATGCGGGGTAACAACGATAGGTATTCTCGGCTTTTCGTTTTTATTCCCGCCGGTATAACTTCTCTGATAACCTCTGATGAGTTCATAATTTAACACTACTCTTGCTTCTTTTAGTTTATTTTCAATAGGTTTCTCTAATATTTTCCCTAACATACCAATGGTTTCTATGTTGAATTTTTTAAAATGCCACTTTCTACCGATTTCAACAATTGCGTCAAGAATATCGGCAGGCTCGCCCCTAAATGCTTTGCCGTCAAGTATGTAAATGTTTGTTTCAACGGGGTCATAGCCCAATACAATAATCGCCGTCCTATCGCTTCTTTTTGTTGTTGAGAAAGCAATATCCATTCCGCCGTAAATGTGCAAATCTTCCGGCAAATCATCAGGTTTGTAAGTTTGCAACAAAGAAGGATTAAGCGTCCTATCTTCGGGGGACATAGGCGTCAATAGATACTGGCAGGAATAAATATAAAGCCCCTGTATTTTCTTAACCTTTTCAAGTTCCTCAATACCAAGCCTTTCGGGGAATAGAGGGCTTCCATCTATCAATGCGGGTCTTTTATATACAAGCCAATCTTCATTTTCTTCAAGTTCGGAGTATAAATCGTTAAAGTGGTATCTTGTCCCGATAACAAAGATAGGATTTTTCGGGACAACGAGCAATGAGGTGAGCAACCTGAATTTATCTTTCGTTTTTTGGATTATATCATTGCTTGTAACATTAGTTTCGTTAACAACATCGTCAAGGATTATTATGTCGTAATGCCTTGAAGTCGGCTGTTTCTCAATACCGAATGTTTCGATTGTATGTTCTTTGTATTTGCTTAAACGGATAACCCTTATCATTTCGTCAGTCCACTTCGGGCTTTCTTTTCTCGGGTCATCGTAAAAGATTTCAGGATAAAGCCTTTTAAGTAAATCGTTTTCTTCAAGGTGGGATTTTATCTCGGTTAAAAATCCTTTTGCAATATCGTGCTTCCAGGAGCCTAATCCTATTTTTATTTCAGGATTTCGGATTATAAACCAAATGCAGGCGGCAACGGTGAAGATTGTTGATTTAAACGATGAACGAGGCAATTCTATCAACACTCTGTTATACGCCGGCTGTATGATTGATTTTTTATCGTCTTTCTCTTCTGTGAACGGGAATTTGTTTACTATGTATTCAAACAACGGGATTGCTTCTTTAATGTGAAAACTGCCTAAATCTTTATAACCTAAAACATAATACACAAAAAAAAGGAAGTTGTGTCTGAACAACTCCCTTGCCTCTCTTCTCGGTCTGCCGTCAGGTGTGAAGCAGAACCTTTCAATCTCTTCTTCTGTTAACGGTTTTATAAGTTTACTCATCGGCTATAAGTTCCTTCCTTGTTTTTATCCACTCTTGTTTTTCTTTCCCTGATTGAGATTTTGAATGCTTGCCGGGCGTTTTAGCGGGTTTTGATAAAGTCGTTGATGTTAACAATTCAAGCGCTAACTTTATCTCTGCGGTTGATTTATTTTCTTTCATAATCAATTCAGCCTTGATTTCTTCCGCCCTTTCTTCGTTTATACGCCTGATAGCCTCAACAAATTCTGGGTCTTCGTCCATTAGCCTGTCCCATTCTTTCGGTGAAACGCCCGCGAGTTCGCAGGATTTGAATTTGTTAAAGGTGGATTTGTAGTATTCAAGTAACTTATCTTTCATACAACCCCCGATTAAATAATATTATTTATCAGTTAATAAGTCAAAATTTTACTTTTAACTTGCCATTGTCAAAAGATATAAGTTCTAAAATGAGGAGTTCTTCTATTACATCTTCATCTATGTCGCCGTAATATTCAACTTCTAACTTCTTATCGGCACGGGAAACAAGAGTTAAAAATCCTTTAAGTGCTTTTCTTGTGATTATTATCTCTTCGTCAAATATTTCGGTAAGAGGCAAATCGGGCGCCACAGGGATTTCCCCCGCTTCGGAAGAAAGCAAATCAGTTAAAACCTTCTTTGCGTTCTTAACTGTGTCGGCATTTCTGAAATAATTATCTACAACTTCAAACACAATCCTCTCAGGGTCTCCGCCTTTCATATCGAAGAAATCTTCACATAAAGAAACAAACTCATTTGCCTCTTCAAGTGTTAAAAAGTTTTCGGCATAAAGAATATTGCCTGCTTTCCTAAAAATCTTAATAGACATAAAACCCCCTTATAAGTAAATCTCAAACTTGCCGTGCCCCTTGTTTTCAACAATGCCCGTATCCCTAAATTTTTTCATCACACTAAAAACCGATTGCCTCGTTACGCCTAATTCTTTTGCAATTTCGTCATAAGTCATATAACATATTTTTTTACCGTCAGCGTCAGAAGAGTGCCTATACATAAACAATAGAGCTTTTATACCAGCTTTACCAACCCCGCTATCAACGATTGCTTCTAAAACCTCTTCAACTATCTCTCTCCTTCTTTCAATAAAGTCGCCCATAATTCCCCCCTTTCTTTCATAAATTGCTTTTTTGTTGTTGTTCCTAAAATATTAGGGTTAATCATAACCCCGCTATGCCCGATAAAAGATACAACCCCCTTTTTCTCCAAATTATCTAATATCCTTCTAACTTGATATTTCCCCAATCCTGAAACTTTAACTAACTTTTCAACTCTCCCTGAACCAATAACACCTAACACATCGCATTCTAAAAGTATTTTCATCAACAAACCAACTTCATCAACATCTAACTCTTTTAATTTGTCGTAGTCAATAAACAATACCTCTTTCATTTACCCCCCATCTTTTTCCGATTTTATCCCTCTTCTCACTAAATTGCAAGTATTTATTTTACTATTGCATAATAAAAGCTTCCAAAAACGAACGATATAGAGCATTTCAAGAAAAATAAGTCCTTTGTTTTCAGTTTTGTGAAATCTCTCACTTGCAATGTATATATATTAATCCTTTATATACATTCGGGCTGTTATCACATTCGGGCTTAGAAAACCCACTCGCTATTTTTTTTATTATGCTTTATACATCGTGTGATGAGGTGAACAACTTGCGGAATAAAAGCTTGTAAAAAAATGCGTGCGTAGTGCTACGGCTATAAGCCGAGAACTACTTATGTAAATTTTTGCGTGCGTAGTGAGAGTGGGGTTAATGTAATAGTGGGGTAGCCCCCGGGGGTATGGGTAGCCTACCCTAACTAATAGGTATATCTATACTTTACACTCCCCCTACTGTTTAAAAATTTAGTTTACATAATAAATCTTATATGAAGTGTTGATAAATAAGTGGCTTTATTATGTTGTAGTTAAACAGTTTGCGATTAAGAAGTTTGTTCCTTACGGGAGCCCGTCAATGCTATCGGGTATGTTGAAAATTGGCTATCCCCTTCTTCCTTCTCCGTCTTCTCTGTTTTGTTTTAGGATATTCCGCATTGATTTGCATTGACGGGAAAGAAAGGAACCATAGTGAGATCTTAAACCGTAAAATAGTTAACAAATAAACCGACTGTTAATATACATACATTAAGTCAAATTTTAGTTTTGTTCATTAAAATACATTAAAGGGGTTTATAATTTAGTTTAATTTAGATAAAAAAAAGAGGGGATTTTCTCCCCTCTACAAACAACTCCCCGCAACGAGTATTATTGCAAGGATAAATAGCACCCTTCTCATTTTTCTACTTCTCCGGGCGGGGAGGCAATTCTATCTCCCACGCCGTAATTTTGCGGATTTTGTGTCCTTTTTTGTTGCGCAAGGTATATACTGTCGCAATGCTTTTCCCGTGTCCTATTAGTCCGTCTATTTCCGGGCGGGGTAATATGCTGTGGTAGTATTCTGCTTCCACAGTGAGGATATACTCCCCACCATGGGGGCCACGAACATAATAGCAATTCTTTTGTTCTGTATACCCTGAAACAAAGGGGATACCTTTTTCGTATGTGCCGCCATCAGGGGAAAAACGACACCCCATTTCTGTTGGCACCCATTCGCCTTCCAAAATATACTTTGTCATTTCTCCCTCCTCCTTTGGATTTTTA
>Ga0190313_1001026_pt1 | contig 15376 bp, 21 predicted proteins | sample 4870071011_MG_FD_169989 | JGI IMG/M metagenome (GOLD analysis project Ga0190313, IMG submission 169989) | Hydrothermal vent sediment bacterial communities from Southern Trench, Guaymas Basin, Mexico - 4870-07-10-11_MG | ecosystem: Environmental > Aquatic > Marine > Hydrothermal vents > Sediment ...
CTATAAGATAATACACTTTTCCACTCTTACCCCTCTTAACAATATTAAAGCCTAAACTTTCAAGAATACATTTAATTTGATTTGTAATAACTGGATTTCTTCTATTACGACGTTTACTCATTTTATATGCCAGTGTTGAAATCCTATACCTATAAATTTTTGACTTTTGATGTTGTACTAAATAGTTCAAGTTTATTGCAACATTTCTTAATGCATTATAAATGTCTTCTGATGAAACTATCATATACCTCTTCATAAAATCACCTCAAAATCTTGATTATATAATGCCTACCTAATTGCGACCTTCCATACTTTCTCAAAATTTTTATTAATCCTCTATTTTCAAGTAGTTGAAGTGCTTGACCAATCTGTCCACGAAATAAATCAATATAATAACCGAATATGTGTTTAGCTATCTCCCTTACACTAATCTTAATTACACCATTATTTTGATAAATATTAAGAGCATATTTATCAGAATTTGTTTTTAAGAAAGCATATATTTTATCTGCTAGTAGGCTAACACTAACATACCGTCCATTATATCCGTACTTACTTCTAATTTCTTCCTTAATTTCAGTTACAGTCTTATCATACTTCTTACTATGTCCGACCATAATAAACACCAGAAAAATAGAAAAATGAGTTTAAGCTAGAGCAGTAATTATATCAGTATAATTTTGTCGTCTCGAATAGAAGTATTTGTCAAGTAAGTCTCTAATTGCAACCCTAATAGCCTCTGATCTATTTGGGAAAATTCTCATTTCGACTAGTTTTTCTAACATTTTCACTTGTTGTTCAGTTAGGTGAACTGTTATTAGTATCATTTTTATTTTACCCTTTTTCTTGACCATATTCTCACCAGTTTTAATATATCAGTTTAGATATTTAAATGTTTCACTGTTTGTAACGTTGTAACATTATAACATTGTAATAATATTAGAGTATTATCTGAATGTTACACTTGTACTCTTAATAACCGATACTTTTATGAAGTATCGTAATGTAGTTTATATGGGATGATGGCAAAAATAGAAAAACTATTCAAGTTGAGTGAGGCAGAAATAAAGATCCTATTATACCTACTCCAGCATGAGAGAGCGTATATTAGAGAATTAACTAGCAAACTAGGAATATCACCAGCAACAGTACAAAAGTCAGTAGAAATCCTTTCTAATTTAGAATTAGTTAGAATTTTAAGAGAGGATAGGAGAAAATATCTCTATCTAACACAAAAGGGTGAAAGAGTAGCTAAAAAGTATAGACAAATTGCAAGAATGTTATAACAACTTCTCCAACTTCTCTCTTACTTTTCTAATTATTCCAGTCTCCATATCATAGATTATAAAGAGTACGAATAGTGCTATATATGAGACATCAATATTAGGATATTTCTTCCTAAGTTCATCTCTAAAAACTTTACTAAAAACGTTGAATGCTAAACCACTAGCAAGAGTGTCTATCATTTCAGATCTTTTCCTTATACCAACCTTGTTAAATATTATCTTATACTGTTTGTAAATTCCCTCAAATAATTCCTTATTACTAAGGATTATACTAAGAATTTTTCTTACCTTCTTATCAAGTTCTCTATCAATTATAATCCTATCCTTCTCAACTTTGAAATACTTACTAATTATTCCAATCTTATCATCAATTTTGAATAGTTCGAGCAATCCTTTAAGTCCAAGTGCTAGCATATACTCTTGAAATATTTTATCATTAGTACTAGTAAGCTTTCTAACCTTCCTAACAAGTTTGAGTAAGTATTTTGGTTCTAAAATACCCATATCAATGAGTTTATCTACTACTTTAACCTTGCTAGCGTATATGAGGTTAAGGTCTTCATAAAATTCTATATCTGAATTTTTCATTCTATCACCTTGGTTACACACGTAACCTAGGTGAGGATACTAAATTAAATCTTGCTCTTGGTATAATTTTCTTAAGTTCATTAATAACATCCTTACTATCATCCCATACCTCAATAATTTCATATTTTTTCACAAGATCTCTAACTATCTCACTCTTAAACATGTAATCCTTTCTAAAATCTCCTAACTTTCTAAAGTATATTTCATCATAAGGAATATTATACTTCTCTAACTGTTTTAATGTTGCTTCTTTCTGAGTTTCTTCACATCTTCCAGTAATGATAATAATCTTAAAACCTTCATTATACTTACTCCTTACATATTCTATAAGACGTTTGTTGGGTTCATCAAGATACATGTACTTATCAGAGAGGAATAGTTCCCAAAATTTTAACCTATTACCACGAGATTTTGTTAAACAAATAGCTAATCTTGATTCAACATTAAATAGTACACCATCTAGGTCGAGTATGATTGCCTTAGGCTTATTTTTTCCTTTCATTTAATCACCAAAAGATATGGATATAACAGAGTATATGTATTTAATCTTTAGTATGCCATACGAATTTAAGTGTGAAATCTGTGGTAAGAGACTAGTCTTACCAAAAGATACTGTAGTACGCTATACTACTGATGATGGAAAAAGTGGAATTGTTTGTGAAGAGTGTAGTAAAAAGTTAAAGAATGCTATTTTACAAGACCTTCTCTTAATGCCTTAACAATGTCGAGACTAATGACAGTATATTACCTCATAGAGAATATTATAGTACTCTTCAGTATATGGACTATTATAGCTTCAATACTTGGGAGTACAGGTGTAATCTATGAATATGTATTTATGAGTATACCATTAGTATTAATCGTAATATCTTTATTCCTAGCAATGAAGAATGTAACACTATTTACCAAGTATATGCATATAGTTTTATTCCATACAGTTCATAAAATGATTATAATACTAATACCCGGATGTATGTTTATCGTATTGAATACTTGTATCCTAGGACTAATTCTTACTAAAGAATTCTCATACTACTTATGTCTTACCGAAGTTGTAACTTCAGTATTAGTATATTATAGGATTAGGAAGGTTGAGAGTTTTATTGAGAAGTGCTTAAATGAAATTAAAAGTTACAAACATAATTAACTCATGTAATGGATAGCATATGAAAAGAGTTTATTACTTTTTAGAAAATCTCATACTAGTATCATTCCTATGCACTACATTCATAACATTCTTAGCAATCTCAATGATACCTGTCTTTGGTGATATAGGTTTACCATATTGTGAACCAGTACCATTTGAAATTCGCTTAACTTTTAGTCTAATTGTAATCTCCTCAATAATCATCTCATTAATACTAACTATGAGGAATGTAAGATTGCTTCATTTAGGATTTGAAAAGTTTGGTAAGTTAGGTTTAGTATTCACAGCATTTATGTCATTCACAATCACAATAGATTTTATCCTACTAGCACTCACAATGTTAAATATAAAATACTTACCATACTTCCTAGATTTTATTTTAGTTACGGTAATTATTGGATTAATACTTGCCCTCATTATGGTGAGTAAAGAGGAGAAGAAGGAGAAATAATACTTTCACTTTACTTATCGAGGATACCGGGCGGTTCACTCAATCATAATTTTAATAACCGTACTAAGGGATTCTTAATCAATAAATTTATATAACTAAGGAACTAAATTAGGTTTGGTGATGGAATGATAAAAAGAGATAAACGTAAAAGTACTGTAAAGAAGAAGAAACATAAAGATGAAGATAAAGAGGATAAGTTGGTAAGGTGGAGCGATTTAGCCTCTACAGTAGCGTTTGAATATATTATTGGTGGTGCTAGATAAGGTGAGAATTATGGTAATGGTTGAAATTAAGTGTGATTTTATTAAAGGATTAGAGGAAAAAGGGTATAAAGTGAAGGATATTCTAATATCAAACGGACGTATTATAAGATTAATCCTAAAACCTATTGAGACTAAAGTTGGTAATGTTTACATAAGCTTTGACTTCCTAGAGAAGGATGTTATTGTTAAAGTTGATTTACCGCATTTATATAGGAGAGAAACTGGTAGTTTTAAGTTAGATGATCCACAAATCATTAATAAAATTGATGGATTTATTAAAGAATGTGTTAAATTATTTACTGATGAAAGAGATGTTGAAGTTAAAAAGGCAACATTATTGAAAGAAATTCAGAAAAGGTTTGGTGATAAATTCTATCGTAAAGATGATGATTGGGTGGTAGATGTTAATGTTAATTCTTACGAAGGTAGTTGTATTAGTGTTGATGTTAATATTCATGTAGAATTTGATGTTAGTGAAACTGATAGGATTATGAACTTTCTTGAGAGAGTTACAAGATTTAACCCTAAAGAATTTGTTGAAAGTAATGAAGTAGCGGGTATTAATGTCTATGGTTGGATAGATGATTTTGAAATTGGTTGTAGTGTTATAGTGGATAGAAGTCATCCTACTAATGTTAGACGGTCTATAATAAAGTTCTTACATAAGTATGGCTTTAAGCGTATCTTTGTTGGTATTTGGAGAACTAACTTCCCAGATCTAGATACTTTCTTTAACTTCCTTAGAGAGTTTAGAAAGTTTATTAGCGAGTTTAACTTGAAACTATATCTTGAAGGAAGTCTAGTTACTGATGATTTTATTAAGAGTATCTATGATAGTGCAAAATACAATATTAAATTAAATTTCCTAAGATATATTAAATCTCATGGATTACAAATGTAGTCCATGGTAGGTGATTTTTATGAAGAGAGGGGCATATATTGATATTATTAATAATGCTGTGAAAGTATTACAACCTATATTGAATAAGGCTAAAGAAGTTAATCTCGATAAAAAGTTAGCAGTAGCATATCTTAGAGTTTCACAAGCCGATGAAGATGTTACAAATCAACTTCATGCAATAATTAAGTATGCAAAAGAACATGATTATACAATCCTTCATGTTGAGAGAGATATAGATGTTAGTGGTACTACACCACCATGGGAGAGGGAGAATTTTATTAGACTTCTTGATCAAGCAATTAGTTTAAATGCTGGAACTTTACTACTTTACGATTTATCAAGACTTGCTAGAAATGTTGAATGGGGTTTGGTTACTCTTTACGCTCTCTCAGATGTATTTAATATAGAATTTGTTGCTATGAAATTCCTTGATTATATTAGTGATAAAGAATTGAAAAAGAAAGTCTTACTTGACTTCTTATGGTTTGCTGAAATGTACGTTGAAGATATAAGGAGACGTACTAAACTAGCACTTGAAAGATTGAAGAAGGAAGGTAAATTATACCATAGACCTAGAACTCCTATACCTTATGACATTGTTGAAAAATTAAGAAAAAGTGGATTATCATGGAAGGATATTTATAGAGTACTTGTTAGTATGGGGTATTTAAGATATAAAGAAAAGGGGCAAGAAAAAGTAATGAGTTATGAATGGTTTTTAAGAAGAATTAAAAGAGAGATGAATATTAGTTGATTTAGAAGTATCTTAACAGTTGAGATGAACTGAAACATTCCTTATTTTATCCGTTGTTTATATTAGAGAGTAATTCTCTTACATAAGAGGGAGAATATGAAGGAGGAATATGTTCGTGAAACTACCTTTGTCCTAGAAAGTAAGATTCCCATTGTAGGTTCAATTAGTGACTTACACAACTCTATTATAACACGTATTATTTCTAGGATTTTTGAAAAAGAGAGAGTTATACCATCTAGCCTTAATAAAGATCGTGTAATTGAATATTCTCTAATAAAGGTTAAATTTAAGCCAGAAAGCATTAGTGTAACTGTCAAGTATCCACTATTTCTTGCAGAGTATGAGAGAAGTATTCTTAGAGAGATTATAAGAACTCTTAGAGGATTTGGATATGAAATTACCAAGATTGTAGTCAGAGTTGAGAAAGTAATTGAAAAGGAAATTAAAAAATTAAACTGGTTTTTGTTTAGAGGATACATGTGTAATCTTCTAATTTTTAATGTGAAATAATAAAACTTTATCTAGGATTATACCAATCTATTATGAATATGAAAATAGATATCCCCTTGAGAGATTTAATAATCTTCCTAATTATGACCATACTATACATACTCCTAATTTACTTTACAATCTTCATAATGAAGTAAGAGTTATAAACATGCTAAATGTTACAAGTGTGAGTGATGAACGCTCTTCCAACTGAAGGATGATGTTGGTGAACCGAACTGATTAGAAATATCCCAGCCTTCTCAACTTTTCCATAACTAATTCCTTATCAATATATTCAAAGAATGATTCAAATATTCCTCTAACTACATCTGGATCATCTTCTATCTTGAATGATTCACCGAAAAGTCCATATACTTTATCAAATTCTTCTAGTGCTCTAAGAATACACATTTTTACTCCTTCCTCACCAATAACATTACTACATGATTCTTTTAATAGTGTTGCAAGATATACTTCCTTTTCACGAGTATTTAATGATTCTGGTTTAAAGAATGGTCTATCCTCTGGAAACTGAGCATTAATATCTTCTATAGCATCCTTAATTAAATCTACAAGAAATTCTGGTTTTTGAGTAGCTATATCTCTAATTAATTTCCAATTCTTCATTTTCCCACCTTCATATTAATTATATCTATTCAAATAAAATCTCTTTTGCTAACTCATGGAAGTATGAACGGTAATAATCCCTTATTATATTATCCAATTCTTTAAGAAAGATATCTGACATTATCCATTCAACAGTATCTGCATACTCAGTTGTAAATTTCTCAAATGCTTCTCCAGTAAAGTTTCCAAAATCTTTTAATGCTTCAAGAATACACATTTCTACACCTTCCTCACTAACAACATTACCACACTTTTCTATGAGAAGTTTACTAAGACGTCTTCTCTCCTCATCAGTAAATGGTTCATCACGGAAGAAGTCTTCATAATGCTTCTCATTTACTCTCCTCATAGCTTCCTCTATTGCGTCAACAACTAATTCTGGTCTAACATTAATCATATCCCTAATTAACTTCCATTCTCTTAGCTTCACCATACCTACCACTAGTGAAAATAGTATGTTTTCAATATTTATTTTTAGCTAAAATGGATCTATACCTACTTCAGAGCATATATTAAGCATTAATTCAATTAGTTCTCTTCGTGGAAATAATTGATTTACTACTTTTCTATAAATACTCCTTAATGCTATTAGTATACGAAGCATTTCTTTAAAATATGATTCTGCCTTACTCTTACTTTCAGAGTAGAGTAGTATGCATGTTGCAAAAGTAAGATTTTCAGCATAAGTTAGAATGTAGTAGGCAACTTTCTTTAAGAGTGTACTATCATTATCACCATTTAAGAATTTTGTAACTTCATCTTCTGTTAGTAGTTTACTGTAAGACCAGTGAGGATTTTTATAAAACTTTGTAGTAATTATTTGATCAAATACTTGTTTAGGAATATCAATTTCTTTACCATAAACTCTTACTCTTAACATCAAGGGAATTTAAGTTAGCGAAACATAAATATGAATCGTTTACAATATAAAGTATGTGATGAGTTTCTCCCTCACTGAAAAATGATGAAGAAATACCCTACTGATTTAGCCTCTCAATTCTAACTGTCTTCTAATCTTCCTAACCCTTGTAAGAGCATCTAATAACATTTTCCTAAATGTTGGTGATGATAATTCTACCATAGCAAGACCAATAGTTGTCTCTGTAGGTCTACTAGTAACAACTTTTGAATATTTAGTAGGTTGTGGGACTTCAATCTCTATAAAAGGTGTCCTTAATCTATAACCTTCTGGTAGTCTAACATAACCCATATAACTTGTAGGTATTCGTGGGATTTCAACTCTTCTTTCTTTTTCACCATGAACTTCTCTAATTCTAAAATACTTTCCTTCATGCTCTCTAGCAACTTCCTTAAAGAGTCTTTCAATTAACTTTCTCGTCTTAACATAAATTGAATACCAAATATAGGTTGTAACTAATGTAATACTTGTTGCACTCATTATCTCACCAAATTTCCCTCAATCTTACAACAGTTGAACCAGTCCTATCAACATACAAGTCAATATAGTTTAACTTTCTAAGTTCATTTAATGCCTTATTAATCTCATCTCTTGTCAATCCTAAATCGGAGATTAATTGAATTACATCTGCTTCACCATGACGTTTTAAGTATGCATATATTTTACCAGCAATAGGTGATAATGATTCTGGTATTTTAACAACACCAGCAATTTCTTCCTCAACACCAACACCTACACCAGTTTCTCTTACTCTAAATGCTATTGCTAATAATTTTAAATATGATGTTATTTCAGTCTTCAACCTATTCAAAATTCTAAAAGCTTCATAAATATTATTCTCCATAATAGCTTCTTTCAATGCAATAATACTATCATTCAACTTCCTTTCCCTTGATTCGAATATTTGAAAGACTTGTGCTGAGCGTATATTTGCAGTACCCTTCTCACACATTGTGAGTACGTATCTAAATAATGTTGACTCTAACCTATCAACTAGATTAATAACATCATCTGGCAAAATGTCAGTACCATGCTTCATTTTCATAAGTAATTCACGAATTCTGCCAATATAGAGGTCTACCTCACTAGCAATTTTTGAAATACTCATACTTACTCACCCTTTGCTATTACATACTTCCTTTCTTCCTTCTTTTCCTCTGGCTTTGCTTTAGTAGGAGTTGGTGGAGTTGGTACTACTGTAGGTGGTGTGGGAACTAGTTTTTCAATCTTCTCTCTCATAGATACAATCCTATCAAGAATTACACTTAATTCAGTTATTGTTCTTTGTAATGAATGTATCATAGACTCATATACTTCAATCTTAGCATATCTAAATCTATCCCTAACATCACGCTTAGATAATTCTTCTCTTAGCCTCTCATTCTCTCTAAGTAGTGTATTAACAATATCTACCAACTCATCTAAGTCTTGCTTAATAACCCTATATTCTGCCTCTCTAGTAGCTACTTGAAGTTCTAATCTCCTAATTCTCCTCTCATACTCTGCCTTTTGTCTTACTAATTCTCTATACGCAAATTGTAATGAAGCATATTCTTCAAAGAATTCTGAAGGTGGTTGACTTCTAAGTATGTTATACTTATCAACAATGATTATAGGAAGTTCACCATTAGTAACCTTATCAAGGTATAGAATGTCATCTTCTCTACACTCAACTATATCAACATCAAAGTTTCCAACTGCTTCAAAATATCCCGCAAATCTTCTACCATAATCATCATAACCTCTCCTAATCCATTCAAGAATTGTAGGGGCTATTGCAGTTAGTAAACCAAGTTCTGCAAATGGATAATAAACTCTAGTTTCTCTTTCAACAAAAACTGCCATTATTGAGAAAATTCCAGTCTTAATAACCCATCTTCTTGTACCATCCTCACCATTATAAACACTATGAGTTACATACTGACCTTTAAAGCAAGGCTTTTCACCGGGGACTATAATGGGTAATCCAAATAACGCTTTCGACATTGCAATAGGTACTGAAATATTTGAAACTGTCCTAATTTCAAGTGGTATTGAAACTCTCCTTACCGAATTTCCTACTAGATACCTAAATATTTCATCCCTAACTGACATGGATTACACCCGTAACCTATTAACTTAGTGAGGCTTCAGTGAATTCTCTCCTTAATGCATCTACTCTTGCTCTAACATCTGATACCATTCTCTCAATTTCACTAACTGATTGTGATAACCCTACAATTAAATCATCTAACTTTCTAACAACTTCACTTAAACTTCTAAATTCTGATGTTATAGTCCTATATTGTTCACTAACTTCCTTACGAATATCTTCCCTTAATACTTCTAAATCATCTTTTGTTATAATATTTTGAGTTAATGAATCAATAGCGCCTAATAACTTATTAATACCACGAGATAAGTTTTCAATATTCCTATTTAACTCTCTAACTTGATCAGTAATAATCTTACCAGTAACCTCACTAAGGTTTGTTTCAAAAGTTTTTAAAGTTTGTTGAATATTTTCCCTAAACTCATCAATACTCTTTTGTAAATACTTTCTAACATCTGATACCATTTTTGGTATTTTAGCCTCAGTAATACCCCTAATAGCCGTATAAACAACTCTCTCCTCAATATGTGAGAGTTCATCAAATCTTGTAGCTATTATTTGAAGTTGTGATTTAATCTCATCAATATCTGATCTAAGCTTTTTAACTTCATCTTCCAATGGTTTTACTCTAAGTTGATAAAATCTATCAATTGCTTCAGCAATCATTCTAGCTATTACAACATCACTACTAGGTGGTAATCTTCTTTCACCCTCACTCATTCTCTCACCCCTTCAACCCTCTCTTGAGTAGTTTGAAATCTAATTAATGAACGATTAATTATAAGACCTAACAATTCAGTATCAAAAGGTAGTGTAAGTACATCACCACGAGGTGTAATACTAACCCTTCTAAGTCTTTCAACATCCCTTTTAAGCTTCTTAACTTCAGAAGATAGTGATACCCTACCACAAATAAAACCTATACACAAAAACATTAATGATACTACAATAACAACATAGAACACTCTAGGTACTAACATTAAGTACTCAATTACTGAATAAATTAACATTACTGAGAGGACTACAAGTGTAACCACAATTACTAGGTATGATAAAATTTCTCTCCTCATCTTCTCACCTTAATATACCTTCTTGGTCTAATACTTACTACTTTCATAGCCCTTGTCATTAAGATACTGTGTATAGCAAATCCTAGGATAATGAAGCCTAATGCTATTAGGGATATGGTGATGTATAATGTTGTAGTTGGTACTACTATACTAGTCTTAGTTACTTGTAGTTGGGTTGTTAAGATGTAACATCCAGTAGTAATGCTTACTAATGATAGTATTATGTAGATTATTGCAAACATAGTATCACGTTTTAATAAAAACGTGAGGATTTAAAAAGATAAACTAATTAAAAAAGAAAGATTATTTTAACTCCTAATCTTAATATACTTCCTTGGTCTTGTTACTGGAGTAACTGTCTTAAGTAGCTTTACAATTATTGCTAGGAATAGTATTATGAAGAGTATTAGGAGTATTATACCAATTCCTATGTATAATGTTTGCTTACTTGCAACTCTTACTTCATATGCTTTATAATTATCCTCAAGATAGTAATCAGTACCAATGAATGTTACATTAATAATGTGCTTAGTTAATGGTTCTTTTATTCTTAGTATATGTGGTATTATTTCAACCTCTGGATTTTCTGGTAGTTTGAATGTTACTGTAACTTCAAATTCTGGTTGTAACTTTGAAATAAATTGTGACTTTATACCTTCCTTTAAAGTCTCATCATAAATTCCAACTTCACCAGTTCCAGTAAGAGTATTACTCTTATACTTTGCAGTTATAGTTATAAGTTCACCTTCAGTATATACTGGTCTCCAAGGTTCAAAAATTACTTGCTCAAGCTTTACATTAGGATCTATATAGATTGTTATAGTTGCATTATTATCAAATGGATATACATCAAACTCATTTAGTAATGTTATATTAATTTGTAATTTATCAGTCCATGGGACTGTAATAGTGAAGTTTCTCCATACCTTTCCAGCAACTTTTGAACTCATTTCATCTAGCTTATGAGTGAATACTACAAACTTACGCTTCTCTAAGTGATGCATAAATGCATGCATACTTAATTTTAATTTAGTAACATTCATATTGAATTCTATTAATACTGCAATTTTAATCTCATCTTCTGGAAGTATAGCCCAAGGTACTTTCTGCTTTACTGGTTCTACAAATACCATTACTCTGGCATTAAAGAATGGTTTTAATCTTACAATATTACTCCAAGCTTCATTATTTGTTGGATCAGTATCATACTGATACTGAGTAATATTAGCGTAAACTCTTACGTATGAACCATAAGTTGCATTTACTTCAAACCATGTCCAGTTAATATTAACACCTTTATGAAGCTTTAATTCAATATCTTTCATAGCAATTGTAATATTACCTTGATCAGTTACATTATAGAGGACTAGTCTTACTACTACTGTCTGCTCTACATTACTCCAGAGTATTAATTCTACAAGATGGCTTACTTTTCCAAAGTAATATCCAAGACCTTCATGCTTCCATATTCTAACCCTTACAATTGATACTTCTGGTTCAAAGTATTTAGACTTCCATGGTACTCTAAATACTAGATAGTAGTGTTGATTCATTACTAAATCTCTCTCAAATGTTACAAATTCAGATGCATTTTGTGGATTAGTTGCATTTACTATAACTCTAATATTAGCCCCATCTGGAAGTAAATAGTGTACAAATCCAGTACCATTAGTCTCTAATTCTGCAATTGTAGTACCATCAGTTAAGTTAACTATCTTTACTAAAGCCCCGTGGAAAGGTGCACCATCATCAAATACAACTTGTACTGATAACCACCAATATTTAACACCTTCTTTAGTTAATGGTGGTTCACTCGTACCATTCTCTGGTGGTAGTGTATAATTCTCATATCCAACTGGTACTAGTGGGACATTTAGAGTTGTAGAACCATTTACAAATATACTCACATCATAATCATAGTATCCAGACTTACTTACATGAACAATGTAGTATCCAGTTGTTAGTCCAGTAAAGGTTGCAAATCCATTAACATCAGTATAACCTTCAAGAACTGTTGTATCATTACTTACTCTTACATAAGCCTCAGTTATTACTTGCCCAGTTGTTGCATCATAAACAAATACTGTTAATGATGATGGGTATTGCATCTTAATCACTAATGGTACAAAGTAGACTACTCTATCATAGTCATTTGACTTCTTATAGTTATATTCTGCCTCAAGAATCTTACCAATAAATTCTATGAATGATGATTCATTATACTTCCTAGCAAGTTCAATATAATACGTAATATTGTAGTATTCATAATAGGGTATATTTGCACTAACTGTTACCTGCTTGGTAAATGTTTCTGAATGAACTAGCTTATCCTTAACATAGATGTTAATAGTTAACTCATACTTAACAGTTTGTGATACACTAGACTTGAGTATTACTGCAATATGTTGTGGTAAGCTACTTACTCTTGATGTACCATTAAGGAATAATTGTATTGCAACATCTGGTGGTTCTGTATAGTAATAGTTGAAGTGATACTTCTTACATGGTTGCATTATGCCACCATTTGCTGGATCAATAACAAGAATTCCCTTACGATTCATAATAACATATGAATAACGCTTTCCAGTTGGTGAATTGGGATCATCTATTGTTGAATTATGAACTACATATTTTGTTAAATCATCAACAAATTTCCTCATAGCAATGTGCTCAATTCTCTCAAGGTATTTGAGTGGATAAGGTATATCTACAAACTCAATCCTCTTAACTATAATCCTGTATGGATAGTCGTAATGGAAGAATACAGTATATCCATAATTACCTACCTCTTCAAACTCTTTCTTCAAACATACTTCTGCCTTTAGATCAAATAGTACATGAGCATTTTCTACTGGAAATTCTATTACAAGCTTATTAACTCCAATTGGAAAACCAAATCTTGCAAATAATCCCTTATCAGTCTTGGTAAGTGTTACCTTTTCACCATTGATTATAACATAATTCATTACTGAATATAATTCATCTGGAGTTGTGAAGGTTTGCTTCTTTAACGTACCCTTTACATCAATTCTATGAATTGTATAAGATATTTGTGGCAATATACCAAGCCCACCCTTGAAGTAAGTAAGTACACCTTGACTTGCCTTTACTAGTGTGAATGTTATTATCTTAAATCCAGTTATTCTCAATTTCTCAATTGGAACGTTATAGTCATATTCAATTCTTGCTTTAGCTATTGATACCAAATCAAATTTAGGATAATCACCCTTACTAATCTTCTCAATTAACTCCTTATTACTTGATGCTATAATTCTAGCTTTAACGCATATTCTATAATCTGGGAATAGGTTTGGTAATTGTTCTATGAAGAGTTTTGCATCATTAAATGTTTCTTTGGAACAATAAACATCACCAACAAGATACTTATTACCATACTCATCAATTAGAGTAAAGAAGATTCCATGGTTAACTACCCATATTACATATTCTCCCCACCATGAGTAAATAGCATCCATTACCTGCCATACTGTAATTGCAACACCAACCCATCCTAGAACCTTACCAACTTTAGTAAGTTTACCAGCAATTGATAAATATCTAGTTGCCCTCATATCAAACCTCTTAATATTCATAATAAGTTCAAGTTTATCTTGGGGAGTCATCCTACCCCAATACCATCTTAAGTGCTCAATTGCATCTGCAATTTGTTTAGCTAAGAACTCACTTCTCCTTTTAGCAATTACACTAAAGATTTTTGTACTAGTATATCCAATCGTACCAACTTCAACACCTGAAGGAGTACCTAACTCAAATCCTAAAATTAAACTACCAAAGGCGACTAATACATCCTTAGGTGGTTTTGTAGGATCATTAACTGCAACACTTACCTTAGTTTGAACTAAAGGTATTGGAGATACTTCACTATAAATTGATAAGTGATTGTGAAGTGGTACATCAATCCATGTAGCTACTACTGTATATCCTTCACGGTATACAGTTGTAACCTTTGACTCAAATAATAGTGATACAACCTTTAAGTCTGGACTTTCTCTCCTATCATATAACTCAGTTGCAATACCCCAACCACTAATAGGCTTTCCATCAACATACTTCCTAATAGTATTAAAATCACCATTCTTAAATGATGCTGGTACAAGACTTCTACTAAGTCCAGTCCCAAATATCTTTTTAACTAGAATTTCACCACTAAAGATGTAAAGATGCCAATCTCTTGAAGGTGGTGATATTGTAAATGGTGTTGAACTGAGATGTAAAATGTTTTCATAAACTAAATCTCCCCAGAATCTTACTCTTGGTTTACCAGATTGGATATCTTGCCATATTACTTTAAATGCATAATACCCCATAATTACGTAGCCTCTGTAAGGATCAATACCAACAATACTAGAGTCATCTGGATTCGCTTTATCATAAGATAGCACAACCCATTGATCATAATCAATAAAGTAAAGTAGTCCTTTAGTTGATGAAACTAAGAAGGGAACTATACCATTTACAATTTTGGGTTCAACTCTTTCACATGAATAGTAATATGGTTGCGAGGTATCTTTATAATATGATAATATTGTACCATTTCTGGTCATTACATAGTAATAACCGTCTTTTGTTGCTATTCCAATATACTTTGGTTCATCATCATTATCAACAATAATTGATGATACAGTACCATTTACTCTTACAATTTTCTTATAATCTTTAAAATCGAAGTGTATAAAATTAACACCACCCAAAATTACTTCTCCTTTATTAGATACGTAAACACATGATATGTTATCATAATTATATATTTTTACCTCATTTATTGATA
>Ga0190313_1001027_pt1 | contig 15355 bp, 31 predicted proteins | sample 4870071011_MG_FD_169989 | JGI IMG/M metagenome (GOLD analysis project Ga0190313, IMG submission 169989) | Hydrothermal vent sediment bacterial communities from Southern Trench, Guaymas Basin, Mexico - 4870-07-10-11_MG | ecosystem: Environmental > Aquatic > Marine > Hydrothermal vents > Sediment ...
ATCTTATAGTATTCAATAAAGAGGAAGATTTAGAAAAACTTAAAAAGTTATTAAGTTTGGTTAAGACATTAAGTTAAAGTTCAAACTTACAATTTTTCTATCTTCCCTACTTCCCGGTTCTACTCTCAATTCTGCAATAAATCCTTTTACAAAATCTGCCTTACCCGGGAAGTGTACATACCAGTTATGAGGTAGTTCAATAGTTGATAGCTTCTTAGAATCTACTAGGAATAATGTACCACCTTCTGAAGTCAAATCAACACTAGTAAACTTCTTTGACTTGTATGTACAAGTTAGAGTGTATGTAGGATATTCTCGACCAGTTACAGTTAGTTTTGGTGTACCACCACTTTCAAGACAGAAGTAAATTAAACTTCTAACAACTCTCCTAATATCAGTATCCTCAATTATTTTTGGAAGGTTTTCAACTAATTCTCTAACTTCTTTCTCTGCTCTTGCTAATATTCTAGCTAGACGTCTTCTTCTAGGCATAACCCCTCACTATTAATACTTTTATTCTTCCTCTTTTAAAGGTTTTACATCTAAAATCCTTACAAGCCTAATATCACCAAACTTTATATTACCAATTGCTAAACACTTATACATTAGCTTATCTTGAGAATCTACTATAAGCATTACAAGAGGTCTAACAATTCTAATATGTAAAGCCTCATTCAACTTAGTAGGTGGTATTAAATCCTTCAAAATTTGAAGTTTATAGTTAATATAATCATCATAAGACATTCCTAAATCCTTCAATGCCTTATCCCTTATTGGACATTTCTTTCTCAATGAACAACAATAAGCTAAATTCTTAAAACATACTGTATCATGTTCTAACTTATGTGCCTCTTTCACTTTCCTAAAAGTCTCCTTACTAATACCTAGTAATTTGAGGGCTTCATCCCTGTAGGGACAAGGTTTTTCAAGACCACAACAAAAGACTAATGATATTAATGTACCACCACCACAAATATTTGTCTCCTTCTTTAATCTTTCGAGTAATTCTTTATCGCTTATCATTCAGATCACGTTTTAGTAATTTATTCTGTAAATAAAAAGATAACGTTACTATTTCAAAGGTTACATCTGTAACCCCTACATGAATTAATCCTTTTATTATTTGATGAATATCTTATAAATGTATGAGTAAAGCACTAAGATCTCTCTCAGAACTCTATGAACGTGAAGAAAGACTAATTACAATTATAGGCAAAATTGAACTTGTAACACGCTTTATGTTAGGTGTAGTATATTTATTCGTAATTTCAGAAATTACTGGAATTCCAATAGTAACCATATTCATGTACTTGTATGAATATATGAGATTAATGCCTTCACTACTTGCACCCTATAGAACTCAAATTCTTTTAATAATGTTACTTGTTGATACTTTCGATATTATGTTTGGAAATATTATGATACGTGAAATAGGAGAGAAGTATGTTACTGGAGTAATCTTACTTAGTACAATTCTAGGTTTTCTAACCTTTTTTGCTTATCCATCAGTACTTATATTTATAGTATTTACTCTTCCAAAAATATTAGCACTTCATGTAATATTAAAGAGTAAGGATACTGTAGAAGCATTAGTTCATCTGCTTAGGACTGGTAGTTTTCCAGAAAAGGTGAGAAAATGATATTTGATATTACTTACTTCCTAGGAACATTCTTAATGTTTCTTGATGTAATTGATCATGGTTTAAAGTTAAATCTTGCAAAACGACTTAGAACTGGAATGATTTATATTGGAAAGTTTCACTTTCACCATTTCTATATAGGATTTATTCTAGCATGTATTGGATTGGTTATGAGTTTTAATTTTAATAAGCTATTTAATGTAGTATTCTTAATAATATCATTCGTAATAATATCATACATGGAGAGAAAGGTGAGAAAGTGACTATTGATCCATTCACTATACTCATATTATTCATACTTGCTGACGTATTACCCTCAACAATAGCTTCTATTATACTTCATTTTGCAAAAATTGATATTTCATCATGGACTACTGATGATAGGGAAATTTTCATACTCTACCCACTTTATCCAGTTTTTGCTAGATATTGGGAAAGTACTGCAAGTAGGTTAAATACTATTGCATGGACAGTCTTCTTCTTTCCATTTTTTGAAGAAACATTATTCTTTGCAGTACCATCAATGTATGGATTTCTTTATGCATTAATTTCTGGTATTGCATGGTCTTTAGTTCATATTACTAGACTACTCTCATGGATGGTTAAGAGTGGTTATTCAACTTTACAAATTATTGCTGGATTATTTGCTGGTATTCTTGTATATATTCCTCATGCAGTTGTAAGTGCTTACTTATGGAGTGTGGGATTAGGAGTAGTTTCAATCTTTTATCATTCAACACATAACTTACTCGCATACATTGGTACTATTAGGGCAGAATCTATAGAAAAGAAGACTTTAAGAGTTGGGAAATATTATAAAGTAAGACAAAGAAGGTATTTTAAAATTAAGAGTTGGGAAGAGTAGGAATGAAAAATTATAAAAGTTTCAAAGATAAGTTTCTTATTAGGTGGTAGAATGGCAGAAGCAGTTACTAGAAGTGTATTTAAAGAGACTATAGTACCACTACTACTCCTTGGACTAGCACTAGTAGGTGCGGTATACTTTATAACTGTAATGGGTGTTGAACCAATTGTTGCTGGCTTTATTACTTTAGAGTTTGTTGGTTTAGTATGGTTAGGAAGTTTCTTAGTAAAGAAGGGAATTTTGAAGAAACAAGATTTACCATATTACTACTTTGGTGCATTTGCTTTCATTATATTTACTTATGGATTAATTAAAGCCGGTTACTTACCAATAATTTCAACATCTACTATACTACCATTAAATGAATTTGAAGTATATGCCGTAACAACTTCAGTACTACTAGGAATATTATTCTTCATTATTGCAGTTACAATCTTTGCATTATTCTATGTATGGAAAAAGCCTCTAATTAAGAAGGCTATAATTATTAGAACAAGATAGCTTTTTCAAGGATAAAACTTTAAAAAGATAAAATCTATTTTTTCTATCATGGGTTGGTATACCTCACTGAGAATTTTAGTTAACAGTATCACATTCTTCATACTCTTTACTATAGCAGTTTCTATAATACAGTTCAACTGGATACTAGGATTATTAATCCTAATTGCATCACTAGATGCATTATTTGATGTACTAATATTCACAAATACAGTTAAGGTAAAGGGATCACTTATACTCCTACTTCTTAATAAGCTTACCGAAGGAATTGCAATGACTTTAGGAGTTTTAATGATTCTCTTCGCATATATTTATGCAAAACATTTTGCCTCACCTTTCTTTTATGTTTTAATGTTCTTTGCAACATTACAAAGTGTATGTGCTGGAATTGATTCTTATACACAATTCGTTAGTAGTATAAAAACTGCGAAAAGACTTATAGGCTTAGGTGAGAAGTATGTTAAAGTCAAAGATAAAAAGTATTAAGATTACAGGTGTAACCTTAATTAGCCTACTACTAATTTCAATAGGATTAATTCTAGTTTGGAAAAGTGAGGATTATGGATTACAAATTCATAAGATAGATGTTGAAGTTTTAAGAGAAATATTTCTACATGGTAAGAGTATTGTTTATATAACAATTAAAGCTAATAAAATGGTATACTTCCCACCACCATTAAAAGCATGGAGATTTGGTGATATAATCATCTTAAAATATTATGCTGATTATGAATTATTAAAGAAGGTTTCTAAATATATCATTTATGCTTGTAAGCCAAAGGAGAATTATATCTTTGAACCCTTTAAAATTTTAATTGAAAATCAATTAAAATCTGATCTTGAAATTGCAAAATCGTATAAGGGTGATATAAAGTTAAAATATCATAAGGTTAGTGAAAGATGGACTGGTAAAGGAATTATTGTAGCTATTGTTGATAGTGGTGTTGATTATCTCCATCCAGATTTAAAGGATAATATATACATGCTAGTTTCAATAGTTGTTAGGACTAAACAAGGAAATCCTATAATTTGGATTAATGGTATAAATGGTACATTAGAGCAAGCATGGGAATTTGAACAAGAATTCTACAATGAAACTAAGATGTACATGTGGATGGATGAAATTGGACACGGTACTCATATTGCAGGAATTATTGCTGGTACTGGTAAAGCTAGTAATGGCATGATTAGAGGATTTGCACCCAATTCAAAAATTATTTCAATTAAAGCCTTCATTAATGTAACAACATCAATTGATGCTATTTTGGATGCTTTAAAATGGATTGAAAAGAATGCTAAAAAGTATAATATTACAATAGTTAATCTAAGTCTAGGTGTTGCAGTACCTTCAAATGGGTTAGATCCAATTTCATTAGCTTGTGATAAACTTGTTGAGCAAGGATTAATAATATTTGCTAGTGCAGGTAACATGTTTGCATTACCTTTCACTATTACCTCACCGGGTAGTGCAAGAAAGGTGATTACAATAGGCGCTATTAATCCATATACTGATAAAATACCCTTATTCACTTCATTAGGATTAACTATTGATGGTAGAATTAAGCCAGATTTTGTCTGTGCTGGAGTTTGGGTTTTATCTACTAAGCCTATAACCGTAACTTCATTATTTGAGAAAGTAAAGCCAGAAATTGTTTATAATAAATACTACATGTATCTTAGCGGTACTAGTATGAGTTGTGCTGTTGCCAGCGGTTTAGCTTGTGAGTATATTGAATGGTATATTTATGTATTTCATAAGAAGCCTTCAAGTAGGGTTATTTATGAGTTGTTTAAGAGGTATGCAAGGAAGATTAATCCATGGTTTAAAGACTTTATTACTGGTGAAGGAGTACCAAGAGGGATTCCGTAAATTAAAGATTTATAGTAGAGGTAAATATTTTTAAAGATATAGTAATAAGATATTTTGAGGGAAAAACTATGAGAAGGGTAAGTCTCCTAATATTGTTAGTATTAGTTACCCTACTTGGTACGCTAGCTTTTGCAAGCCCAACTGAAGTTACAATAGTTGTAAAAGACGAAACTGGTAGTGCAGTTGAAGGAGTATTAGTACAAGTCTTTGATTCTGAAGGTACTAAAGTTGCAGAAGGCACTACAAATAGTAGTGGAATGGTTGTATTAGATTTACCCAATGCTACTCTAACCTTCTTTGTAAAATATGCTGAAGGGAAGTATGCTATATACACCATCCCATACTATACAACTACTACAATAACAATTGATGCAAGTACTATGAACTATGCTTCAATTACTACTGATGCAACTGTAACCATCACGGTTACAGTTGTACCCTTATCAAATAATGCAACTAAAGTAGAATTCCCAATTAATGCAACACTCTATGCATTTGAATCAGTTAATGTAACCTTCCCGAAGGAAGTAATTAAAGCCCCATTTGTAGTTGAGAGATTAGTAAATATAGTTGTTAATGGTACTGAATATACTGAGAATATTGTAAGCTTAGACTTAAGTCTTGGTAATTATGAAGTAACTGCTCACTATGAGAGATACTACACCTTTACTTGGACACTTGAAACCTTCTTAATACTTGCCTTTGCTACTATAGTAATAGTACTTATTGCAGTAGCTTTCATTAAAGGGGCTAAAGCAGTAACAGTAAAGCCTAGGAAGTACATTAAAGTTAGAAGTTAGAAAATTTAAGAAGAGAATTTTAAACTAAACTAATCTTTTTATTTTTTATCAATATTTCTTATATTGTGAGATTATGAAAGAAGATAAAGATTTACTAGATAAAATTGCTGAAAAATTTAAGGAAGAAGCACTTGAATATATTGATAGTGAAATTTTTAGTGGAAGTGAAAGTGAAGAGGAGAATGAAAAAGTAAGGGAGACTGTAAAAGGAGTAATACTTTACTGTATTGATGAAGCTAAGAAACACGCAAGAAGTCCTAAAGAACTTCTAAATGAATTTGAAACATGTTTAAAAGAATGGTTTTCAACTACAATGATTATTTCTAACAAATTCTTAAAGAAGTTAATAAAGGAGAGTAAGTAATTATGAGTGATAAAGTTAAAGAAGTCTATTTTGCATTAGCTATGGCTATACACGTTCTAATACTCTCATTCTACACTCCAGTTAGTGCATATATTAGTGCTTTTTCATCAGCATTAACACTACCAGTAATGTATGTTTTAAGAACTAAGGAAGAGTATGAGTTTAAAGGAAAGTATTTTAAAGTTAGGAAACCACTTCTTGAAAGGTTAAGTGAAGATTTTATAGTCTTTACAACTGCAATAATGTGTGCTTTTGTCTTCTACATGGGTACTGGTCATACTGATATAGGATGGTTTTTAGTCGGATTTACATCAGCAATGTTTATGAGGTACTTCGTCTTTTCAGTAGTTTATATTCTCAAGAAAGTTGTTAATGTAGAAAGACCATACTTCATCCTACCAGTTGGTATTGGTTTAGGAGTTTTATACACCTATCTAGTACTACCACTAGTACTAACACTACCAAATATTATGGTAAAAATATAAATCTCTAACAGAAAATATATTGTCTAGGTGAAGATTATGGCTTTTAAGAAGATTAAGGAAGTAAAAGCAGGTACTTGGACTTGTGAAATTTATGAGGCTATAGAAGATCATACACCATTAGGTAAATTTGCGATTTGTAAGGGTGGTAGGGGTAAATATCATAAACCAATTAGAGAGGTAGTAATACCAATACCAGATTTTTCAAGATGTTCACCATATCTATTCCTTGAAAAGTACAATCTTCCAAAATATCTTGTTGAAGAATTAACTAAAACATGTATTGAAGTAAATCAATTAGATGTTGATCAATGGTTCTATGATATAGAGGAAATTACTGATACAGTAGAAGAAATTGCAAAAAAGATATTAAGACATTTTGGGGCTTTATAGAAGCTTCTTAAACTTCATGATAGTATACTAGGTAACTAGGACTAAATTCTTTTCCGGGACTTGCTTCTACATCTAATAACTCTACCTTACCAGTCTCTGGATCATACTCTACATTTAATCCTACTAGTACACCCTCACCCTCTTCTGATATACAACTTAGTAAGTACTCATAACCGGGGACATCATCCTTCTTATGATAAATTGTACATGTAAATCCTATTTCCTTGAAAACTTTTCTTAATAAATCTGGGACATCTTCATGAAATATTTCTTCCCAATCCTTCTCACTTCTTATCCACACATCTTCAAATAATGTTTCATAGAATTCTTTATCAATAGTAGTTTTTTCTCTTAATACATTCTCTATTAAATCCTTCATTTCTTCAATTAATTCCTTATAGAGATGTCTAACACTCTTCCACCACTTATCACTCATAACACCACCTAAAATTAATAAGAGAAATAATCTTAATAAATTTTGAGAATAGCGGTTGTAGTAGAGGAATATAGGTTACTGGTGTAACCTATGGAAGAGGAATTACCAAGGATAAGAGAAGTTTTATGCAGAGAAGATTTACCAGAGAATCCAAACTGGAGAAAGGAAGGATATCCAAACCCTCATTGTTGGAATGTATATGAATTATTTATGAAGGCTAAAGAGGAAGGAAAAGATTCAATTTTATGGCAGGAAGCTAGAAGAATATGGTGGGAAGCCCATTGGAGATTAGTTGGAAGGTATAAGAGGAGAAGACCATTCTTCAAAGTTTATACTTGTGATGTTGAGAAGAAAATGTGTATTGAGGAATCACTAGATGAGGATGATATTAAGAGAATTCTTAGAGAGATTATTATTACTGGATTTGAAACTGGAATTACTCCAAGAGGTGCTGGTATATTTAGAGAAATTTTCGGAAGATTATAAACTCTATGCTAACCTCAGTATATCATAGTCATGCTATACTAGGGTTAGCATTAAATATGACATAAAACTTGTTTCAAAAGTCTCACTTTTAAAAACTTTAAAACTGGGAAATTCCTTATAATTATAGGGAATTTCTCACTTTTTAAAAATGTAAAAAATGAGAAGTTTAGTAACACATATATTGTATTACTAATATTTCTCTAGTGATGAATGAGGAGAAAAAAGTAATACTTAAGACAGTATCAATAGATTTAAGAGCACATAAAGATATTGCTAAAATAATTCGTGAAGCTATGAAAATTTTTAAAACTGATAAAAAGAGTAAGGCAGTCATATTTGCTTTACAAGAATGGTATGCTTTAAGGAAGAAATATCCTATATTAGTTGACTTGTATAAGGAATTAACAAAAGAAGTTAGGGAGTTAAGAAAAGTTGTTGAGAAATTAACAAAAGAAGTTAATGAATTGAAAATATTATATTTGAGAAATCAGAAAAATAAATAGAGGGACTACCATGGATCTAGCAACAATTATTGGAATGTTTATCTCTGGATGGCTATCTGCTTATGCATTAAGAACATTAAAAAAGATAGCACTATTCTTCTTAGGTTTACAAGCATTAATGTTGTTAGGCTTACAACAGTTAGGAATTATTACGATTCATTATGATAGACTAATCTACCTCATTATGAATTTTAGTAAAATAGGTGGTTCTTTCATACTTGAACATGTGATACCATTAGGAATTCCCTATTTAGCAGGTTTTTTAATTGGACTTTATTTTCCAAAAGTTATCATTATAAAGTCTAGGAAATATATCAAATTGAGGCGTTAACTATGAGGTATATAAAGAGGAGAAGAAATTATGCAAAGAGAAAATATCGTGAGAAAGTAAATGGTGATGAGATACTAACAAAGGATAGAGTTGATGATGCTCTTATTGATAGACTTGTAAGTAGGATTAGAGGAAATGTCGCAACATTAAATAGACTAATTTCTGAAGCAGGCTATCAATACTATAGTGTACATGCTCTCATGAAGATAATAACCCTTTTAGAAAAGCGAGGTTATAAAGTAATAAGGTTTTCAAATAAAAGATATATTGTTGTTAAGGATGAAGATCTACTATCCTAACTTACTTTAAGTATTGTTTATATTCTCTTAACAACCATTTATAATCTCCTATATACTTCTCAAACTTCTCAATTAACTCCTCTGGAATATCGTAAATCATTCCACCCTTAACTCTCTCTCCAGCGCCCCAACATCTAACAACTACCGCTGGCTTCCCTTCATACTCAAATCTTCTTCCAGCATATTTTGTAGTAATTAATGGTACTCCACCGGCATCTACACACTCTTTAACCCATTTTACAAGATCTTCTACACCCTTACCAATTATAGTTGTCATACTATCACCTATAATAGAAATAGTGAAAGAAAAATAAAATTATTTGTTTGAGAGTTTTTATTTTCTTTTAACGAGTTTAAGCTAGACCTAACTCCTTAGCTAGAGTAGTAATGTCTTTCTTTGCAGACTTAATCTTCTCAAGTAAGTCAGTTGGTACGTCAGTAATTACTCCACCCTTAACCTTATCACCTGCCATGTAACACCTTACTAGTACTGAATTGTTTGGTAATGGTTTACCAGCATACTCTACTACAAAGGTTGGAATTCCACCTGCTTCAATACAAGTTTTAACCCAGTTTATTAGGGCTTCTCTTCCACTTCCTATTACTCTTGTCATATTTCTCACCAGTAATTCTTCTACATTTAGTATAGATAGTGATAGTTATATAAATTTTTAGATTCCTAAATTAGTTCGGATTTTAAAGAGAATGTAAAATTGAGTAATCCTTTAATCTACTAACACTCTATTAATCTTGATGTCAGTAGAGATAAAATTATATTATAGACCATGGTGTCCATATTGTGAAAAAGTTGATAAACTAATTCAAAAAGTTCTCTCAATATATGGTTTAAATAAATATGTTACATATACAAAAATAATGATTGATCGTGATTTTCCATTTGATAATCCCTTAAGAAAACTCTTTAAATATAGGAATTATACAATTCATGTTGAAAATATTGGTAAGGGTAGAGTAAAAGATGTTTTTAAGGTATCAAGTGAAGATCTTGAACACGCTCATAGACATATTAGAACTCCAATTCTTGAAATAGATATTTATGGTGGACAAGATACACGAAGAATTTTCTTGCTAGGTGGTTATGATCCTAAACTTGAAAAAGAAATTTTAGCAAATCTAGTAGTACTACTTAGAGCACTAGTATTAGCAACAAAATAATCAATACATACATATCTTACCTTAACAATTTTTTAATTGAGAACATGATCTTTGATAAAAAGAAGAAAATTGATATGATAATTGAAGAGTTAGTAAAAATATCAAATACTAGAAAGGATAAAATTCAAAAGATGATTAATAGATTGTTTGATCAAATAGTTAGTACAGTTAGTGAGGATGATTATACTATTGAAGAGATAATCATAGCACTCATAAACTTATTAGCATATGTTGTAATGGTAGGAGTTATTAAGGGGAATTTTAATAAGGAAGATAGGATAATTTTTGCAAAAGCAATTATTAAGTGTATTCAAAATGATTTAATTAATTTCGTGAAAGATGAAAATACTATAAACAAGTTATTTAAAGAGTCAAATAATAGTGAAAAATATATTCCCCTAATGTATGTATAGTCTTGTATGCCAAAAATATACAAAAAGACAATTTTAATGACAATTGCTCTAACATTATTATTCCTCAATCAACTATGTATTCTAAAATACTCATATCCTCTACCATCCAAACTATTCCTACTCCTTACAATTGTCTTAATTAATGCAATAATTATTAATGAAAAGTTTACAAGAGGAGAAAAATGGAAGACTGAACATTATCTTCTCCTAGCAATTATTACACTACTAATATCATTACTTTTAGCCTTCATTTAGAAATTAATAAAGGTTTTAATACATTATTTAAATTGTGCCATTCAAGTTTATTTGTAATAAGTGTAAGAAAGTAGTAAGTGAAACAAAAGATCCTATTGAACCAGTTGATGTTGTTAAGGCATTAAAATATACTTGTCCACATTGTGGTAATCGGTTACGAGTGTATCCAATTAACATAAATATATATGCATTAAAGATAAATACTAAAAAGATAATTAGTAAAATGGTGGAGAGTAATGTTATCAGAGAAGGAGATAATAAAGTTTCTAGTAGAGAATGAAAAACAATTTAGTCTTGGTATTGGATATCCCGGCGCAGAAGATACTGATAAGGAATTCTTCAATAAAGTTGGAAAATACTTAGGCGCTAAAACTCTTGATGAAGTGTATGATATTGAAGAGAAAGTAATTAATGTAGTTGAAAACCTTCTTGAACGTAATTGCAAGTTAATTAAATGTTTAGAAGGTAGAAACCCAGATTACAGAGAGGGTATTTACTTATATCAATGTACATATCCAGATATCGGTAAATTCTATGTTGTAGTTTTTGAGGAACAGGATAATGTTAGTGGAAAAGCACATGTATCTTACGAATTTCATAAAGACTATAATAAAGCGAGAAAATCTTACTTACTAGACTATGCAAACGTAAATGATGAAATTAGGAAGTTAAGCGAGGTTTACGAGTTATAAACTTCGTTCTAAAATAATAAATAAATGAAAGTTTATCTACTATACTGTGAAATGGATTTGTACTAAAGTATAAATAATTGTTAAACATATCATTATCTTGTGAAGAAGTTAAAGTTGTATACTACAATTAGTAGGAAGTTGAAAGAGTTAGGCTTTACTACACATCTTAGTAAAGATCCTTTTGAACCAGTATATAGGTTAATATTCCGTGATAATGACTTGTTTGAGAAAGTAAAGGAAGTTTTTAAAGATACTTTTCCAGAAGAAGATGAGGAAAGTATACTAGCATTATCTTCTATTAGTAGTACTGGAGATGTTACATCATATGATGGAAAGATATTATTCGATATTCCAATACCCTTACTATCACATTATGAGTATAAGGATTCAGAACTTTTTACAATACCACCATCTCCAATACCAAAGTGTGAGATTAGTAAGCTTGAAGTTCATAAGTTAGGTTGGCAGACTATATTAAGAGTTCATTTAGTATGTAGTGAGAATTTAACTGAATCTGATATTGAGAAGATTACTAAGTATATTCAATTGTTAGAAAAGTTAGGTAAGGAGATTATAGAAAAAACTTCATCTCACTAAAATATTTAAGACTTATCATGCTAATAGTAAACAGGTGTAATTATGCAAAAGTATGAGGAAGAGAGAGTAAGAAAATGGGTTATTAAGAGGTTAAAAGAATTCTGTGAAAAGATAATAGGTGGAGAATTTGATACAGAAGGTAATGCATACCTTTGTATAAAAGAGACTGATAACATAGGAAGGCTTGAAGACTATTTTGATGAACTTCACTCTTTAATTAGTGATGTTAGAAAGGTACTTGATAAACCCTTCCAAGTAAACTTCTTTAATAAGCTTCTAGGTGGTTGGGAAGAAGAAGCAATTGTAATGTATAATCCAGAAGATGATGAGTACCTTCTTCAAATATTTGTTACTGGAGAACCTATTCCACCAGAAAATATTGAAGATGTAAAGGATAAGCAAATTGTAGATGAATACTATATTAATGATTGGTATGGTAGAGGATATTCATACATTGACCAAAATCCGGCAACTGATGAATTTGCTGGATGTAGTGTTGCTAGAGTATGGATTCCATGGAAAGATGTTAGAAGTAAGGTTGTTGCTCCAGAATTAAAGGAAGCATTTGAGAAGTTATTCAAACATGCTAAGGAATTAATTGAAGAGGCAGAAGAGAAGTTAATAATTCCAAGAGAGGAAGAATAAATTTCTATTTTTTCTCTTCCTTTCCTACTTCACCATTTAGATAATCAATGTAGAAGTTTATCATACTCTTAATACACTTCATACAATCTGCAAACTTATTAATAATTTCATTACTAATATTACTCCTCTTCATAAACAGAATATCTTCTTCTAAATGTATGAAGGTAAGCATTAAATGTTTAAGTGTACACCAATGTTTCTTCCAAAAGTTCTCTCTACCTTCCTTAATTAGAATCTTGACTAACTCTTGTCTTTGCTTTCTAATTTCATCTGCAAGTTCGAGAAAGGTTATATCCCTATCAACTATGAAGGATTCTACTAAATGCTCTTCAGCATTTAAGAGATTTGCAATAGTGTAGATTATTTCTTCTCTTAATCCTCTTCCTAATTGCATACATAAAAATATATACTTGTGAGAATTAAAGGATAATAGTATGAGTTGGTTACTTAGGAAGAAAAAGAAGGAAGATAATGATCTTGATTTAGACTTCAACTTTGAAACTAGAGACAAGACTAGACCACTATACCCCACCTATACGATCACAAGAAGTGAGGGACTTTATAGCAAACATAAAAAAGATTATGAAGATGATGATTGTGAAAGATGTGAAGAAGATGTTCTATGGTGATTTGAATGGAAAAGAGTAGGAAAGTTTTAATATGGGATACTTCTTCACTAAGTCATGCATTTGAAGATTACTCTCATTCTTGTGCCTCTGCTTATATGTCACAAATGAATAAGATTGAAAAACTACTTAGACGTGGTTTAAGTCCAGAAGTTAAGGAAGAAATTTGGAGAATTGTTAAGAGAGCATTATTAAGAAGGCATGAGAGTGAGCATTTATCAAGAACTTTATTAAGTAGGTGTGATGATGAAGATTATACATGTTATATTCCAGAAGCCGTTTATAATGAAATTTATGCTTCAAGGAGAATGTTTGAAATAATGAAGGTATTAAGACCTCAGTATAGGATAGATGTTGAAAGAAGATATAGGGGTAAGGCTAAAGGATTTAGTGAATTCTTTAAGGCAGAGTTAAAGGTTGATAAAGTATCACCAACTATAAGGTACATTCTTCATAGGATTGCAAGAAAGTATGGATATGAGATTAGTCATAAGAGGGGAAAAGGTAAGATTCATATTGCGGATTTAGATGCTCTAGCATTAACAATAGAACGAGAGGGTACACTAGTAACCGCAGATAGGAATTTGTATGAATTTACTAAACGTGCTAAGAGGGAAATTCAAAGAGAAATTTATAGAAGATTTGGAAGAATAGTAGATTTTGATGTTATTTACACAATGGGTTAACTTGCATTAATAATCTTACTTGCAGAATCAATAATTTTTAAAACTTCCTCACCAAGTTCTGTTACTCTATCTCTCTCATCAAGTAATCCTTGCCTTCTAAGTTTGAAGGTATAAGCATAAATCCTATCATCATAACCTAACTTCTTCTTTAACTCAAAAACTGATGGACAATACCTTAATGCTTTAAGTATTTCAATCATAGGTTTAGTAAGTCTAAATCTTCTCTCAACTGTAGTATGCCCATAAATAGAGACATTTATGTAGTATTTGCCTAAGTATACTACTACTCTCCGACTCCTTAGTATTTTTTGCTTTGACATCATATGTTATTTCTGATATCAGAGTATATAAACATTATTTATAAATTCTGAAAATGAAGTTTAAAACTTAATTTTATGTCGCTTTGCTAAGTGAATCTTTAATCCTTTGAAAGTCTTAAATTTCTTATTACAGAGTGTACATTCAAACATAATCCCCTCATTAGTTGAAATAATTCTCGCAATTTCATACATTTTTATTTTACCTTCACTAACATTTTCGAGATGAATTTCTAATAGATTTTCAATTGCTCTAGCGAAATCAATTGCTTCAAATAATCCCTTTAGATCCTTACTGAAGAAGCTAGTGCCTTTAAACATTTCGGTAAAGTTTAATAATGCCTTACTTAACTCTGAAATCTTATTATAAAATTCATCATCAATTTTGTTCTCCTCAACTAATGTATCTGCAACTACATCAAGGTGATTTGCTAGTGTGCTAAGATATTCTGGTAATCCTTGTAATTCATCTGGTAATTTTCTACAATCAATTTCCTTTTTAAAAATCTTCTTAGCCTTCTCGAAATTAACTGATATTCCGCATGCTCTGTATTCTGGAATAAAGCCTCTATCTATGAATGCCTCTATCCACCTTATATCAAAGTCATGATAGTGAATTAGATAAAGATCAATAACTAGGTCTTTGAAGATTTCAACATCAATGTTACCAAATTCCTTAGCAACATCTTTGTATAGATTTTCAAGGTAACCATGTTTGGTCTTGAATAAAAGAGTCCATAAAACATGGTATGGTGAAATCTTGAAGATTTGTTTGTATGCTGAAGCAATTAGATCGTAAGGACTCTTTAGGCGAAGAATTACTTTGTCAGTTTCAAGTTTGAAGTCTGGGGAAGAAAGAAGCTTTTTAACCTTCTGTGCGCTAGGACTGATAACTCTTTCAAGAACTTTTAAAGCCCTTTCTACCTCTTTGGAATTTTCCCCTATCATAGTATTGAGAAATTACCCTACCTAGGGTTAGTC
>Ga0190313_1001028_pt1 | contig 15334 bp, 15 predicted proteins | sample 4870071011_MG_FD_169989 | JGI IMG/M metagenome (GOLD analysis project Ga0190313, IMG submission 169989) | Hydrothermal vent sediment bacterial communities from Southern Trench, Guaymas Basin, Mexico - 4870-07-10-11_MG | ecosystem: Environmental > Aquatic > Marine > Hydrothermal vents > Sediment ...
ACATTCGACAGGCCCGCATACTAGGCCGGGCTATACTACCGGGGCTTTTTTGGTTTCTGGTGTATATTTTGGTTTTTGGTTGGGGGTTTTATTTTTTATGGTATTGTTGGTTAGTGTGTATGTTGTGTTGTTGTTCGTTTTGTCTTTGCCAGGGCTTGTGTACTTTATTTTGTGTATCTAGTGGTAAGTGTTGTAGCTGAGTATATCAGGGGTGGAGTATGTGTTACTAGAACCGGTACTATCTATAGATAATGCATTAAGAGATAATAGTTTAAGAATGCACTTGGACCCTAGAGAATAAGCTAGATACATCAATAGATGAGAGTCGAGGAGACTGTATTCGGGGATACTATAGATGTATGGAGTATAGACGGGTTATAAGTCCTATAATATACGCTAAAGAATTAAAATAATGGTCTTTATAGTAAATACCTTATTTAGGGTTTCTACTAATATACTGTAATCTGAAGTGTATGGTCATGTCATGGAAGGCAATAACTATAACACTAGTATTACTAATACTTAGTTCATCAATTATTAGCCTAGAGAGCGGAGAATCACCAAGGATTATAATATATGGATCACATAGATGTCCAGCATGTAGTGGATTAAAGAAATTCTTCGAAAGTACCGGGCTTCCATACGAATTTAGGGAGATCTATGATTGTCAACTTAGTGGGTGTAAAGTATCTGAATACGGTGCCGATCTAGTGAAGATCCTTAAAATAGCTGATCTAGAACCATATATACCGGTTTCCGTTGTTGTAAATAGCGATGGTTATGTAGTTGCTATTGTGCAAGGCATGATCGAGGATAGAGCGTTCTGGGATAAATTAATATCTAAAAAAATCTGGTGCGGTATAGAGGTTTATAGTGATGGTAAAGTAAATGAAATTAGCGATCCGGAAAACATATCTAAAGTTATAAAGATTGTTACAAATAAAGACATATCTCCATCAGCTATAAAGTCTATAATAGAGACATGTACCGCTACCACCACTACAACTGCTGCTACAACATCATCTAGTGTATCATCAGGCGAAGAGAACGGAGTTGATTGGCAACTAATTATTCTAGGTATTACATTTGGTATAATAGTGGTATCAATAATCATGGTTTCTATCATGAGAAAAGGTGGAGGTAGGCACTAGGCATAAATCATCTAGTTGGTAGCTATGTTAATCAATATTACTAGGATACTATTCAGTATATCAGGTGGGAATCTAGTTTATCTAGCATTCCTTAACGGATTACTTATAGCGGCATTGACTTCCATAGGTGCATTTATAGGATTATTAGGCCGTAGAGCAAGTACTAAATGGATAGATCTGGCTCTAGGATTTGCATCTGGTATAATGCTTGTAGCAAGTTTTACAAGCCTAATACTACCAGCCATGGAAGCTGGAAGACTAGCCGATGTAGGCATAGGTATATTGATGGGTATAGCCCTGATGATTGCCATGGATAAGTTGCTTCCACATCAGCACTATATACTTGGTTATGAGGGGCCGCCACGGCTTAAGGGGAGGATTAGGAAGGCATGGCTTCTAGCAATAGCGATGATAATACATAACATACCTGAGGGTTTAGCTGTAGGAGTAGCCACCATATATAACCCATCATTAGGCGTATTAACCGCTATAGCTATTGGTATACAAGATCTTCCAGAGGGTACTGCTATAACACTACCACTATATGCCATACAAGGTAAGGCTGGAGTGCCTTTATTGATAGGTGTATTAAGTGGTTTAGTGGAGACTATAGCAGCTATATTTGGCGCTATAACATTTACCCACCTACATGGATTATTGGGTATTGGAATGGGTCTTGCAGGCGGTGCAATGATCTATGTTGTAGTTGAAGAGATTTTTCCCGAGATATTTAGTGAAAGAGAGAAGAGGACAATGCCTACAATAGGCTTTATAATAGGACTATATGTGATGCTATATCTCGATACACTATTAGGCTAGAACTTACCAAACTTCTGAACCTTCTTAGGCCTTAGATTGTGGCTCTTACAACGTCTACACTTTTCAGCTCCAGGAGGATTCAAAGCACCGCATTTACGGCATACCCACTTATTCAATGCCCTGTTATATACAATCCTCCATTTAACAGGATCAGTTATTGGCATTGCCACTACACCCTATTACCGCTCTATCCAAGATAAACAACTACATTTACTTATTAAGTTTTACTAACAACCCGAACAATATATACGGTCCATGAATATTCCTTATAGAGACCTTCTTACTAATTAACAACTAGTACCTCAATGAACATTATGGATACATATATTTTTAATATAGAATTCTAAACTTACATATCATAAAAGATCTTTCATACATAGTTAAGCAAATAATTATATAGAGGCATAGAATTTATCCCTTAATCTAGAACCTGAAGAGCCTAGGGAGCGGGGTATTATTGAATAATATATTTACATGGTTTTATGAAGACCTAGGCTTCATTGATCTCTCAAAAAGTTTTATTGAAAAGATAGTATAGAAAACTATCTACAATAGAAAAGATATGGGAATACGTTAAAGAACTTGAAGCTGAAGCTTATTATAGAATATTGGATCTAAAATCCCCTCGAGACTATGAAAGTACATACATTGATTTAATGATCTTAATGGATACTATTATCGTCAGATATGTTAAAGTAAAGTACAATGGAATTAAGGATACTGAATATTATGCACTAATGCTTGGAGAAGTAAAAATAACTTCCTCAAAAATAAAACATGAACATATTCATGAACATGATAATAACATAGAGATTCAATTAATTGGTATAAAGACATGATAGATTACTTAAAAATAACTAATGAGGAGACCATCGAATATAATGATCTCATAAATAAAAATATTAAACGAATTCTAGAGGCAAGAAAATATTCTATAAAGATACCCTATACTATATTCCCAATAATACTGAAAGGATGAAGTGTTAAGAGATATTCAAGTAACATAATAAGTATAGTTGGAGCCTTGATAGGTAATAAAAACATATATCCCATATATATGGAGGACAGTATTATGGAAAACCAACAGATCACGTACATGTTTAAAATGGCAGAGTTAAAAGTAGAGAAACCAATATAAGCAAAACAAGTAGGAAAATACAATCGGGTAAAGGGCCCGGACTACAAGAGCCCTTTAAAAGGGCAATGAAGAACTCAGGCCATGAAAATATAGATGAGAAGATGAATCCAAAGAAAATGGCCCGGGTAGCTCAGCCTGGTTAGAGCGCCGGGCTGTGGAGCCCGGCACAGAAACCCGGAGGTCCCGGGTTCAAATCCCGGCCCGGGCCCTTAAGCTTAGTTTGGGAGCCCTCCCCCAGGAAACCGGGGGTTATATAGGTAAGGGAGAGGGTTTGGTTCAACTATTTGTCAGTGAGGATACTTGAGCCACTCAGAAAGATCATGGATGAATACAATGTACTAGTAGACTTTGATAGAGAGCCAGAGATAGAGGATCCTTTACTAGCCGAATTATGGAGGTTCTTGAAGTCTTGGATAGTAGCCTACGAGAGACTACAGATAAGCCTAAGGACAAGATACGGGCTAATGAGAGTCAAGAAGGAAGACTGTACCATAAACCTCGCTAGCCCACTACTATGCTGCATGGCTCTACAACAAAGAAGTAGGACAGGTGACAAGAGAAGAATACATAGTAGCAAAGAAGCAACTAGTCTCCATAGTTAGGAAATATTGGGAAAAACCAGCAATAAAGAAGACTAAGATACCAGAAATACTAGCCAAGAACGAACTAGTTGGAATGTATCAATGTTTTCTCATGTACCAAGAGATTATCTGACATTTTATAGATTGTTCAAAGTCTAATATTAACATTTAAATTGGTTAAATTATGGTGCTTCACTACTCATATGAGGAGATATGATTGTAGAACTCTCTAATAACCGAGAACGGTTTATTGAGTATTTCCTAATTTAAATAAAGTAAAAATATATAGATAATAAATGAAGTACTAATGGAGGCTACTCTGGTTAGGAGACTCCGACTCCTCGTACCTATCTTCACAACTCTAATAACGTTTCTTGGTGTAACTAGAGATAAGGAAATGGCTAGATCGACAGCGTTCTATGAAAGGTGCATGCCTTATTTAGAAGAGAAGGATATATTGTGACAGAAAAAAGAGAATAGCAAACAGGTAAGTTAGGCTAATTAAACTTACCAAGAAGGGCAAAAGCTTCTTGAGTTACTTGAGGAGATTCATAGGCTGGATTCCTAAGTTTTCCTGATCTTTGGTACTGTTTAAAGACGATGTTTTCAGTAATCTCGCTATCATAGATCACTAAGAACATTGATTCCTAAATTATTGGAGAATTTTAGAAGTTCTTCTAGTGCTTCTATGAATTTATTCTTTATATCTTCAAGTCTTTGTTTATTAATAATCTCAATATATGATTCTAATGCTAGATCAACCTCACGTATTGCACAATCTCTAGCTTCTGAAGATAGATCTAGACACCTACTATAACATTTTAACACTTTGCGTGCCATAGTATACCTCTTCTTTCTTACAGATAAGAGTTCTCTAATAGTGAATTTGAGATAATATGGCTCTATAAAGGGTAGATGATAGAGGTCTGAATATAGTGCGGCTAAGACAACTATTGTCTTCCTAAGTCTTCCAAGACCATAAGGCGATAAACTAAGAGAACCAAGTTTATCTTGAAGTACTTTCCTATATTCCTCATCAATACTTTCTTTGTCAATTAATTTGTTGTCAGGAACTGCTATCTCTTTTTTACCAACTTTAAATACTGCCCTTACACGATCAGATTGCTCTATTTTATTCATTCTACTAATATGTGCTACAAGACCTAGAGAGATCCCAACCTCGTACTTAGCATCACTTTCCAAGACATTGGATAATGTACTACGGTATCTCTCCTTAATATAGTCGAGAGATTTGTAGTTTCTATACCTTAGAACTATGTTGTCCTTCACCCATTTAATCAGCGTTTTATCGATACAGGATAAGTATAGTGCCCTACTTATTTCCTGGTTAAAGTCCGATAAATAACTAGGTATCCCCATATCCATTAAATTAGTGTCCACTATCAAAAGATCATATTGAGTTCCTCTGACCAGGTTGCTACATATCTTTTCAGGCTCTAGTCCGAGGGTAATAGCTGAAGCAAGCCTAATCGCTAGTACATCTAGTGCATGGTGAAAATAGAAAGCTTTAGCCTTTACATCACTTTTAAGAATATCCATCAAAATACTCTTGACAGCCTCCTTTTTCTTGATTCTATACATTTTTTCAATACTACCAGATTCAATAATATCTAGGTAAGCCGAAGGATCTCTAGGTTTCCTCCTACCCATATCATGAAGCAAACCGAGGTCAATCAGCCTATCAACTTCAGTAGCTATATTTCTTGGAACACCAATATACTTCATAGCAAACAGTCTATGGATATCATGGCTAGGCATCTCTCATCCTCTCTGAACGGAATATTAGATAACAACATTAAATCTCAATATAAAGATATAATATCTAGTCTTTATTTTATCTGCTTATTCCACTATCATAAAAACACTCTTTTTACAAAGTATGTCCTCCAGCATGAAGCTAACAACAATCTCATACAGTATTCAAAAACTCCCACAGAAAAAGGATAACAACTAACCTGAAGTCCATAACAATAACAGATTCAACGATACTTACAACCGGGATAGCCATACTTAGGGAAAAGAACATATGGTGACAGAAAAGGGAGGAGTAATGAACATGTATTAGACTAATCAAGCTAACCAGTAAAGAAAGCCTGATAAATGAATAACTAGTTTATGAAAATTAATAAAAGGCTATTGTGCAGCGCGTAGATACATTGGAGTAGTTATTTTACAACCTTCATAAGTTTATTTAAAAGGATATAGGTTAAGCGAGACGGTTATTGATTAAATAGTATTTCTGGAGAGGCTTTATCCGCAATTCAGTAAAATGATCGCTAGTATAATCCATATTAGGAAACATATAGATAGCCCTATTAGTATTAGTGACCAGTCCACAATTGTATCTTTATCTTTTTTCATTAGTCTCTCAGCTTCAGATGGACACGGGGGCTCAAACCATTCACGATCCACTCCCTCTTTATATTCTGGTTCATCAGGGTTTAGGACAAGCTTTAGTGCTAGAGAAGTCAGGTAGCAACTTATCCTCATAACTTCCTCTGGGGCCCTCCCTCTTCCAATGTTACGGACTTTTTCCATGAATTCATGCGGATAGCAACGTGTTTTTAAGCCTCTTCAGCAGCCTTTAGATCCACTGGTATAGAGCCTAGGCCCGCTTCTATACTTTTATGCAGTTTTTTGGAGCGATACTTAAAGATCCATACTTTCTCTCTTGGATCAATAGAGTAGTCCTGGAGATAATGAAGGGCTTTCCCAAGTGGTTTAACATAGGGTAGTCCGGTCAGGTATCTTTTCCTAGCATTCATGAGATGTTTAAAGGCATACTTGATTGCCATATCATTATGGTGACGAAGCACCCTTTTACGTATCCTCCCTTTCCTATAGACCATGTAGTAATCCGGCTCCTTATCCAATACTGTACTAGCTTTAGCAATTTCATGGGCATTACTTAGTCCATAGAACTTACATACCGCCAGCGTTATCCTATAATGGTTACGGCGCCTCACATAACCCAACCAAAGAACCAAAGGTCAAAAGTTAGTACTATGCTGGATTTCTATTAGTTTCTTGAGCTTCTTTAGCTCTTCCTCTAAATCGTCGAGTTTCCTAAGAATTTCTATATGAGAGTGGGGAACAGTACTTATAATATTAGGAGCCGCCTCAATAACTACTAGAGAACCTATACTAGTAGCAAGTACCATTGCATATATCGATATACGTATATAATTACTTTAAAGAGAAAAGAATTAGTTAACCATATAGCTTTTCATAACATATATTATAGATCTAGTATTAGACTAATATAATTCACCCTTTCTTAATGATCTTCTTTATACACCGAGTACTTCCTTGATCAATGCAGCCCTAATATACAGACCATTCTTTGCTTGTTCAAAATATTTTGCTTGAGGCAATGTGTCAACACTGGTATCAAGTTCCCAAGTTCTTGGAAGCGGGTGCATTATTAATGGTATCTTTTTATATCTTAGTAATAAATCTGCAGTTAATTTATAACTTCCTTTAAGTTTTTCATAAAGACTTTGATCAGGTAATCTTTCCTTCTGTAATCTTGTAACATAAAGTACATCTAATTTCTCAATAATATTTGTGACATCATAGACAATTTCATATTCAATCTTTCCTTCAATATATTGCAGAACATCCTCTCTTATCTGTAATGGTTTGGGAGCTATATAATAGATCTTTATATCATTGAATTTAGATAACAAATATGATAAACTACTCGGAGTTCTACCATATTTTAAATCACCCATGATACCTATTCTTAATCCATCAACTTTTCCAAATTCCCTCCAAATAGTATATACATCTAAAAGCGCTTGTGTTGGATGCTCATTCCATCCATCGCCAGCATTTATAATAGGCGCTTTTATTAAATCCTTAATTTCCATAGGGAACAGGGGCTTTCGCTGCCTAAGTACTATAATGTCTGGCTCATATCCATCAATGATTCTTAGAGTATCAATATCGGTCTCTCCTTTTGCTAAACTAGAAGTGGTTACATCAAAATCAATGACATCTCCTCCAAGCCTTTTCATAGCAAATTGAAAACTAAGTTTTGTACGTGTACTAGGCTCTAAAAACACTGTTGCCATAATCCTTCCTTTAGCGTAATTTAATACTTTCTTTTCTCTAATTTCCTCTCTAAGCTTATCGGCAATCTTAAATAATTTCAATAGAATTTCTCGATCAAATTGTTTAGCAGATAGTATGTCTTGTCCTTTTAAGTTAAGCATATATGAATAACCTCCACTATGAAGGATAGATTTGTTAGAATATATAGATAATTCTATCCTTGTCTAAAAATGAAATAGCGATTAAAATGTTTAAAAATCATTTTTATATTCTTTAGATGCCTTAATAATGGCTCTTAATATATTTACGTATCCTGTACATCTACATAAGTTTCCACGTATATAGTCTATGATCTCTTCAATACTTGGATTAGGATTTTCATCCAATAGTTTTTTCGCAACTAATATAAAACCAGGTATGCAATATCCACATTGAATAGCTCCTTCTTCTAGAAATGCTTTTTGAATCGTATTTAGTCCCTGATCTCTGTCTAGCCCCTCAATTGTAATAACTTCCTTCCCATTAACATCAACTGCTAATAATAGACAAGACAATACAGGTTCTCCATCAACTAATACAGTACACGCACCGCATTCGCCAATACCACATCCATATTTTGTCCCAGTTAATTCAAGTTTTTCTCTTAATACGTTAATCAATAGTTCATTAGGCTCTACGTCAATATCCACATAGCGACCATTTAGTTTAAAATGGATCCTCGTATTAATCACCTCCATTTAGCTCTTTTAAAGGCTTTAACAAGAGCCTCGTATGTAATTACTTTAGAAATATATCTCCTATACTCAGCTGTAGAACGAGCATCGGTTATTGGAGATATGTCTTTTACAACAAGTTTTGAAGCCTCTAAAGCAATTTCTTCACTAAATATTTTACCATGAAGATATTCTTCAACACTAAATGCACGTATCGGGGTAGGCGCTACTGATCCTAGTGCTACGGCAACATCTTCGATAACATTGTCCTCTCCAATAACTAGTTTAACGGCAATATTTACCTTAGCAAGATCCATTGCTGTTCTGGCGATTTTTATAAAGGCTGAGCCAGTCCTATTACTTGGACAAGATAATATGATCTCTGTAAGAATCTCATCATGTTTTAATATGGTTCTCTTAGGACCTTTAAAGAAACGTGTTATTGGTATTATCTTTTCTCCATTTAGACCAACTACCTTTAAGGAAGCATTAAATACCATTAGTGGTGGTGCTGTATCTGCTGCTGGCGAAGCATTACATAAGTTACCGCCAATAGTAGCCATATTTCTTATTTGTACACTAGCCATAGATTTCACGGCCTCATATAATGCGGTAAAGTTTTCCTTAATAACTTTACTTTTTTCTAAAGTCCTCAGCTTGGTTAAAGCACCTATGATCAATTGATCTCCGTGTTCACGGATTCCATATAAATTACTGATCTTCTTAATGTTAACTATACATCTTGGCTTAAGAACTCCCATTTTAATTAATATAAGTAGATCAGTTCCTCCTGCAAGTATTTTAGCATCAGATCCATATTTACTGAGTATCTCTATGGCTTCTTCCAGACTCTTTGGCTCATAGTAGTCGAATTTACATGGAATAATGTGTGTATTCGAATAATTTATATTCCATTTATTCTCAACCAAATATATCACCTCTCTCCATAAGCGCCTTAATAATCTTTTCAGGAGTAATAGGAAGTTCATAGAAACGAATACCTATTGCATTATAGATTGCATTAGCAATAGCAGCTGCAACAGGATTAGTAGCTGCCTCACCTAAACCTTTCGCACCAAATGGTCCCGCAGGATCACTTGTATCAGCAAAAATTACCCTAAATTTATCTGGACTAACAAGATCTTTTGCAGTAGGTATTTTATAATCAGTGATAAAGCCCTTACTTACAAGCTCTCCCGTTATACTGTCATATTCTGTATGTTCTAATAAAGCCATAGACCACCCCATAGCAAAACCTCCATGAATCTGCCCCTCAGCTAGATCGGGATTGATTACTGTACCACAATCAACGCCAGCGACTACTTCCAATGGGACTACTTTCCCCGTCCAAGTATCAACAAGGACTTTTACAAAATATACAGTATAGGCTGGCGGAGCAGCTGGTGCACGATAAGATAATGAAATAGAAATTGATCCCCAATTACGCTGCCATAGTATATGAGCTAATTCTTTAAGAGTTATTCTTTTCTCAGGACTACCTTCAACATATATAACTGCATCATTAATTTCCTCATCAAACTCCATTCTTAAACCATCAATTGTTGCAACACCTCCTATAATATGAAGAGCATATTCAAGGATCTTCTGTTTTAGGATTTTAGCGGCTCTACGAGCTGCTTCGCCACCTACAAATACTCCTCTAGAGGCATGTGTACATACGTCATAGAGAGTTGTTATAGTATCACTCCATACAATATTTATATGATCAAGAGGTATTCCTAGTTCCTCGGCAATAATTTTTGCATGTGCATCGAGAGTTCCACCACCATGATCCTGTAAAGCTGTTATATAATCTATTGTTCCATCCTCATTAAGCTTCAATATAGCTCCTGTATAATCAATTACTGTTCCAGATAATGGGCCTCCAGCACCGCTTGTATGAAATCCTCTACCAACACCTATACCTACTCTAAAGCGTCCTTTTTTATTCCTTGGATCACCTCTTTCTTTCCAACCGATAAGCTCTGCTCCTTTAAGCATAAGGTATGGAACTCCATCACTACGTACAATCGATTTGACTGTTGGGCCCTGGCCCCAGAATAAATCCCCTTTTCCAACATAATTCTTTAATCTAAATTCAATGGGATCTATTCCAAGCTTCTCAGCTAATTCATCGATCAAGGTTTCAACAGCCCATGTAATCTGCGGATTTCCAAATCCCCTCATAGCTCCACTAGGTACCTTATTAGTATAAACAGCTATTCCTCGATATCGAATATTTTTCCATTTATAGAGTGATACAAACCATCCTAAAGCAACACCAAGTAACGGATAAGGCTGTATTTGATGCGCACCTATATCCATAATATTCTCTAATTCACCAGCTATTAATGTACCATCTTTCCTAGCTCCAGCTTTAATCTTTAAATACATCTCATAGCTACAGTGTTCATACATATCTTCTTCACGTGTTAAGGCAATCTTTACTGGACGACCTGTCTTTAAAGCTAAAGCTACAGCTACTAATACGATAGGGTTTGTTTGAATACTAGATCCAAAGCTTCCTCCAATAGGGATCTTTATAACATTAATCCTACTCATCGGTATACCATAAACTTGTGATATTAATATTCTAGTATTGTGAATTGATTGAGTAGTTGTCCATACAGTTAATCCTCCATTAGACTCAGGTTTTACAATAACTGCTTTGGGTTCAAGCTGTAAATGATATCTACGATTAGTCTTAAAACGACGTTCAATAATTACATCTGCTTCTTCAAAAGCAGAATCAGGATCACCTTCAACATATTCATATCTACAAGCTATGTTATTCTCTACATTAACCCACTTATTACCAATCATGATTTTGTCATGAATTACTGGCGCTCCATTCTCCATGGATTTAAACGGATCTAGTGTAAAAGGTAAGGGTTTCCATTCGACTTTTAGAGATTCAATAGCCTTTTGTGCAAGATACTCTGACTCAGCTGCTACGGCAGCAATATATTCGCCTACAAACCTGGGATGATCCGTTAGAATTTCCCAATCCTTATACGTTACATCTTCTGTACTAACAAGTCTTGGATTAAACTTAACCCTGGGCACATCCCATGGAGTGATTACAGCTGTAGCATACTTCATAGCATTTGTAATATCGATTCTTCTAACAATAGCATGAGGGTAAGGACTTTTTAAGATCCTACCTACAAGCATTCCCGGCAAATTAATATCGTTAGAGAACTTTATTCTTCCAGTAGCTTTCGCTATTCCATCATGTCTAATAGTTCTTTTACCTATGAACTTATATTTCAAGGTATATGGCACCCATTACTAGAAAGATAAGCTATACAAGATATTCTTAAAGAAAAGATCTAGTACAAAAATATTAGGATAGAGATAATTTTTTTCTATCCCATAAACTCTTTCATTAATTTGGTGGTAAATTATTGTCTAATCTACTTGTTAGAGGGGGAAAACTGGTTTTTCCATGGGGAATTATTGAAGCTGATATATTGATAATCAACGGCATAATCTCAGTTATAGGTAAAGAGATTAAAGCCAACGGTATTGAAATCCTTAACGTAAATGGCAAACTTGTTTTCCCAGGGGCTGTAGATGAGCATGTACATATGAGGGAGCCTGGACTAGAATATAAGGATGATTTTAAACGTGGAACATTAGATGCCTTGATCGGCGGAGTTACAACAGTGCTCGAAATGCCAAACACTATTCCACCAGTTGATACAGCAAATAGATTAATTGAGAAAAGGAAATTATTAGAAAGTAAAGCTTATGTAGATTTTGGCCTATATGGCGTAATACATGGTAATAACGTTATTGAGTTTGAATCCCTTGTCAAAGCAGGTGCTATTGGCTTCAAAATCTTTATGGGGCCTACAACGGGTAATATTCCAGCTCCATCAACACCTACATTATACGAGGCCATGGTGAAGGCTTCTAAAATAAATATACCATTAGCTTTCCATGCTGAGGATTGGAGTCTTGTAAAATATTTTACAGAGAAGATAAAAGCTCTTGGCAGGAAAGATCCCGTTGCACATATGGAGGCTAGGCCACCGATCTGTGAAGAACTAGCTATTAGAAAACTAGCAACTATAGCTAAGTATACAGGCGCCCATATACACATAGTCCATGTAACTAGTTGTGAAGCTATTGAGGCTATTAAAGAGGCGCAATCTAAAGGAATAAGAATTACTGCTGAAACTAATCCCCACTACCTTTTACTTGATAGTAGAGATTATAGCAAATATGGTTCCTTAATTAAAGTTAATCCACCTATTAGAGAAGCTAGACATAAAGATTGCTTGTGGAGGGCAGTAATAGATAATGTAATAATGGCCATAGGCTCTGATCATGCACCTCATAGTTTAGAGGAGAAAAATAGAGATATATGGAGTGCGCCAGGAGGATTTCCAGGCGTAGCAACTCTTTTGCCGTTAATGATTGATCAAGCTTTAAGGGGAAGAATAGATATCACAATGATACCTTCACTTCTAGCGGAAAACCCTGCTAGAATATATAATATTTATCCTAAAAAGGGATGTATTCATATAGGATGCGATGGAGATCTAGTAATAATAGATCCTAACAAAGAATCTATTATTAATAAAGAAAAATTACATACTAAACATAAGCTTACACCTTTCCATGGATGGAAACTTAAGGGTAAAATAGACTATGTTATTCTCAGAGGAAATATAGTTTATTGGGAAGACAACATTATTGATAAGCCTCTTGGCACATTTATAAAACCCCTAAAGAAATAGCTGCTTTAGTAATATAACAATGCAGTAGGTTTATTTCCAGCATATACTACTATCTATATTATTGTGGAAATAGTTCTTGTGTGATGGCTATGTCTTACGAGGATCCCTATGAACTTATCAATAAATGGCTTAGAGCAAGAGAATTTATAGTTATAGGCAAGGGAATAACACGGAGCGATTCTTTAGAGAAAGCTCTTGGTAAAGCGAGATTTATAGAAGACTATTTCGAATATGGTAAAATGCTCTTTATTAAGCAAGTTTTGAGTAGTGAAGGCCATGCCGTCATAGAAGAGATAAATTATGATGAGGCACTGAAGATATCTGGTATAGTAGGTGTATATACGTATAAGGACATTCCTGGAGAGAATCAAGTAGGATATGCATTACCTGATCAACCTTTATTAGCTGAAGGCAAGGTTAGATACCATGGCGAAACAGTCGCTCTTATAGCTGCATGGGATTATGATAAAGCCTTCAAAGCTGCAGAATTAATTAGAATAAGATATAGGCCATTACCTATACTACTTAACCCTCTTGAGGCTTTTAAGAGAAAAGATATACTTGTACATGATGAGCTTGGTTCGAATATAGCATTTAAGACAAAGCTTCGCCGTGGAGATGTTGAGAAGGGTTTTAGTGAATCAGATGTAGTTGTTGAAAATACCTATGGAACTCATCATCAAGAGCATGCTTATCTAGAACCAGAAGCAGCATTAGCTATACCCGATGTAGAAGGTAGGTTAACGATTATCTCGTGTGCGCAATATCCTCATTTAGCTCAGAAAATAGTTGCTAGAGTACTTGGATTACCATCATCACGTGTGAGAATAGTGTCTCCATATATTGGCGGCGGTTTTGGTGGAAAAGATGATGAAGGGCCTTTGGTTGCTGCTAAGGCTGCCCTAGTAGCATATCTAACTGGTAAACCAGCTTTCCTAATGTACTCTAGGGAAGAAAGCATACGGATTCATCCAAAACGGGAGGCAACAGTGATCAAGTATAAATCTGGGGCAACTGCCTATGGTAAGTTGAGAGCTATTAAAGTAACTATAATCCATGACACGGGCGCGTATGCTAATCGAGGGCCATTTATATTGTGGAGATCAACGGTACATGCCTCTGGACCATATTATGTACCTAATGCATGGGTTGATGGCTACTGCGTATATACTAATAAGGTACCACAGGGCTCATTCCGTGGATTTGGTAATCCATCAGTACAGTTTGCAGCTGAAGCCCAAATGGATGAACTAGCCCGTAAACTAGGCTTGGACCCTGTTGAATTCAGGCTAAAGAATCTCCTTAGGCCAGGTATGGATACTATTACTGGTCAATTATTGGAGGATTCTGTCGGAGTAGCTGACATGGTTGCTAAACTTTCTGAATCAATGAATTGGAAGAAATTAAGAAAAGAAATTGATGAGTGGAATATCAAGGGTACTAGGTATAGGCGCGGCCTTGGAATAGGCGTTGCATGGCACGGTATAAGTACTAGTCGAGGCGTACCTGATTGGAGTAATGCATATATCAAAATCGATCGAGACGGCTCCGTAACTATCTATACAGGCATAGTTGAGATAGGACAAGGATCGCCTACAACAAGTCATAGGCAGATTGTAGCTGAAGTTCTAGGCGTACCACTAGAACTCATAAACGTGGTATTTGGAACATCAGATGCACCTGATGGAGGAGCAACACATGCTTCAAGAGGCACTAGTATAGGAGCTATAGGTGTATTATTAGCTGCTGCGAAAATTAGAGAGCGATTAAATAGACTTGCTGCAGACTTACTTAAAGCTCCTCCTGAAAAAATCGTAATTAAAGAAGGTAAAGTATTTGTTCAAGGCGATGAAGAAAAGTCCATGTCTTGGAAAGAATTGGTTGAAAAAGCATACTCTCGCGGAATAGATTTAAGTGCTACAGGCTATTTCTTTTTGCCAAAAGGAAGCTTTGATAATGAACGCGGACAAGGATACGCATATCCAGCATATAGTTATGTAGCACTAGCAATAATGGTTGAAGTCGATACATGGACTGGTAGAGTTAAAGTTCTAAAGGCTTGGCCTGGATTAGCTGCTGGGAAAATCATTAACCCGATACAAGTGGA
>Ga0190313_1001029_pt1 | contig 15328 bp, 5 predicted proteins | sample 4870071011_MG_FD_169989 | JGI IMG/M metagenome (GOLD analysis project Ga0190313, IMG submission 169989) | Hydrothermal vent sediment bacterial communities from Southern Trench, Guaymas Basin, Mexico - 4870-07-10-11_MG | ecosystem: Environmental > Aquatic > Marine > Hydrothermal vents > Sediment ...
ACACACGGTACGCGGGCAGGCTTAACTGCCGGGTTCGGTATGGGACCGGGTGTTTCCCTGCCCGCTATGACCGCCACCGTATCGGTGTAAAGGAAGGGTATATATATACTTTGTGTTCCCTATTTCATTTCCACGCCGAGACCCGGCGAATCGTAGAGATGATTCTCTCCATCTTTGGTTATTATTCCACCTTTAACAATACTTTCCAATAAAATTATGTGGGAATCAAGATCAGCATACTTTACAACTTCGGTTGCGCATGCCAAATGGGTGCCGGCGGCTATTCCTATTTCCGTTTCTCCCATGCATCCTATCATAACCGGTATATCCCATATTCTGCAAATTTCAATCATACTCCATGCAGTTCTTATTCCTCCACACTTCATTAGTTTTATGTTCAGCATATCAAGGGATTTGTGTTCTATGGCTCTCTTCAAATCGTATGGATTTTTGACACTTTCATCAAGCATTATAGGGATATCCACTCTTTTCCTCAGTTCAGAGAGTTTATCAAGTTGCCAGTAGGGAATAGGTTGTTCAACGAATTCCACATCTAAATTCTTTATGGCTCTGAAAAATTCTATGGCCTCGTGAAAATTGTATCCCTGATTGGCATCAACTCTTATTCTCACTTCCGGGTATAAATCCCTAACTTCTTTTATTCTATTTACATCTTCTTCCAGATTCTCTCCAACCTTTATTTTAAGAATTTTCGCCCCGTAATTTTCCACATACTCCCTCGCCATGCTTAGGGTATCCTCAACCGAGGAAATTCCTATGGTTATTGAGGTTTCCATACTTTCTCTCAACCGTCCGTAAATATCTCTCACTTTTATTCCAAGGGTTTTTGCGTATAGGTCGTGAAGAGCAATATCCACCGCTGCCTTCGCGGCATAATGTCCCTGAATTCTTTTGAATATTTTATGTAAATGCTCCAACGAAATATCCTTTCCCAAAATCTCGGTCATTATTAGTTCTATTCCCTCTCTCGTCCCGCTAATGTTTTCGCCTGTTATTCTCACAGAAGGTGCACCTTCTCCGTATCCAATGTATCCATCTCCGTAAACCTTGAGAATCAAACTTCTGTGCAGTGTAGAAGAGCCCAGCGCTATCTTGAATTCTCTTTTTAATGGTATTTTTGCCTCCAGAATTTCATATTTTTCAACTAGCATAGAAGAGGAATATCGTTTAAAAGTATTAATCTTTCGCAAATGCTCATAATCATGACCAAAAGACGAAGATTTTAAATAATAGTAGTGTATAAGGTATATTCGTGGTTAAAATGCGGAGCGTAGGGTGGAAGGCAGGTAAATTGGCTAATGGAGAAAAAGGTTTGCTAGGGAGAAGCAGCTTTATCAATGGCGGTGGTACAGCACACCCAAGGATAAACAGGGAGAAAAAAGGTAGAAAAATAGTGTTGATAGTGGCACTTGGAATAATTCTTATGTTGCTTGCAACATTGCAGAAACCTTTAAGTGTTCCTCATGGCAAATCTAGTATGACCTATGCTCTCGTAGAACTAAAAACCCCAGGCATAATGAAAATGTTAAAAGATAGCGGTGCAAAAATAATCCATAATTACGGGTATTATGCATTAGTTCAGTACCCAGCAACGATAACTAAAGCGCATCGCTTACCAATCCATGATATGGATTACCGTCTGTTCTTTCAGACAGGGAAATTCAAAGGCGATTTGGAGGAAATTCCCTCAATGTTTACAGCAAAGCGGAATACGAAGCTGTATGTTGTGCAAATGATTGGTCCGCCGACCATACAATGGATAGAAGAAATAAAAGCTTACGGCAAAATATACAGGTATGTTCCCAACTATGGCTATATAATAAGAGTGCGTGATACATCTGCTGTCAATAACCTCAAGCAACTTTCATTTGTAAGGGATGTATATCCCTACGAGCCGTTGTGGAAACTTATGAGAAATGCTTACAAAGTTATTCAGAGCGGAAACAACAGTGAGATGGAGTTCAAAATAAATATACTGCCGGATACAGATATCAAGAAGGCAGTTAATGAAATAGCCACAAAATACGATGGCAAGATAATCAAGTATTTCTCATATCCTAAGTACAACTATGCGTACATTGTTGCGAAGATGAAACCAAGCATGCTTGTTCATCTGCTACAAGAGGATTTTGTGGATTATGTTGGATTACAGCCAAAATACAGATTCTGGAATGCTGATGCTGCTCGTGTAACAGGTGTGTGGGCAATCAGACATAACTGGTGGAACGGACTTGGATATCCTATAACTGGCTCTACACAAGTCGTCGCAATAGCTGATACCGGTCTGGATTCCGGAGATCCAGACAATATAATTCCAGATTTTGCCGGAAGAGTTTTAACTATATATGATGCAGCAGGTGATAATGATCCGAGCGATCCAGACAATGATGATTTGGGTGGTCATGGCACTCATGTGGCAGGTAGTGTTGCATCAAGCGGAGTTATGAGCGGTTCTGATCCTGCGAATCATTACTATGATGGTTCCTATGCGGGTATGGCTCCAGAAGCAAAGATACATTTTGAATCCATAGGCAAAGTGAGTATTTTCGGTGGCGGTTTAAGCTACGATTCTATAACCAACATGGCAGATCGTAGTTATCAAGATGGTGCCAGAGTATGGACAAACTCCTGGGGCTCCAGCGATAATTCATATACAGATGATAGCGATGAGGTAGATAAATATATGTGGAATCACAAAGATTTTCTCATACTTTTTGCTGCCGGTAATTCTGGTCCTGATGCGAATACCGTTGGCTCACCTGCAACTGCTAAGAATATAATAACGGTGGGCGCTGCACAGAACCTTGATCCGCATGTGAATTCGCAGGGAACTTGGAACGCATATTCCATGTCCTCCAACATGTGGACGATGGCTTATTTCTCATCTAGAGGCCCCACAGCAGATGGATTAATCAAGCCTGATGTTTGTGCACCTGGTGCTGGTATAGTCTCGGATAGGCCCTCAACACTAAGCGATTCAAATGCACACTATACTTGGATTGTCCCAATAGATTCAAATGGTGATGGAAAGTATGATTATGGTGCAATGCAAGGAACTTCAATGGCAACACCTATTGCTGCGGGAATTGCAGTACTTGTCAGAGATTATCTCACAAAGGTAGATAAAGATTATGACCCAGTAACAGGAGATGTGAACATATCTGCAGCGCTTGTAAAGGCAATAATGATTGGTGGAGCAGAGCCCATGCCCGGATATAAGTATCATGGCATTGATCAGGGCTATGGAAGAATAAACATTGCACATGCATTGATTCCCGAACCTCCTTTGAGCTACAGATACTGGGATTGGCAGAATGTAAGCAATGGGAAATCTGTGAATTACACAGTATATGTGAAAACAAGTGAGGCACCCTTAAGAATAGTTCTTGTTTGGACGGATGTTAACTCTGGAAGCAATGCAGGAATTGCCCAGAATAATTTGGATCTGAGAGTTATAGCACCAAACGGTACTGAATACCATGGAGAGAGATTTGTTGGAGATACACAATGGAGTAAGGCGAATCCGACAGATTATGACTCAAAAAATGTAACTGAAGTGGTGAATGTGAAGAATCCAGAGGTGGGAACATGGACAATTCAGGTAATAGGTGCAAGCATAGGCACAGATGATCCTGATCCCCATGCTCCAGGCTCACAGGATCAGAGCTTTGCTCTTTATGCACTTGGTCCATTCGGAAACTACAGTTTTGGACCTATAATTAAAATGGACAGATATGTTGAACATTTGCAAACTACAGAATACAAGAACTTTACAAATCTGCCTGTTCAAAAGGTTCTTCCTGCTGGTATGAGCACAACAGTTAGATTCAGAATAGTGAACTGGGGAAATCAGACAGACACATATAACTTCGCCACTCAGATCATACCTTCAACAACGGATATCTCAGTTTCGTATTCTCCAAGTTCTGTAACTTTGGATCCGGGTGAGATTGCTTGGATAAATGCAACTATACAATCTAAATCTACGACAAATCCTGCTCTCTATGAACTACGCCTAATGTCAAAATCGTCGGTGAATAGCAATGTAAACGCATCTATAATTGTGAATTTGCAGATTGTAAATCCCACACCAGTATGGCATACGCAGATAACCAATGATTTAATATCAAAGACATCATCCGCTGTGGCAATAGATCCTACGGATAACTCAATCTGGGTAGCTTATTTCAGGCAAAATACATCCACTACAGGAAATACCGTTTATCCAAAATCAGGTAACGGAGATAACTACGATTTGATGGTAGCCCATAGTACCGATGGAGGAGTCACATGGACTATATACAATGTACATCCTAACTTCTACAGATATTTTGACTATAAAGGTAGTTTGGAGCAGATAATGGACTGGTTCTACTGGTATCCGAGTATAGATGTTGATTCAAATGGTGTGGTATTCATATCGTTTGCAACTGGAACGCATGTGGAAGTGCAGTGGGGCAATGAAAGTGGATGGAACAATAAATCGTTTGAAGCAGGTAAAATCTACACTCAAGGAGCTAGTACATATTATCTCATTGCATATCCTTGGACAAAAGTATATTGCGATGATGCACATGGAACAACATGGGTATTCTACACATGGCTTGATACAAAATCAGACATAAGAGATTTAAGGGAAGTGCATACAACGGATGGGGGTGCAACTTGGAATGGTCCAAACAGCATAGATTCTACTGGAGATTCAGATGATAGAAGATACTTCCCTGCGGCGGTAGAATTCGGAGGGAAGTTGTGGGTATTTGTATCACAGAGACTTGCAGGCAGCGGAAGTGATTCTGATTACTATATTGCGTATAATACCTATGACTACTCCTCAGGTAAGTGGGGCAGTTTTACCACATTGTTTGGCACGGGCTCAGATGGATATCATGAAACCTATCCATCAGCGTTTGTTGATTCATCAGGAAGATTGTGGGTTGCATGGTACAGCGATGATGATCAGCAAAATGCACATTTCGGTGTGGCCGAGCATGCAATATATGTAAATTATACAGATGATGGCACCACATGGCATGGACCTATAAAATTAAATGAATCCACCATTGGCTCAGATATAAACGATTTTGGACCTATAGGGATGGGCGAAGATAACGACGGCAATATATGGATAACATTCTTGGAGGAGAACTCAAATTATACGAGTGCGCCACATAACGACAACTGGACAAACTATAGATATTCAATCAAGGCAGTTCTTCTTAACAGAACGGATGGAAGCATAGTGGGAACAAAATATATTGATTATGGTGGAACATTCATAATGCATCCAGCCGCATGTTCGTATAAGGGAACGGTGTATATCTCATATACGAAGAATCCAGAATTTGGATATCCGCAGATTTATCTTGCAAAATACAACAGCACTGCTACGGATAATTTTGGTCCAGATACATACAGCACCGCAATATTCCCACCAAATACCAACAATGCCTCAAAGATAATATACATAGATTTGGTGTATGTTAAGAATCTAAATCTTACAGCAACAATAAGCGATGTGGAAAGTGGTAATAGCACAATTGCAGGTGCAGAATACTTCGTGGATTCCATCGGAGATGATGGTTCTGGAACAGCAATGAACGCTGCGGATGGTGCATTTGATTCTTCCGTAGAAAGTGTGTATGTAAATATAGATCCATTCTCCCTATCAAGGGGACATCATAGAATCTATGTGCATGGCAAAGATGCCAATGGTAACTGGGGAGCGTATGATTACATTGATATCTATATCTTTGCATCCAAGTTCAAGGTTTATGGCTGGGTAAATGATTCCAGTGGAAATCCACTTAAAGATATTGCTGTAAATATAACGGATAAAACTACAGGAGAGAATGTAACGGTATATACGGATGCCAACGGCTACTATGAATACTATATAGACCAACTTCCACACGCCTACAGCATAGGAGATAAAATACTAGTGTATGCCGATGATGGTTCCGATGCAGGAGCGATTGATGGAACTTACTATGATACAAATTCCACAAATATAAACAGTGCTCCAGGTAGTGCAAAGCTTAATTTACAATTAACAACACCAGTTCCAGAGTTTAACATCTATATCATTTTACTGCTATTGGGATGTGCAGCGCCAATATACCGCAAAACCTACCTTTAATTTTTTTAAAATATTATTTAAATCTCACAAACAGAAAAATATAAATACTTGTCTACCATATAATTATACTGTTATGAGATTCCAACTCATATTATTTATGGTGCTGGGATTTGCAATTATATTGGCTGGTGCGTACATTGGCGAATCTGCAGATATGGCATCTTCGGTTTCAAAACAATTAAGGGCGAGGGTTGATGGAATTGATGTATCGCACTGGCAAGGTACGATTGACTGGAATCAGGTATATGATGCTGGATATAGATTCGCCTTTGCAAAGGCCACTGAAAGCACAACGTATGTGGATGATTACTTTGACACAAATATGCAGAATGGTCATGCCGCTGGGTTGTACATGGGGGCGTATCACTTCGCAAGGCCTAATAGCCCGATACAAGATGATGCAATAGCCGAAGCAGATCACTTTGTGGATACAATAATGCCTTATATAAGAGAGGGATATTTGGTTCCTGCCCTTGATTTGGAAGAAAACGATGAAGGGCTCTCCTGGAGTGAACTTACTGATTGGGCGAATACATTCTGTTCAAGAGTTTATGAAAGAACGGGCGTTAGACCTGTGATATATACAAGTGCATACTGGGCAAGCAATCTTGATCCCTCAATAACTCAATGGGATTTATGGATAGCGCACTGGACATATGATTCAAGTGGGGAACCCGATACTGGCGTATGGCCAACATGGGCTTTCTGGCAGTACAGTGACCAGGGTTCGGTTCCAGGCATATCAGGAAATGTGGATCTCGATGTTTTCAACGGAGATCTACAAACCCTAGTAGATAACTATGTTATTGGCTCCATACAATCCACACCTCCTCAGCCATTCTACGACAGGCAGGCGGCTTACGGCTACGCATATAGATGGTGGGATTCGCGCAACCCTCACTACAACGATTACTCAAACTCGGGCGGAGATTGTGCAAACTTCGTATCTCAATGTCTAATCGCTGGTGGTTTATCTCTCTGGCAGGGCTACGATGGAAACGGAGGAGGCGTATATTCGGATAGTAACGGCACAATACCTTTCTGCGATTACCTGCATCAGCATCTGGTCAAATATCAAGATGTAAAATTTGCATATGTCACTAGCCAAAATTTCTCCGTTCCCGATTGGCTGGATATCGGTGATGTAATAATATTTGGTAATGCCTCTGGTGACCACTGGCAACACGCTACCATTGTGGTTTACAGAAATGGCGATGAGGTGGGCGTTGCAGGACATACTACCGATTGCTGGAACAGGTCCATATCTACATTCTTTCCTTCGGAATTTGACCGCATAAACTACTATCATATTGAGGATGGAGTGAAAAGCATAATACAGCCGTTTAGGGTAACAGCATCATCGTTGAATGTAAGGGTAGGCCCAAGTACAGATTATCAAATAATAGGCACAATCCAAGATGGTGAGGTCTATGTTGCCTACGATTATTACATAGATTCCCAGGGCAGGAGATGGTGGCATTTCTTCTACGATGATCGCGCGGCGTGGTGTGCCGCATGGTACACCGAAAATGTAACCTATCCAGTTTTCAAAGTAAATGTAACAACATATCTTAATGTTAGGACAGGGCCAGGAGTATCTTACACAGATGTGGGCGAGGTTTACCATGGCATGCTCTTTGCAAAAATAGGGCAGGAATACAACTCAACAGAGGGAAGAACTTGGTACAACTTCTGGTGGTCCTCCGAATCCAGATGGTGCGCATCGGAATACACGGATTTTGTACCGGAAATAGGAATCTTCTTCTTTGTTCTGGCTCTTTTACTATTCCATAATGTGATTTTGACCAAAAAACTTTAATATTCTTTTTTTATGAAGGTAAGCTAGAATGAAACGACATCATGTGGATAACGGTTGGGGTCTTAAAAGAGTGATTCTGGATGTACTTAAACCCCACAAGCCCTCCATAGTGGAAATAGCGATAAAATTGAGCAGGGTTGAAGGAGTGAGCGGTGTTAACTGTATGTTGAACGAGATTGACCAGGAAACGGAGAAGATAAAGGTGATTATAGAGGGCCCGAACATAAATTTTGAAGAGGTGGAAAGAGTTCTGGAAGAATGCGGTGCCGATATACATTCAATTGACGGCGTCTCGGCTGGTATAAAGCTTGTGGAAAATGTAATTACACCGCAGGATAGATGATAGCCATAAGAGAGGTGAGGTTACACGAAATAGACAGAGTTTACGAAATTGCCTGCAGATGCTTCACGGAACGTTATCTTCCGGAACTCTTTTACAATATTTATTCATCTTGGCCTAAAGCGTTTCTTGTCGCGGATATGGACGGTAAAATAGTAGGATTTATCGCTGGAGCCAAATTGAGTAGCATTGAGGGAAGAATACTACTTTTGGCGGTTGAGACGCCTTACAGAAGGAAAGGCATAGGAAGCAGACTTCTGGAAAATTTTCTGAATGTGTGTATAGCCGAAGGTATAAAGCAGGTACGTTTGGAAGTCAGGGAAGATAACTACGAGGCAATACGATTTTATATGAACAGAGGCTTCGTTATAACTTCAAGAATCCCACATTATTATACCGATGGCTCGAATGCATATGTTATGGTTAAAGTTCTTGAACAAATTCTTGAAGAAACATAAAAATGGGGCCGACCGGATTTGAACCGGCGACCTCCCGGTTTCCGCCCCGCTCCGCGAGGCTTAATCCTCGCGGGCTGCGGATATCAGCCGGGCGCTCCAACCAGGCTAAGCTACGGCCCCAATCCAGAAGGAGTAATAAGTAAAAGATATTTAAAGTTTTCAATGGAGTTTAGGTGTAATGGTTGGGTAAGAGGCATAGTAACTAGCCATCCAAAATTGGAGAACGGTGTCAGGTATGGTTATATCATCAACATTTGTAGTTTGAGCGGTACAGAATTCGCCCTCTCCGGAATGCTCTGTCAGAGAACCTCCAACACTCTCACCGATAACGAAGACATCATCTATGTATATTCCTTTGGGCTCATTAGCCGAATCGTAATGTATTGAATCCTTTGGGCTACCTGTAGCATTAGTGTAAACCCTGAATCTAAGTATTATTGTATTACCTACGAACCCACTCAAATCGCAGTTTAAGCGTGCCAAAGTTACCGAAGGAATCCAGCCGTATCCAGTAGATGTATTTTCAATAAATTCGTGCGTATTTATGTCCACCTCACCCTTAACTCCGGAGTATGCTTGTGGTATATCATTGTTTATTCCATAGTAATTAATATATCTAACCACATTTGTATCTTTGCCGCTGTAATTCCATCCTATCCTCACTCCGTATGTTATTGACTTCCATGTCCGGCCGTTATCCGTGCTAACCTCAATCCTAATACCGTCTGGAGGCAGGCCCACAGAGGAATTTATGTTGAACTTCAAGTATGCAATGAGCGTGACCTTATACGCCCTTGTCAAATCTATGGGCACGGTGTATAGAGAGGAATCCACGCCCAATGGCATATAGCCATTGGGAGCGCAGTAATACCAGTAGCGCGAACCGCTGTGCGCTTGCTTAGAGTTATTCACATAGCTCCAGTAATCGGTATTTCCGCCGCTTACCGTAATGCGAACATCATCAATGTACCACCCCATCTCAGGACGCCAGCCCGTATTGGATATTAATCCACCATACTGAGCAAAGAGGAATACTATCCTAAACTTTCCACCGTGATTCTTTATTTCATTTATGTAATGCGTTAAGGGTACCTCAATATAATCCCATTCAAATGTACCATGGGAACTTCTTCCGTTAAAACACCAGTAAGGCAACTTGCCATATTTATCCCTCAACCCATTTGCATCTCCTGTAATAGCGGGACCTCCTGAATCAGCATCCTTATCCACGCCAATGGGATTCCCATTGCTATCAGTACCCATCATAAGATTCCCTGTATATGACTGCTTTGGTGTGAGATATATTCTGTGGTCTTTATCCCATGACCACTGATTATTAGTGGAATCGTAGAGCCAAAGGTAGATTACTCCACCATTCGTTCCCTCAGTCATCCAGTATTTAGTCCAGAAGGTCAACTTGACTTTTTCTACATCGTTTATGACAACTTGAGGAGTTACTAAAAACCTGTATTTTTTATAATGAATATTATAAGTATTGCTACTTCCCCCACTTGCTTCTCTCACTCCATATATAATTTTTACATCATCTATGGCAAAATAATTATTACTTGTGGACTTATCACTCACATTGAATCCAATATGTATTGTTTTTCCAATATATGGTGTTAAATCAGCAGAGAACAATAGCCATTCATCATCTGATGTTGATGTTTCATTGAGTGGTGTTTGAACAACCTGTCCTATTTTTTGTCCTACTTGTGTCCATCCGTCACCATCGTTCACAAGCGCATGCAAACAACTATCAGACGCATCCCATCTAATTGCAAACGATAGAATTGCCCAAGTTGCATCTGAAGGTATGGATAAGGGAGAATTATAGTATATCAGATAATCACCTTTATCACTGTCATCTTTATAAATCAGATAATACTCACCATCATAGGCGTCCCAGTTAGGTTGTTGTGACGATCCTGAACTTTTTACGTCCCAATTATCTGAAGCTATCCAGTTACCAAGCCCGCTTTCAAAATGCTCTTCCATCAGTGTGATGTCGGATGATATCCTTAAATTAGCTCCTTTGGATGATTGTACATTTGAAGAATCAAAGTGTGTGTGTGGTGAAGCCCTTACGCCACCAGGTCCACCAATACTTGTCATAATTGCTTGGAATATTGCTCCCAACTCCGATGACTGGGCTGCATACATATAGCCATCATATCCCACACCATACCTCTTTGCTGGTGATGTAGATGCTATCTTCCAAAGCCAGTATTCAGTGCTACCTGCCACATGACCGTAGTGCGTGTTCTTCAATTTGCCAGAGGAAGGAGGACTGAAATGCATAAGTCCCAAGCCAATAGTAAATACTGGTATTTTTCCTCCAACATGTGGTGGACTACCAGTATCTGGCTCATTTGCCAAGTTGAGGAGCCCATACCTTGTTTTATCGCCGATAGATCTTAACTCTACTGGATACCAATTCCACGCATAAGATTTATGAGTGTAATTGGTAACAGATCCATTATCATCAGATATTATATCTCCATTCAATTGTGATTTTTCTCCCCATGGCCACCATGGTCCAAACACTTCACTACCACCGTGTGGTCCTTTATTACCTCTTTTGATATCATTTTCACCAACCTTTGCACCAGTACCCCTATATTGGCCCTCGTCCATACCATCTGAAAGTGCTATTACAAGTGGGTATCTTATCATTTTTCCATTCTGATAATCTTCAGTATCATTGTAATATTTAGCATAAATAATTCCAACCCCTATAGCATCCCAGAGTGGCGTAAGGTATCCTTTACCCTTTGGAACTATATCAGAGGAAGTTAATAAGTTAATCAGAGCTGCTTTATTTTCTTCAGTCATAGGTTTTCTTTTATACCATATAACCACCGCTTCTCCTGAATCCTCACCGGAATCTTGACCTTTAGAAAATAGGTTTTTCTCTCCTAAAACATGGTAAGCTTTATCATTTAAATCATTATACTCTTTATTACTCGGTGGATCTCCAAAAGCAATCAAAGTAAGATAGTCATTATCTGTAAGATATGGCAAAATGTCATTTTGTATAGCATTAACTAAATCATCCCACTTTGTGTTTCCATCTCCATCAGGGTCCTCATCCATACTTGCAGAATTATCAACGACTAAGAAAACATCTAATGGTATTCTTTCTCCTGCAGTACTTGGCACTTCAGGTAACCAGAATGCCTTGGGAACTGAGTGGGCAGTTGCATGGGTAAAGTCAGTTACATTTTTATCATTTGTTTCATATATACCTTTACCAAGCACATCCTTACCAGTCATGGCATGATAGGAGCTATCTGTGACTCCACAGAAGTTCCAATCCCAATCACCTATGACGTTCGTGCTGACACCCTTGCGATTAAGGAAGTCGAGAGGGGATTCGCCGTTTATGTTGAGGATGGTAGCATCGTGGTTCCAGTTAGCGGTACCGTTTTCCAAATCATCCCAGAAGAAGTAAACTGTTAAGTAATGTTTGGCGATGTTGTTGAAGGCGAATACTTCGCCTACGATTCCTTCTACTGTTTTTTCTTCAACTTCGTTAATTTCGTCTATGGTGACTGTGATTAGGTCTCTGAATGAGCCGAACATAGGCACCCATATTATTTCGGTTGATGTAGTGTTTTTCGGTCCTACATAAATGCTATCACTCCCAATTAGTTCTCCTCTTTCGTAGAATCTGACGAGGCAGGATGTGCCCACATCACCGTAGTTATGCACTTTAACGGAAAGGACATAGCTATGACCAACCAGTGGATGTTCATCGTTCACGCTTATATCCACTTCATCCACAGCCAACTCAGGACACCACTCTATTTGCCCGAAGTACATCATAGCACGGAATATGAGGTAATACTGTGCTCTCACAGCATCGCCGGAGGGTGCCTCTCCCTCTACAGTAGTATTGAATCCCTGAAGCTCTTTTATATCAAACGGGATTATGAGTATTTTACTTCCTTCGTTATGCTCAATTCTTAAGCCATAACCTTCGGTTACTGCTGAAGATTCCTTAAGGGAATATTCATCTAAGAATATTGCACCGTACTCGTAATCTGTACTACTTCCACCAACCAGATAATCAATATCTCTCCAAGTATATGAAGTATCTACATCTACAACATATGCCATTCCTCGGCTGAACGGATCACCGTTTTCATAGTTTACCCCGTAGAGATCATCTCCGGGTGTTAAGTTCTTGTCATCATCTATACTTACCCCGAATATATCAAGCACTCCTGCACTATCTAAATCTTCAGGCATGGTACTTCCTATGAACAGCAGATTCCCATGGTATGTTTCAATATAATTGTAAATTTCGTTATAGTCCTTTTTATCCGAAGAGGTATCGAGATATCCATCAAAAGATGTACCGTCGCCACCGCTACCTCCTACATATATAACTAAATTATAGGCGGAAAATACCTGTCCAGTTCCGAAGTTAGAATCGTTCATAAGGGCGGCATGCGTTGTATCGTTGATTGCGTATCCCAAAGCGTTAAATGCATTTACTATTATGTCCTTATTATCAGTGGAGAAGGTGTCTGTACCGTCGTATATTACCAGAGTGGAGAACAAGACTTCTATCTTCGTTGGCATTATGCCGTGGAGGTAGTTGTTATCTTCGTTTGTCTCCGGTATGAGGTTCAAGGGGTCCACGACTACGCTCAGAGTATGCACTCCGGGTTTATTTGCCACCCACTTAAAGGTCACATAAACCTCTCCGCCGTACGCGGGAATGGTTCCTGTGGGTAATGTATCTATTTTTTCTCCATCAATGTAAAGAGCAACTTCAGAACTCTCATTTTGCATACCGTTATTCCTCACAGTAACATTTATTGCCACTTCTTGATTATACAATGGCCTGCTCGGAGTTATTTCTATACCGCCAATCGCCAAATCCCTGCCGGTCTTCCCGCGTATTCCCGTAAGCCACATCAATATTTTGTAAGCGAGGGCTGATTGATCACTGATATTTTTTATACGAGAAAATTCCAAAGATTGCCATACATATTTGCCGTCTGTATCGTTGTACACCTGAGAAACTATTGCAGGCCATTTCCATAGTGAATTGCTACTATCTATAGCCTCGGCTTCTGTCGTCCATGTCGCTCCTGAAGCAGGTGAAGGAATCTGAGAGGCATCATATACTCTCTTTCCACTATCTTCGCTATACTTAACATCGTAAGATGCCGAGTAATTTATGAGTATTTTTCCATCGGGTTTTCCTTTAAGATTACCAAATTGGGTAGTAGCATCCTGTTTATAATTTGAGGCTATTACCCATACTTTACCACCGTTCGTATAAAAATCTTTCAACTGGTTAAACTGATCAGAATTAGGAGTCCCTTCTCTGTATCCGGCGTCCCATATAACCACATCGTAACCAGAAGTAGATACAATATCCTCCGAAGTATGGACTATCTTTGTATAATCAAAATCAATGGAGTTCATCGCAGATTCCAAATACTCAACCGGCGAGTATCCGTAGTCATCCAATATACCACCGTTGGCATCCACTAACAATATCTTTGGCAATACGGTTACAAAGTGATATGTGTTGTTGTGTCCGGGTGTGGATACGGGCGTATCGTCAAGATAACAAACATTCCATGCCTCTACATAAAGCGTATGATTTCCAGCAACTGGAATATCTGAATCATAGCCCTCTCCAACATTCCATATTACAGTTATAGTAGTAACGCCCGATGCCGGCACATACCACCACTTCTCTTTATTATAAACAACAACATAATCTTTACCTTCTTGTAGATTTGCCGGCGGCGGGTTATTTACATCATAGTACCCACGATAATCCCTAATTTTCAAGTAGAATTTTGCCGCAGTATCTCCTTCATTTAATACCGTAACTGTGACCGTAACAACATCACCGTGTGATGGTAATTCATCACTAAGCAGAATTGAATCCTCGGTTATATTCAACCATACACCCTTACTCAAGATTATCGGTGTCCTAACATATATGTATTCAAGAGAGGTGGAAAGTGTCTCATCATCCACCGAATTGTTTACAATCACCGTAACCGGATAGTATCTATTTGCCTGTATATCACTCGGTACCAAAACTTCGCCAGCATATATCCCTCCCCCCTCACTCGTCAGTGTTATATTTAACCAAGAAGAACTGCTTCTTAAATGTACATTGTAATTGTCAATGAGTGCCTGATCCGCTTTATCAGGATCAAAAAGAGTTACATATATAGTGCCAATTCTCCCCTTAACTAACGGCGATGGCTTTGTGGTTACTCCTATAACTATCGGCGGAATATTCGGCTTTCCCCTCAGCGTGGATTGCCATATCACTTGATTGTTGGATTTGTCTATCAATAATACCGTAAGACCATCATCCGGTAAAAGCTCCAAACTATCATTCTTACTCAAATAAAAGAAGGATTCTCCCACCTTGAAATCTCCATCTCCAAGCGACTTCTTGTTCTTGCTAGGCCAGTTTGATATCTCCGCCAATAAATGCCTCTTTATCTCTATATTCCCATCGTTGTGCGTCACAACTACAACAAAAAGCGTGTTTGTAGTGG
>Ga0190313_1001032_pt1 | contig 15287 bp, 8 predicted proteins | sample 4870071011_MG_FD_169989 | JGI IMG/M metagenome (GOLD analysis project Ga0190313, IMG submission 169989) | Hydrothermal vent sediment bacterial communities from Southern Trench, Guaymas Basin, Mexico - 4870-07-10-11_MG | ecosystem: Environmental > Aquatic > Marine > Hydrothermal vents > Sediment ...
CTATCAACACTTACCTCAACTGAGCAAAACGCGCTTTCCTATTACCTAAGTAGGTGTGGACAACTATTCATCTCAGGGCAGGACATAGGCTATGACATCAATAGTAGCACTTGGTACTCAACTTGGCTGAGGGCGATATATGAGAGGGACGATACGAACATATACAATGTTACTGGAGTCTCTGGAACAATATTTGACTCAGCATTCTACAATCTCTCTGGAAGCGATAGTGCTAACAACAATAACTATCCAGATGAGATAAGGCCGTATAACGGGTCGTCACTAATTCTATACTATGATGCTGACAGCACGATTGGTGCGGCTGTTTCCTATGATAGGGAGTATAAGCTGGTCTATATGGCCTTCCCATTCGAAGCTATCAACAGTTCCGCTAATAGAGCCGATGCTATGCAGAGGACTGTAGACTGGATGAAAACTCCTATGGCCAGAATATATGATTATAAGTTCTCGATAGGGAAAACGTACGAGAAAGTTAAGCTATCTATCGCCGTAAGAGCCTTTTATTATATATCTACAGTTGATGTTCTTGTTAACGGTACATCGGTATTTTCATGGAAGCCATGCTCGAGGACATATATAGACAATATTACTATCGACACAAGCGTTTTCCCAGCGGGCACATTGAATATAACCCTGAAGGTCTTGGACAAAAATTCTAATGTTGCGTCGCACTCGATATTCATAACAAGAGAGCATCTATATCTCGATCTGGTGTATCCTAGAACTTATGATCCCGTGTGGTCAACCACAAGGATACTTGTTAATGCTTCGACATATGGAGGCGCTAATCTTACCTTACTGAACGTAACAATAAGTAATGCGACATGGAGTATGACGGTGGATATTGTATCGAACTACGATAACGCCACAGGCTATTACTACTATGATTGGAATACCAGCGAAGTTAGTGATGGGCCATACAATATAACCATTTTGGGCCTATGCAATGAGGGTACCATACGAGAGGACGTAGCACTTACTGTGGGTGTTTGGAACGGAATAATACCTATAATAGTTGTTGATGAGGATAGATACGAAACATATGAGTCCTATTACATCAGTGCGTTGAATAGTTTGGGATACTCCATAAATAGAGACTTCGCATATTGGAATATCTCTAGGCTTGGAACGCCACCCAACGACTTTCTAAACAGAGTACTAATTGTGATATGGGTATGTGGTCTCAGTTATCCATTTGAATCAGAGCGGGGCGCAATCGCGAATTATCTTAGCTCCGTGGGTCAGCTATTCATATCCGGTCAAGACATAGGGTGGGGTATAGGTAGCACAGATTGGTATAAGCAGTGGTTGAGGGCGATATATGAGAGGGACGATACGAACATATACAATGTTACTGGAGTCTCTGGAACAATATTTGACTCAGCATTCTACAATCTCTCTGGAAGCGATAGTGCTAACAATAATCATTGGCCAGATGAGATCGACACCTACAATGGCTCATTCCTCATAATGTATTATGGTAGAGATCCCAACACTGGTGCTGCTATCGCATATGATAACGAGTATAGGCTCATATATTTTGCTTTCCCCTTCGAGTCCATAAATGGTAGCAGTAATAGAGTAGACGCCATGCAGAGAATTTTGGGTTGGTTTAAGAGACCTATAGGCGTGATAGAGTCTCCGCCTAATCAAACGATAACCAATACCAATATGTTAAATGTTTCTATCGTAGCTAAGGCATTCTATGGAGTGGATATTGTTAGACTCTACATAAATGGATCCCCAGTACTCATTGAGGATGTAAACACAAAAATCTTTAGGCGATCTTATCCAATTAACATCTCTTCATACCCAGATTACACAGTGTTGAACTTAACATTACTAGTAAGTAGTAATGATGGTTCCAGGGATTCCTACACGATATTTATTATTAGAGATAGAGTTGCCCCAACGATCAGAATTATTAATCCAGCAGACAATACTTACACCAATGTGACGCAGATAACCGTCACGTGGAGTGGTAGCGATAATGTCGGAGTAGACCACTACGAGGTTAAGGCTGACGATAACTCATGGATAAATGTTGATGGAAACACAAGTTATACTTTTAGTTTGGATGAGGGAATACATATAATCTATGTTAGAGCTTTTGACGTCGCTGGTAATTTGAACGTAACAAGCGTACAGATAATTGTTGATCTGACATCTCCAATATTTGTTGATGTCGATCCTGGAAACAACACCTATGTACAGTCAAAGGTTACTTTTGTGTGGAACTTTACGGATAATTATGGCTTGGGGTACTACAGGATAAGAATCGATGGAGGTAGCTGGGTGACAACTACTGGTACTAGCTATACGTTTGAGTATCTAACTGAAGGTAACCATACTGTGGAGATCGTCGCGTATGATAAGGCTGGGAACCCCACATATGTGGAGGTACACATAATCGCCGATACAACTAATCCAACGATAGCCATATGTAGCCCAGAGGGAGGATCATATTTAAACTCGAGCGAAATCCTAGTTGAGTGGAACATGAGCGACAACTATGGAGTAGATCACTGCGAGATAAGATTGGATGGCGGAGAGTGGGTTAACGTTGGGCTAAGCTACAATTATACTCTGGAAGACCTTGTGGAGGGTTCGCACATAATAGAGATCAGAGTGTATGACAAAGCAGGAAACTATGAAGAGGACTCCATAGTTGTTACTGTCGATTTGACTTCACCAAGCTTCATCAGTATTTCCCCAGGAACCCTTCTATACACAAATGCTTCATGGGTTGTTTTGTCGTGGGATGCCACAGACAATACTGGTATTGAGAGGTACCTCGTATCTATTAATGGTTCAAAGATAGATGTTGGTTCTAACACGACATATAATGTTACTGGCCTTGGCATCGGGGAGAACTACGTAATTCTAATAGCCATTGATAAGGCTGGGAATTCAGTATCCAGAAGAGTGGAAATATATGTGGATAGACAAGCACCACTAATATCTATTTATGCTCCGTACAACAATAGTTTTGTTAATACGGATACGCTGACATTAACTTGGAATATGACGGATGACTACTGCCTAGATAGTGTACTAATAAGAGTTGATAATGGCTCATGGATACACCTCGGCATCTCGTACAGCTATGTCCTCTATAATCTTACAGAAGAGAAACATTTCGTTACCCTACGCGTCTTGGATAAAGCTGGGAACAGTGCCTGTGTTACTATCAGGTTTACTGTCGATTACACACCACCAACAATAAGTGTTCTATATCCGCATTCAGGGGCGTATATAAACTCAACAAACATATCCATATGCTGGTCTAGTGGCGATAATTTTGGTGTCTCAAGCTACGCATTGAGGATTGATGGTGGTTCTTGGGTATCGCTTAGTAACTCCACATATAATGTCGTGCTTCCTGAGGGTCTGCATATAATTGATATTGTTGCTTATGACTATGCTGGGAATGATAATAGCACCAGATTGATTGTCTACATAGACACCTCACCACCAACGATAAATATTTTGTCTCCCCACGAAGGAGAGTACCTCAATCTCACTACAGTGGAAGTGGAGTGGAACATAGCTGATAATTTCGGTGTTGATAAGTGCCTAATAAGGATAGATAATGAAGCATGGATGAATGTTAGTGATTTCTCCTACACATTTACCGGTCTGCAAGATGGAGAGCACAAAGTAAGCATCATCGCATATGACTACGCTGGTAACTCGGCTGAAGCATCCGTGAGATTCGTTGTCGATAAAACAAAACCAAAAATCAGTGTTGTCGTGCCTAAAAACGGAACTACCATCGAGGAGGGTATAGTACAGATAATCTGGAATATCACTGACAACATCGCTTTGGATCACATAGAGATCCTCGTGGATAACGGTTCCTGGCAAAACATAGGGCTAGCCACAACAATGAGCATCGAGATGAAAGCAGGGACTCATAGGGTAACTCTAAGAGCCTACGACAAGGCTGGAAATATCGAAGAAACCACGGTGGTATTCTTCGTAACAAAGAAGCCACAGTCACCGATAGCGCAGTTACTAGGCATACTACTAATAGTAGTTGCTGTGGCAACAATGCTGGGCACATATATATACTATCATTGGAAGAAGAGAAAAATGAGAGAATTACCAGAAATAGAAGAAAGTTCCATCCCAACAGAAGAAATAGAGGAAGAAGTGTAGCGATGTTTACCATCTTATTTATTTTTCTTCAGATCAAACTCCTTGCTTTCTAGGTAAACTATTCGAGATACAAGGATTATAAAGCTCGTTTTCTTCAGAGTTATTCTATCTGAAGCTATTTCTCTAACCTTGGATCGCAATCGGTGGGGAAACTTGGAGAGAAGTCTAACCGACAGCATCGACAAGGCATAACCCATGAGGCGACATTATCTATTAGAGATCTAACGCCTATCTGTATTAAACAATTTTCCCGCAATTACAATATTTATGGGGTGGTGTGCACGGTCGAAAAAATTCTCACAAAGGTTGATGAGCGAGGAAGAATATTAATACCGAAGGGCATAAGAGAAAAACTAATGTTAAAAACTGGTGATATTCTGTCGATCGAGGTTGTTGGTGAATCCATCGTGATAAGACCCATAAGAAATATTGAGAAGGTGCGGGCAAGAGAGCTAAAAGAGGTCTTCTCTGACGCTGGTAGGGCGACATTCAGAGATTAAGTATGTTCTTGATGTCAATATTGTAGCGATCTATCTCGTTGAAAATCATCCAGGCTACACATCCGTAACCAAATTATTGGATTCCCTAATCGAAGATAGTGTAAAATCCGTCTTGTTCGATTTTCTCCCGCTGAGAGTATACTGGATTATGACTCGAAAGTGGAAAATTCCAGAAGACGAAGCTGAGGAATCCTTCAATCATTCTTAAGATTACCCAACTTGATCTTTGTTTGTCTTAATGTTGGCGATATTCTAGATGCATTTAGATTAGCTCATGAGTTAAATCATGATGTTTTTATACAATCATTTAAAATTTTCCATTAATGAGAGTTTCCTATGTAAATGATATCAATACTAGTCGCAAGCTTCTCTTTAATCTGTCTAGGCCCATATATGTGTGCCAGCATCGTTGGTCAAGCTCAGCTATATGCTTCTCAGAATTTCCTTCTTAGGTGCGAAACAGTACATGCGTGGTTTTTATTATTGCTAGTCATGTTTACGGATATGCTCCCCCCAGAGCTTCACACTCGTAATATGAGTTTTTATAAAAACTAGTGAGATTCCATAGATACTTTCCATTTTGGCTCTTCTCTTTTTTCGACTTATTAAAAATCGTCTATTATTTTTTCTTACTATTTAGTCGATATTGCTACGGTAGTAGTGTGCGCCAATGAGCAGTATATTTTTTGATCTCGATGAACATGCCGCCAGAGCAATATGTGAGAATGCTATCAATATCAGAGGGAAACTATCAGAGAGTTACGTTGATATGTATGTTGGCGTTATTCTCTCATCTATGAATTGGCAACCAGAAGAAATGGCCAAGTATTTTGAGGATGTAGCTAGGATCTCCCCCACTACGTTTGGGCTCCTCGTAAATGCCTATGAGATGATCGAAAGCAGTTTTTTCTGTATATCCCTCCTGAGTGCTGTTGCTAGAGCTATTCCACACATAGCTAGCATGCCCATGTTCTACAAAATCAGACTTGAAAGACTAGTAGGCAGACTACTGAAAAAAGCGTTGTCGGAAAATACTGGGAGAGAAACACTAATGTGTCTTCTGTACCTATTCAAGAACATAGAGTACCTAGGCCGGCAAGGATATATACTTAAGACGAAAATTAGGGGCGTGGATGCTATCCTGCGAATAGCCGAAACGTTGCCACCGAAAACCGCCTACCTAGAGCTAAGAAATCATTGGCAGGAACAGCTGCTCGGAAATGTCCGTGCGGAAATAGCAAACTACTTCGCGGTACTCTCAGATTTTCTGCTGGATCCAGAACTAAGGAGGCTCGCTAATATTAGCTTATCGGAGTGCTTCAATTTTCGGGTGGTGCTACCAGAAAAATCGGCTAGAGCTTACCTAGAGTTGCTGAGAGATGATGTGTTAGATTCGCCAGAGAAGGCTTATATTGTTCTGAACGATGTTTTAAGGACACAAATGCTCGTAATAGCGTATTCTATTAGCAATGTTCTCAGCCAGATATCAGAGAACCTTAGAAATACGATTCTTTTTGATGTCTCACCTATAAACCTACGTATACTCAGAAAGATAGAACCTAACACCAATCTTGGGAAGCGTATCCTAGAGATATGTATGGGCCTACATGACAATTTAAGGAATGCTACACGCAATGTAAAGACACTTAGCAGAGAGAAGGCCGATAGGTACTTAACTCTTCTAGGCGAGGCTAAAAAACTAATAGCAATACTCATGGAAAACGCCACATTCCTATTAAATGAGACGAAAAGCATTGTTAGCATTCCCAAGATTGGCGACGATTGGGAAATCCGCTATGAGACGAAAAGAAGAAGCAAAGACATATTGGCGCTTCGGGAGGAAACACTGGGGAGCATCCAAAGATTCCGCGATGTCTTACTGGAAATGAACAGCATACTAGAAGAGGAGATTAAGCAGCTCAGAGAGGCGCTAGAAAGCGTAGTGAGAATATCAGCATATCTAGCGACGTTGGATCCCATGATAATGCTTACAAAAAAGGACATCGACAATGTGCTTGGCTATATCAACAACAAGAATCTGTGGTTATACATAGAGAGCTACTACAGAAGGTTCTCTAAGCAAACGCTGGGCGATATGATCAAGAAAATACCAGAAATAAAGCCACCGGAATTTGCCTAGGCTACCTATTAAGTGGGCTTTCACATATAGATTCAACTAATTTTCGTCCAAACTCACCTAAAAACTAGGAACCCGCCCCGTATACTAGAAGTTAGAAATGAGTATTGGAGGTCAGCGTGTCAGAACTATCAGCATGCTAATTTTGATGTCTAGAAATATATGCTCCACTAGAAATTTTATTGGTATCTTTTTAAAGTTTTTGCCAAAAATATAGTTATATTGGTAAGAGGTGGTGCGATTGGATATCGTCATAAAGGAGATAGACTCTCTAGGTAGAATTTACATTCCCTCAGAATGGAGAAAAAATTGGCGTAAGGTTTTGTTGATTCGAATGCCAGACGGCTCCATCGTTATTAAGCCTATAAGAAAAAAGCTGAGATTAACTGATCTGATAGATTCTATAGTTGTAGATTTGAACCCAGAGGAGTTCGCAGATACACATAAGCTGAGGGGGAAGTTACGTGAAGAGAAAATTCATTGATTCAAACGTTTTTCTTTATGCTTATCTTAGACCTCGCCGAGAATTATCCGATAGAGAAAAGAAAATAAAGGCATTAGCTGCTAAAATCATAGAGGATATTGAGAAGGGACAGGAATTTGTCGTGACGACTGTTGTGCACCTATCTGAGGTCCTCAATATAATTGAGGATAGACTTGGCCTGAGCTGCTCACAGGATTTCTTAGAGTCTATCTTAGCGATGGATAACTTCGAAATTTTCCCAGTAAGTGTAGAAGACTACCAAGTGGCATTAGAGATCTCTACTCGTTTTTTTATAAGCATTAACGATGCCTTAGCGTACATAAAAATGAAGAAAGAAAACATAAGGGAAATATACACCTTTGATAAGCATTTCAGGAATATAGCAGATATAGTTATCCTCCCCGATCCGAGGGAGTATGAATAGCCATTAAGAATTTAAACGCTTCAGCTGACAAAAATTATTTTTGCCTGAATTTAATGCAAACTGCGACAGCTAGGAGAAATAAAAGCCCAACCAACAAAACTACGAAAACAGTATTATTGGAATCACTAGAAGCAACAGACCTCGCTGGCACGCAACCCGTATGTCTAGAATCACGCTGAAAAGCCCCCCAAACAACATAAGAACCAGATGGAACAGGATTAAGGGCCCAAACATTACCAGAAACATCAGCAACAACAACTTCCAGGTCCCCTTCACCATCCAAATCTGCCAAAGCAGGCGCTACACAAACACAATAACTATCGACAGAAAAACCCCAAGAAACGCTACCATCCTCAATATTCAAAGCCCAGACCCAATCCCACATTGCAACAACCACCTCCAAACAGCCATCGCCATCAACATTGCCAATAACAACAGAAGTAGAAACAATGTTCCCCCCAACATATGCTCGCCAAAGAACCCTACCTTGTCTTCCATCAAGCAACCAAACACGACCGCTATAATCCGCTACAACAATCTCCAGACCCTCATTCCCGTCCACATCAACTAGAGCAGCAGTTGTATAAATATCATCAATGACTGTCAAATTCCAGAGCAAGCTACCATCCTCACCATTGAAAACATAGACCTTATTGTCGGCATCAGTCCCAATCACAACTTCCAAGTGACCATCGCCATCAACATCACCAAGCACAGGAGATGCATATGGACCCGACTCACTAAAATAATATTCCCATAAGATACTGCCATTCTTACCATCCACAGCAAATATAGCGAATATCGGATCAGCGCAAACAACTTCAATATCACCGTCAAAATCGATATCTCCTATGGCGGGAGAAGCATCAATAACGGAACCCGAACTTACCTTCCAAAGGAAACTACCATCCTCGCCATTAAGAGCGACCAGACGATCAACCCCATCATTACCACCAATAACAATCTCCATACGTCCATCACCATCAATATCACCAATAGTCGGCGAGGAATCCCCCCAGAAGGAAATATTGGGATACAGATTTTCCCATAAGACATGCCCGTCAGGACCATTTAGGGCATAGATCCCAAAACCAGAAGCAACAACGACATCAAGCTGGCCATCACCGTTAACATCTCCTACTGCGGGAGCGCCCCTAAAATCATAATTTGCTGTGAAATTCCACAATATACTACCGTCCTCACCGTTGAGAGCATAAACAGTATAATTGTCATTCCCACAGATGACTATTTCTGGTTTTGAGTCACCATCTATGTCGTCTATTGTTGGGGATTGAGCGAATACAAATTGCATCGCAAACTTTTTCTTCCATAAAACCTCAACTTTAACATCATTCGTGGGGCTCATATATATTATTGGGCCGAGAGAGAGAAAGATAAAAAGGAAAGTGACAGCTTTGTATCTCATAATCGGCACCACTCAATCTCAAAAAAGATTTAAAAATTGTAGTTATGAAAGAAAGTGCCGCGAAGCCGAATGACAAAATCTGGTACCACTAATCTGTGCTAAGAATTTTAACTGAAATTTTTATAGGTTCTTATTGAGGAATGCGGTGATAGTGTTGTACTTTCGAGTTATTCAGTCACTCGATGAGCTTCTAGGAGAGGACGGCATACTCCGCTTACCCAAGCATCTCCCCGATACCTTCGTGATGGATGAGAGCAGAAAAGCGATCCTTGAGAGCGTAGTCGAGTGGGTTAGGGATGGATACAATGTTCTGATTGAGGGTGGGCCTGGAACAGGGAAAACCGCGTTGATGTTTATGATACTCAAAGAGCTGTCAAATCTATACTCAATTGGGTATGTTCTTGAAGGAGCAACGCAGATCAGCTCAGAACATGTGGGTAGGGGCATAATACTCTTCATTGATGATCTACCACAAGTAAAGACGGATCTGATTAGATCTATTATCAGATATAATATCAAGGGGATCATAGCCACAGCTCGGAGCGAAGAGTTAGCAATATTAGAGAGAACGCTGGGTGTAAATATTAGAAAATTCTTCAAAGTTGTTAAGCTAGAGCCCATGCCCGACAATAAGATCGAGGAAATACTGAGGAGATACCTGGCCGCTGAGGCTGTCCGAGTGGTCGACGAGGAGGCTATATCAGAAGTGGTAAGAAAGGCCCAAGGACTACCAGTATATGTCTGGCAGGTAGTTAGGGAGCTAAAAATAAGCAAAGAAGACCTAACATTAGAATTCGCAAGGAGAATTCCAAGTGGTATGCTGGATTATGTTGATGATATTCTATGGAGAATCCTCGGAGGCAAAGAGGAAAGATATGAGGCGCTAATCACCCTGCTGACCATGACGGACTTCGTGCGGTATGCTGTCCACCAAGATCTCTACACATATATTTATCTCGTAGCCAAAGAGCAGAGACTCAAAAGAAGACTGACAATGGACGATATACTTTTGGATACAACTTTTGATGACATAACAAGATTCCTCGCGAAGGAGAAGCTCACATATAGCTTTAGGCTCCCACACGACTCTTGGGCCGATGTGCTGAAAGGCAGAAGTAGCGGGCCAATGTCACCAGAGATATCAAAGATAAACGCTAGATTCACAAAATCCCGCAGACAAGAACTAATCATGGAGGCCGCCCGAAGAACATGGGATGAGAGCATATCAAAGTCTGAGGATGTTTTGAGAATAGAGTCCTTCAAGAACAATATACGTGTCAACCTCGGCGAGGAGGCCCTAAGTGAGATTATAAAAGCTGAGGAAAAGAAATTCATAGAAGAGAAACCAATAGAGGTAAAGCCGGTAGAAGCCGAAGAAAAACCCTTCAGAATAGAGATCCTACCAGCCCCAGAGGCACAGTCAATATTAGGGTCGATCTGTAGTATTGCGTCTGGGGTCCTCCTATTGATACTCTACGCGTTTATGCTTCTACTATCAGTAGGCATCCTACCAGTATCGGCTTATGCCCCAACAATAGTACTGATAATGGCGACTTTAGCGCTATTTCTACTGGGCCTCGCCATAAGCATTATGAGATATGGATCCAAACTAGGAAAAACCGGAAGCGGCATTATATCCGGCATCTTACTCTTTATCTGGGGTATAAGTATATTCATGACGATATCACTTGTGCTCCCATACACCGATCTCCCATTCACATTGATACTATCCACGCGTGTGATCCCTATATTCATATGCTTATTAGTGGGCATGTCCCTAATAGCAGTGTTCAGAGGCTCAGAAAACAAGATAGGGAGAAACGCCGCAATAGTGATACTCATAGGCTCCATAATACCAGTATTACCGATACTCGACATAGGACTAATCCTACTCGGCATAGCCCTAGGACGCGGACAGAAATAAGCATACATATTCACATAGATAGCAGGGCTAACCACCAGATCACATCCAAGAACTGTTTCGCACTCCTCCTTCGAATTCGATTCCCTTTAGGAACACCAAGCAGGTGGTCAACATCACCAATATGAATATGAGCATCAATGAGAGTAGAATAGATCGTAAGGAAACAGAGCGTAAACTCCCGCCAATACATGCAGATATCAACAAGAACTATGTATCTGGCGAGATTATCTTAGCCAAAACAGCAAATATCCCCACCAAGTTGGGCACAGAGTTTAGCCATAAGCACTATATCAAGGCGACGCTGAAGAAGGCCCAGCTGATCATAATCTCCAAGGGAACATCATACATAATCGACTTCCAGACCGGAAAAACATATGTTAGGCACATAGACTCCGACGACTCGAAGAGATACGTAGAAATAGGATTCGTAGTTATGCTGGCATACGAAGTGCATGTTAAGTGCAAGAAATACGCCTTCGGATTCTGTGTTGGTACCGATGAGAGTGTGTCCCTAACAATACTCACGAGCAACAACAAGACATACTACATAGCGTCGAAGAAGGCGGCGGACAAATTCAAGGAGAACATAGACGAAGTGCTGGAAGCCGCGAAGATAGAGAGGAAATACGACATATTCTCAGGAGAGAAGACATACAGGATAAACGTGGCGGGAACAGTGTACGCAGCAATACCAATATACTACCAATACATGCACGTAGCCGACATACCAATAGCATTCCAAGCAATAAGCATAACGATAACAGCGAAAGCAAAGAAGGAACTCCAAAAGAAAACACCAGTATCAATACTGTGGTACACAGACAAGATAGACTGGGCACAGCTAGCAAACACAAAACTATACATAGTATACGTAGAAACAGACAACAAGATACAGACAATAGTAATACCAGAAGACATATGGGCAAACAACTACTTAGCGTCGGCCATAATGACAGGAACATACAGCACGAAGACACCATACATAGAGAGCGCAGAGATATCCACAGTTTCAAGCCTGGGAGAAGCAGGGAACATAGAGGCCACAATAGGCCTGAAGACGAGCCGGACAACACTCGGCAGGCTGATAGAAGACATAGAGAAGAACGCCACGGGGCAGAAAGCGTACAGCCTAGTCAGCGTACCCGAGGATCAGCTCGCAAGGTTAACACTGATAAGGGGCCTCATGAGGGCCGTCCCATGGGAGCATGTAGACCCTCCGGACCCACCAGACATATCTGGGTGGATAGCGGACATAGAGAAGGCGATAATGGGCGCGTTGGAGGAGGCTTACAAGGCCCTTGTAAACGCACTATCCGCAGCAATGAGCACTGTGTCTGGGGTTCTCAGGGGCGTTGCGTCCGCCTTCGCCTCCGGCGTTAGGATGCTCGTGGCTGGGATAATGGCTGTTGTGGACTTCGTCGTCAAGCTCTTCAAGGATCTAGCTTTACTACTGTGGGAGTTTGGGCAGTGGTTCATAGGAACGTTGAAGAATTTTGTTGGTAGGGTGGCTCAAGCCCTAAAAATAATGATTAAGGCAGTAGCATGGATCATGGTTAAGGCTATGGAGCTGATGATTCGTGCTATTAAATATGTCATAGAGAACATCATTGGGATCGATCTTGGAAGTGATTTAATCAGCTTGGAGGCTAGAATTAGTGGTGGTGTTTTGGAGATCCGTGTTTGGACTCTGAACTATTACTACTGGGAGTTTGGGGATAGATTACCGTCAATGGCATTCCAGCTGTATTTCAGTAAGTATTATGATTGGCTTAGCAGGGGCATGTTCTTCAATATGACTATAGTTGTGCCAGGAATACCTGTTTTCATGATAAGGGTCAATATGGATTGTTATCCGGCAGACACAAGCTTCGTTAGGATGGCGGGTAATAAGTTGAGTTATGGCTTGGAGGACGAGGTATTTGAGGACTTAGAGAATCCGAATATTCTAATGAGCCTCGTAGGACTATTCTTTACGATGGGTGGAATCTCGGCGGTGACGACCGGTGCCACGTACGCGATATATGCTGCATCGAGAGGCTTTAATCCGGCAACAGCTGTAGCATTTGCTGTGTCTATTGGAGCCTTGCTATACTACTATTATAGCTACATCAATAGCTTTGATGATTTGATTCGCTCAGAGAAGAGGTCTAGGAAAATATTTGGCTTAGCAATGTACTTCCTTAATCTTGCCGTTTGGATATATCTGACATATCAAGCTCTCAAGCGTGGAAATAAACCTATGATGCGTGGCAATGCTATATGGGCTATGGATACTATGCCCTTCAATAAGGTGTTCCCGATATTCGGAGGTGGATTTGCGCTCAACATGCTTCTCCTCCTCCCAGCACTATTCGGAATTAGCGTGCCTTGGGCCATAGCCAACCCCATAGCCAAATACCTAATCTCAAAATACATTGTTGGGAAGATCATAGAGCGTGTAATTGATCAGGGAGTACCCTACGGCACATCGATATGGAAATTCTTTAAAGTACCAAGGCATTATGGAATCGAAAAAGCTGAATCTATACTATCTATATTAAGAAAGATACAATGGATCTATGTCTTCTTACTTTGGTTTCCGTTTATAATTGTTACAGTTTATATGCATGATCTTTTAGAAGATCTCTTTGTTAGAAATCCAGAGCTATGTGATGTGGAGTTACCAAAGATATCTGTTTACTCGCCTAAAAATGGGCAAACGCTAAAAATAATTAATCATACGATAATTATGGATTTGAATTTCTCTGTAAAAGATAACACGGAGATTGCCGAGGTAAAGGTTGTTCTGGCTAGGAAAAATCTCCGCTCATCATTGACATTGGGTCATACACTTATATGTGGAGTGAAAGAATTAACTACTCTCTATCATAATTTTGTTTCCATCGCAAGCTATTCCATAAGCGAGACTATAACTCTCAACATTACTGCTCTCGGGATTACGCCGGGTAGGTACTTGTTGGTTGTCTGGGCTAGGGATATTGCTGGTAATGAAAGGGCTTACTATGTTGAGTTTGTGGTGAGGTAAGTGATCATAATATGGTTTACCTATAAAGACCTTGTATCAATGTTTATGTTCCTAATGCTTTTATCAATCATCCTTGCTATTATAGCTAGGATCAATAATATCCTTACAGAGATTATTATAGAACTATTATCCCATTTTACAATAGTTGGTATGATCCTGTATATTTTCTATCGTTTTGTTAGTCAAGTTCTTCAGAGTGCAACAGATTTTATTGCTCTCGCTGTCATATACGCGGTATTTATTTTCGTTATTTTTCTTGGAAATTACCATGAAATAATAATATCGAGCGAAAAACGCGAAAAATATAAATACAAATACTCAATAGCACAGGACATATGGTTACTATCTATGCTTTATAATTTCGCTCTTTTAGTTTCCCTAATGGGAATCGCCATTAATAAAAATGTAAGTGCTAGGGATCTCTTTACTTTATGGCTCACCCTCATAGGCAGGTGGGGTGGTGCTGAGTCTGGTGTTGGTGGTGTTGTGTCTGTTCTTATAATAGCAGTACTCTTAGCTCTGGCCTATGTGCTTCTCGGCGCTGCATCTAAGGGTCTCGGTAGGTATGTTGAGGATCGTGCCTACTACGATGAGCGAGAGGGATTCATGACTTGCGATAGGAAGCTATTGACCTCCCCCAAGCATAAACGCACAAAAGTGGCGTTTAGGAATATAAAGCTCTGTAAGCTGGCTAGGATTATTATGGCTTTGGATTCCTTGCATAGTGGTAGGAGGACGGTTAGCTATGTCGCCATTGGGGATGCCTTGAAGTCTCTGAGAACGCTGTTTGGAAGGGGGAGTAGGGCTGGTGGGGTTTGGTATGCTAGGAGGAGGTCTTGGAGGAGGTATGAGGAGGATTACATGCCTCTTCTGTTCTCCCTTTGGGGGTTGCCGCTGGCTTATGCTTTGCCGTTCATGGTGATTGGAATTATGACTTTCTTCTCGCTTGTTCCCGAGTTGGTGTCGTTGCTTGTTGTTGGTGATTGGAGAACATTGGGGCTTTACTGGGGTATCCTCTCCTCCTCAGCGCCTCTCTTGTTGTGGATTGTTGTTTCCTGCCTCTTCGTTTGGCTCTACATGAAGTGGTTTATCGGATACTACTACTGGCATAAGTTGAGCAACATTGAGGAGGTCATTAGGTTTTTTAGGAGGTTGCTACAGAGCATAATATACTATGTGGCTAGG
>Ga0190313_1001034_pt1 | contig 15271 bp, 17 predicted proteins | sample 4870071011_MG_FD_169989 | JGI IMG/M metagenome (GOLD analysis project Ga0190313, IMG submission 169989) | Hydrothermal vent sediment bacterial communities from Southern Trench, Guaymas Basin, Mexico - 4870-07-10-11_MG | ecosystem: Environmental > Aquatic > Marine > Hydrothermal vents > Sediment ...
ATATTGTGTAGTGTGACTGTGTGAGTTCAATGGAGTGGTGGGAACTACCAGAAAGAGAACTAATAAGACTTTTGAAACTTCGCAAAAAGCGCAAGAGAAACTTTGTGAGACCCTACTCTTGGAGATGGAAAAAACTTGATGAGAGTTGGCGTTACCCTGATGGAATTGACAACAAAGTTCGTCTTCAATATAAGTGGCAACCACCATTACCAGAACCAGGTTATGGTTCCCCACGCTTGGTGCGACATTTGCATCCATGCAAGAAGGAACCTGTAATTGTTTACAAGCTTTCTGACTTATTCAAACTTGATCCACAGATTCATGCAGTTCTTATTGCATCCGGCGTTTCTCGTAAGAAAAGACTTGAAATCGTAAAATTTGCGACGAAGTTTGGATTTCGAGTAATTAACCCTGGAAAACTACCACTCCCCGCAGTAGAACGAAGAAGAGAAGAAGTCGCGGAGAAAGAGGAGGAAATATCTTTTGAGGAAATCGTAAAGGAGACTGAAAAGAAAGAAGAGGTACGCACTGAGGAAGAGAAAAAAGAGGAAGAAAAGTAGGTGATGTTGTATGACAAAACCATTAAAAACCCAGAGAAGATTAGCAGCCGAAATATTAAAATGCGGCGAGACTCGCGTATGGTTTGATCCAGAAGCATTAGACGAAATTGAAAAAGCTACTACGCGCGAGGAAATTAAGAAATTAATTCATGAAAGAAAAATTTGGAAATATCCAATTGAAGGAGTTTCACATGTTCGTGCAAATATTCGAGCAGAGCAGCGTAGAAAGGGGCGAAGAAGGGGTCCTGGAAAACGCAAGGGTTCAAAATTAGCTCGAATGGGCGGTAAGAAATTCTTATGGATGATTCGCATTAGAGCTATTAGAAAAATGCTTGATAAGTTAAGAGAGTATGAAATTATTACACGTGGTGTTCATGAAAAATTAAGAAAAAAAGCAAAGGCTGGTGCTTTTCGTTCAAAGAGACACGTTGTTATGTATGTATTAGAGCACGAGCTTAACATTGCACCTATTGAACTTCTTGAAATGCCTGAGGAAATTCGTATGAAATATGAGGAGTATACAAAAACTAGAAGAATTCCCTCCGAACTTAAAAGAGCATTCTTAGCTGCCGTTAAATTCTGCGAATTTGCAAATTATGCGAAAAAAAGTAAAGAAGAAAAAATGAAGAAAATCATTGAGTGGATACCTAAAAAACGTCTTGAAATATTCTCAAACTTAATCGAAGTATTAGCAAACTACAGAATTATACGTGTTGATATGAAAGAAGTTCTCATGGATTATGCTAAAAAGGTTGATGATGTTAAAGATCTGCTAGAATACTCTAAAGAAAAGAATATTGCTGTTATTCCATTAGAATTATTACATCTTCCTACAGAAATTGTTATGATTTACGAAGAATATGTGAAAAATCCCGGCTGGGAGCAAGAAATATTGACAAAATTACAAAGAAATCTGGAGGAATTCATGAAAAAAGCCTCTGAAGAGGAAAAGAATAATGCTTCACGTGTACTTGAATGGGTAAAAAATGAGCTCAAAAAATTTGTAACATAAGATGAACAAAACATGTTAAATATTCGTGATTTCTTTCCTTATAGAACATTACGTCCATATCAAGATAAACTGATTAGTTACATTTATGATGCATTTGTGAACCGAACCATACTTTTTCTTCAAGCACCAACTGGCATTGGAAAAACTGTAAGTGTAATCGTTGGATTTCTTCTTGCAAGAGAAAGTAATGAACCATTAATAGTTGCCACACGTACCAAAAATCAAGCTCAGATTTATGTCAAGGAAATCGATGCTATTAACCAAAAATTGATTAACCGTGGTAGAAAACCACTAAGCTTTGTTGTCTTACGTTCGAGGCAAGATTATTGCTTATATGTGAAAAAGAAGGCCTCCTACAAGAGTTTCATATGGCTTTGTAAAGTAATCCGAGAAAAATGTCCTTTTTACAGAAATTGTTACGTTGGAGCAACACCGAGCGAGAGACTCTCAGATGCTTTGAATTATCTCATAGAGAAAGGAGGCACCCCAGAGAATATATTATCTATTGCGAGCCGATTCAAACTTTGCCCATATGAAATTGCTAAGAATTTAGTTGCAGACTCTGATGTAATTATCTGTTCATATCCCTATCTCTTCTCACGAACTGTACGTGGATATTTTTTAGATGCTCTTAAAAAGTCATTAAGTGATACAAAGATTGTGATTGATGAGGCAGACAATTTACCAGAATTTATTCTAAATGCAAACTCTTCAAGGTTAACTGTTAAAATGTTGCAAAACTTATTAGCGTTTCTTAATGAAGTTTACGAGACTTATGAGAACGTAACCGATCCCTCTGTGATGAATAGAATTAAAGAATTTACTGAACTACTCAATTTAATTTTATCAGAAATTGAGAAACTCAGCAAGGGGTCCCAAAAAATTATATTAGCTCCAAAAGAAGATTTCGCCGTAATTCTCGATAAAAGTTTTGCCAGATTAGTTGAAATTATAGAAGAAATTGTGCTGAGAATACCAACTGAGGAAGCTTTCATTAATGCTTTAAGACTATCTGAACTAAGGGAATTTACAGATATGTTCGTTGAAATGCAAGATAAATCAGAATTAATTGTTACAAAAGAAGAAGAACTAGCATTAGAGCTTAGACCTCTTCATGCCGCAGACATTGCTAGCGAAGTATTTGATAACATTAGCACATGCATCATGATGAGCGGAACACTCCATCCCATATCCTACTTTAAAACTTCCTTGGGTTTAGATAAATCATCCAATGTTCAAGAGAAAAAAATTCCTTCTATATACGATCCATCCCGAGTCATACGATTAGTAGACATACAAACTACTACAAAGTACACTGAAAGAAACAAATACATGTATAGGTTAATAGCTCAGAGACTAAAGGCAATAAGTGAAGTAACCCCTGGCGCGATTTTAATAGTATTTCCGAGCTACTCGGTCATGAAAGCAGTTATGGACGAATTAAACAAAATGGATGTTGATCGAGAAATTTTTGTTGAGCGAAGAAGTTCCAAAATAGAAAAAGTCATGGAATTCCTCAGCATATATCCAGATGCTATCATTGCATGCGTAGCCTATGGAAAATTCGCTGAGGGAATAGATTTTAGAATAAGGGATAAAACACTTCTTAAAGCAGTAGTAATCGCAGGACTTCCTTTTCCAGAATATAATGAATGGCTTCGAAAGCAGCTTGAATATTTGAAAACAAAATTTGATTACGAAACAGCTAGAAAATTATGTTTAATTTACCCGATGGTGAGAAAAACTCTTCAAGCAGCAGGAAGATTGATTCGTTCACCAGAAGATTTTGGTGCAATAATTATCCTAGATCGGAGATTTCTTTCGCTTTATAAATTCTTTCCAAAGGAATGGTGGACATTCCATAAGTTTAGCTCTATTGAAACATTAAAATTAAGACTGAGTGAATTCTTTAATAGACTCTTATGTAGCTTTTAAAAGAAAAAGGAAAAGTGAAAACACATGAGTACAATTCGTGATATCATAGAAAAAATTAAGGTAATCTCAGTCTTACGAGATGCTACCATTCAGGGAATTACGCATTATCGCCTTCTGAAACAATTTTATGGGCTAACTGATGAAGACTTAAACTGGATTAAAACGGAATTTCCAGAACTTCTCTCTGAAAGTCCAAGATCGCTAGTCCTTATTGAGACTATACAGAAGAGATTACAAGATGAATTAATTAATGAATTAACAGCCGCTCTCAGAGGCTATAAGCTCGTATTCATTTCCATCCAGCAGTTAATAGGAAAAAAAGCTCTTGGTTTCTTCAGGGGAAAACCAGTAAAAGACATTATTTCTACGCATGCAATTGTTTTTTCAGGCGAACCACTTTCATGGAGAGGACCCCATGGAAATAATATCGCCTTCATTGGTCCTGGAATCTACTTTTCTAATTTCTTAACCGAAATCTCTTCTGAAAGAATTTCATATAGTTTCCCTATTCATGGCGTATTTATAAGTGAAAAATTCATCACATTTGATCAGGAGAAATATGACTATCCTTTCCCTCTCTCCGAGAGAATTTCCATAATAGATCTATCTAATAAGAAAATCTATGGTGAATCATCAATTACTAGAAAAGTTTCTCGAATTTTGAATACATACTTTGATGCTCTTGATGCTTTCTTTAAAGTAATTCGAAAAAATGATATAATACCCGAGGATATAAATCAGATTCGTATTCTATCAGTATTAGAGGAGCTTCCTTCTAGGTTGCTTTTTACAGATGAGTATTGGAACAGTAACATAGAAACTCTGAAAAAAGGTTTACCAGGAATTATGTGCAATCCTGGCTTGAATAAGATCGAGGATTTCTTTAGAATAATGCCGTTAGAAGTCATAAAAGCAAGAATAATTGAGGAAAGGGACATTTTTATGGAAATAGGCCATATTGCTATATTTCAGCTTCTTAGATAAATCAATCTACCTTTTCATTACGAGAACCAAAAAAATCTTGTTCTTCTTTTGAATGACTAAAGAGAAATTCGTATAATCAAGTTCAACAACATCAGGCTCTATATTAAGTTCCTTGAATACCTCCTTTGCTTTTTCATATAGTTCCCTAGCAAAAGATCCAGCTAAAAGCGCTACTTCTGAAGTTAAATTACCGCTGTAGATCGGTTCTCCGGATTCGTTTAGCACAATTATATTTACAATACGCGAATCTTGCTCTTTCCAGCGTTCTACAATACTCTTTATTTTTTCATCTATGCTCATTGTATTCACTTATTCAACTTAACCTTTAATATTCAATTTAACCCTTAAGGCACCAGGTACTGAACATGCTTCCATGCATGCCAAACACATAATACATAATTCACTTTCGATAGGGCCATTATATTCGAGTAAATTGATACCCATTGGGCATACTTTGTTACATTCACCACAACGCGTGCAACGGAATGGATCACGATACACTCTTAGTATCGCGTACTTGCCTAAAAAGCCCATTAGATAGCCCATGGGACACAACCACCTACAGTAGGCTCTTGGATAATAGTAAGTTACGATGAGAATGATTATTAATAAGATTATCCTGAAATAAAAAGCCGGTGGATAATTCACCAATTTGCTGAGATCACTAAGTCTCTTTGGATATAATTCCCAGTAAAAGTAGAAGAAGAGCATTGAAAATAGAGTTGAACTAGGATCGAGAATAGAGCTTGGACGTCGAACAAATGCTCCAAAGTAAGTTTTCATGTTTATGTCAGATAGTTTACCATAAAAAATGCTCAAATCGATTAAGAGGAAGATTATTAAGAAGAAAAGGGCAATGTTTGTTAATTTCCTATTTGTAACATATGATATTCTCTTCTTCTTTCCAACGTAGCTGATAATATCTTGGATTAATCCAAATGGACACCACCAAGCACAACCTACTCTCCCTGCTAATAATGCAAACAATGCAATTGATACTATAGCAATGAATGGAATTACGCCCATAGTTAGTAATGCTTCCAAGATTTCCCATGCCCCAGCCACAATTGTGTATGGATTACCAATAGGTACAAGAACAGGAATAACGATTATCGTGGCCGCTAGTCCAAATATACCTCCAAATATTATTAGTGTTGAAAGAATTTGAAAGAGCAGTCGAATCATGTTTATCTTTAGTTTAACATAAACTTTCTCTGGTGCTCGCTTCATATTTAGCCCCCTGGCAATCCTCCATTTTCCCACGTAATTAAACTGACTAAAATCTGTTTAACTGTTTCCCATTGCTTGGAATCAAACATGAATACAAATGATATAAGAAGAATCATTATTAAGAGAATCCTAATCAACTTCTTACGAACTGCCACACTAATTCACCTTGCTCTCAAGTAAAAAACACTAACTAGATTAGAAGATATTACTATTTAGTATTCTGTTATAAAAAATCGCTATAATTTGATTTGTAGCGCTAGATCCGGAGCTTTTTCTTTTAACTTCTTCATAAAAACATTTTCAAGTTCTTTTACGTCAATGTGTGATAATGAATCATCATAGAGAATTTTCTTCTGTTTCTTTTCATCTTCACTAAGAAAAAGATCAGCATCCATATCTGAAATTATGTCATCAATGATTTCGTCAAGTTTTTCTTTCATTTTTTCGTTTAATTTACCGATGATTTTGGATAACTTTGAGATAATATATTTTTGAAATCGTCTGCGTCTCATTTCTATTGTCGCATATGCTCTTAACAGAATTTCATCCTTCAATTAGAAGCACCATCCTCTATAATTTTAATTTTAATTAATTGCAATATAAAACTAATGACTTTAATACTAATAATTTTTGTATAAAAATTGAAACATCATCTAAATTTCTTTTATGTCAATTCAATACTCGGGAGATATATTGAATGATGAATAAGTTAGATGATAAACTTGAAGAAACAAAATAACGTCTCTTAATCACTGCATAGATGATTCCTTAATTGCGAATTCAATTATGTTTTTTTCCTCGTTTTCTAATTCATTCATGAGTGATTTTGCTACATCGATTCCAACAGCTTTAACAACATCTACGGGAGACAACCTGATTCCCTTCTCTGTTATTGCTTTTATAATGTCTTTTAGAGCTTCCTTCTTTTTTTGCGTTCTTTTGAGAATTTCAATAATACTCTCTTCAACTTTTTTCCGTACTTCGAAGTCGGGATCCTTTAATAGTATTTCGTATGCTTTTTCAAATAATTCTTTATCATAGAAACCAATTTTTGCTAATGCTCTAAATACGGCCTTTTTTATTTTTGCACGGGGCGTTTCTAGTAAGCGCAAACTTATTGCTTTAATTTTTTTAAAGCCCTCGCTTGGATCATCCTCGAACTCATTTAATATTTTCTCAAAGACATAGCATAAGGCTTCGTAAGCTTCATCCTCATCTCCATATCGAATTTTTATCATAAAAGCGGGATCCATTATCACCACACAAGACGCTCTCTTTAAAATTAACTTGTCATCAAACAAAATATTGATATTGTTCATATAACAATTTTTAAAATATGCATTAATGGTTATAATTATCAGAAATCATCGAACAATCAAACTAATGAGCGATTTGATAATATTCTTTACGTCTTCTTCGTTTTTTAATTCCTTTATATCTACCCCAGATAATTGGAATAAACGTGGATTTGCACGAATTTTTGTTTTCACTATAATGACCTTATATTTATCTTTGTTTTTTGCCATTTCATTAAGAAAGTTATATGCAGCGCCTTCATTAAAGAAATCACAATCAGAAATGATTACTATGAAGGCATTATCCACCTTATTTAGAAGCTTCTTAAGTGTTAAAACAGGAAGTATTGTTCCATTTCTTTGAAGTTCTATTGCAAGATCACGAGCTTGCTCATAAGAAAAACCCCATTCAACTACTTTGGGATAGCCACTAAAGTTGACTAAAGATAAACGTGCGTTAATACGCTCTGCAATTTCAATTAAAGCATACGTCAGTGTTAATGCTAAATCATACCTTGTTCCAATTATATCATCTAGCATCCATTCCTTATAACGCGAGAAAAAGAATGGCGTCCATCTACCATCTACATTTGGTTTCCAAGTCATACTTCCACTTGTATCTAATACAATGAGAATATTCATCTTCTTCGTTTTTTCTTTTTCCTCATAATGAAATACTTTTTTCCATTTCTTTGTTGTCTCGCTTGGAACTAAAATAGGAGACACACTTAGGGAAAGATGAACATCCAATTCCTCGATTGGATCACCCATATTCCATGATTGTGGAAATATCTTGTATTTCCACATACTTTTCTTTCTCTCTTTAAAGAATTTGAATAAGATAGGTCTCAAATAATCTCTCGCCTTTAGAGTATAGAACATCTTAATTAATTTTTTTCTCCTTGGAATTGCAGCAATTATTTTAATAGCTGGACCAGCAACTCCAACACGCCATTTAAATCGCCTAGTAATTCGAGAAAAAGAGTCAACAAGACCAAAAAACCCTGATGCTTTTGATATATATCGTACTGTATCTGGACTAGTTACACTAATTTTCAATAGGGGGATAGAAAGTGCTTTTATCTTTTGTTTTTTAAGAACTTTTCCTATTAATCCAACTTTTTTAGGCCAATAAAGTCTATTAAGGACTCCTCCTAGATTTAAAATATCAGAGATCTCCTCTGCTAATTCGCGAAGAACCTCGTAATTTTTTATTTTTCTCTTAATCTCTTCTGGAATAATTGGAACTGTTGTAGTTATTTCTAAAACCATAATTATGAGAATCATCGCTGGATCATTTTTGCCAAGTTTGAGAAGTACATTTTTTATGAAGAATAAAGTCTCTTCGGGATAAGATTTGAGAAGATAGTACCATGTCTCCAATTCTATCAGTAAATTTACTGCAATTATGCTTAGCTTTTCGCTCCTCGTTTCTAACATTCCATGAACTAGCATTTCAAGAATATTTCCAGCATTAAGTGGGCATACAAAGAAGTAAGATATGTATTTAATCCAAACTACCTTGAATATCTTTTGTAGAGAATAATCATCGAAATCATTGAATTCTTTTCCAATATAGAAAACCCCTTTCCATTTTTCACTATCAACGTAAAGCCTTAATCCACGGGATATTACTCGAATTTCAGGCTCTGGAAAAGAAATGGGAGAAAATCTCTTTTTTATCTTCTCCCATTCATTTACAGCAAGTTTCAAAAGCCTTTCAGATATACTCCTCAATCTTCTTCGCAATACCATTTATGTCTCCATATAAATCAACAAAGCACAAAGCATCTTCTTCTTTACTGGTGATATAAATTTCGACAATTAAAGTATTGCTTAATCTCTCCTTAATAAGTCGAGTATTAGATAACACTTTTTCTGCAACTATTCTTAATTGTGGAACATTATTCACAATTTCTAATAATTTTTTGTATGACAACACGTAAGACTTCTTGTATCGTCTTAGTAATTTTTCAAGCAACCTAAGAAGTCTATACTTAATATCCGTTGGCAATGATTGAATCTCCTTGAGAATTTCATTAATCTCATCGAATTTTTTGTTCTCAATTAGTACGAAAATTCTCCTCGCAATTGATGAATATCCATATGTAATCATTTTATCAACTAATCTAGAAATTTCTTCAAGAACAATATCACCTTGAGCAGATTCTTTTAAAGCCAAAACTGCCTCTTCTCCAACCTCTCCCCGAGAGAAGCGCTCAAAAGTCCTAAGAACGGAAAATCTTCTCATGAAATTCTTAAATGAAAGTTCAACTATTTTGCTTGCAATTGCGAAAATATCAAAACCAAATTCCTCTAAAATAGGTCGTGGATAGAATAAACGATGCCATAATATATATGGAGCAAGCGTAACTACGATTCCTAACTCGACTTTTTCAAGTCCAAGTAACCATGCTAGGGCCTTAGAATACCGTACTAAGTCTTTTATTGCTCGAGGAGATAAAGGTGTTAATGTTTTATTACAAACAGAATCTGGTAAGTTATATTTGCATTCCCTGCAAGGATATACCGCACCCATCTCAAAAAACACTCCCAACTCTTTTTGTGCACGAGCACATAGGGAAATATCTTTTGCAAGAGAACTAATAAATAATTGCGCATCATCATCAAGCGGAATTCGTGAAACAAGAAACCAAGCAATAATTAAATCTTTCTTAGATAAAAAGACTGGAATCGTTTCATCAGTTTCCTCGTAAAGATACTTGTCCTTTGCCTCCGAAATTTCCACATATTCATCAAATGTTGGATATAAGACAGGAATGCATATTCCAAACCTATCCAAGAAAGGCAATCCTAATTCAAACGTACCAACATCTCGAGGATTCAAAGTAGCAAATAAAACAAAGTCACGACATTCGTATGTATGACCAAAATATTTCGCTCGTCCTTCTCCAATGAGGGAAAGCAGTGCATCCTGCGCAGAAGGTGATAGACGATTTACCTCATCAACAATTTTCCAAAAACTCCTTGAAAAGCTCCTCCACAAAACAACTTCCTCTCCTGCTTGTATGAGTTTTCCTAGATGCAATCTCGCAAAAATCTTCTCCTCCGTTAATTCAGGATTTGCACGTAACATAGAATCCTCTATTTCACGCAAACTCATTCCAGTAAGCATTCGTCCTAAAATCTTAACCAACGTTGTTTTTCCTCCACCGTATCCACCACGAAGCAATGCAGTTCCTCTTGCAACTAATGCATTTATCACACACAAGGTAGTTACTTTTGGAACATATAATGTTCCCTTACTTGTTGTTATCTCAAGAGGTTCGTCATTAATGAAGAAATCACTCCTCTGAATAAACTCTATCGCATTCCATATTCGCTCTCTAATGTCCTTTTCTATCTCCTTGATATTCGACATGAGAAGCTCCAAAATCACTAACTAATAAAATCTTGTTTTTAACTAAACAATTAAAACTTCAAAAAACATTCGCAGAAGTATTAGTCTCCAATTAATATTCGAACTTCATCATCTCATTCATGCCTTCAATTTTACTTCTTTGTATTATGGGAGTATTATGTGGGAAAATCTATTGGAAAAATTACTAGACTTTCTAAATAAGTATGATCCAAAAAGAACATTCAATTTTGGCAATGAAATCCTAGAAAAGAAATTTAACGAATTACGGGAGCAATTTGTAGAAACATTCGTGTATGAGGTGCTTGGTGAAGAAAAACTCCAAGAAGCCTACTTTTTTGTTAAAAAATTGATGCTTGTCTGCGAAGAAGTAAAAAGATTATACAATTTATCAGAGATTGTTTGGAGTCGAGAACTAAGACGCTTTATCAAGGATCCTCTCAGACACCTCAAACACACTCTCCGCTTCTACGTATTTGATGTTTTAAGGAGACATTTAACAAAGGAAGAATTCTGGGATCGAGGAGCTGCTGCCGTTCGAACCGCTTTCCGAACAAATGAACGAGCTTGCTACGAGCGATGGGTGTTGCTGGAAATTCTCAAACAATTAAAAATCAGGGAAAATGCAAGGATCATATACCCAGAAACTGGTGCTTTAATGCTAACGCGCGCGGGAAAACAGAAACTCGCAATAATCCCACCAGATGTGATTATTGAACTTCAGAATTTATCATATCTTTCGTTCTTCCTCGAGGCGCCAAGACCTATTACATGGGGAGACACTCAAGAACTCAAATTCGTTTGGTCCTTATATAGGATTGCAAGACCAGATATTCTTGTTTACGCAGATAAGGTGTTTAACATCTTAGACTTAAGCAAGGAACCCCCAATCAAAAATCCTGATGTTGTAATCGAAATTAAATTCCTTGAGAATTGGTGGAAAAGAAAGCGCCTCTTGAGAATTTTTAGCAAACCACTGACAATTGAACGCTGGAGAAGCTTGTGGATACGCGGTTTGTATGAGGGACTTGGAGAAATTCTTGGAATTAAGAAACCCAAAACTGAGGAACTTGAGCCACAGAAAGGAATTTATGCAACGGATCTTCAAGTGGTTAAAATGTATCTCGAAATATTCAATCCAAAAGTGCTATTCTGCGTTTCAATGGTTCCCGTTCCTGGTTCAGTAAAAGAGGAGTTGGAAAACTATGATATCATTATAGTGGATGATGTTGGTTTTGATGAGAAGAAACTGGAGATTATAACGGAGCATTTAATTCACTTAACAAAATCTACGAAATCTTCTCCTCTTTCTACTTTAATGAGTCATGTACGCTCTAAAGGGCTTTCTTTATCAGAGTCAGATTTGTTGTCTTTTGCAATACAATTTGCTTTGATGTATGAAAACGAATTTCTAGAATTTTTAAGAAGAAAAATTCTGAAAAGGGAACAAAAACAAAAGGTACTTCTCAGTTATAAGCGTGCATAAGGTTGATGTTTGCTAAATGATGCTTCCCAGTAATTTTGTATGAATATGAATGTGAGACTTAGTATTCATTTGTTATGATTTAAGTATTCATTTATGATATTAGAAGTAAAGTGGAGAAAAATATGTTGTTTGGGATTATAATAAAAAAAGGTAAAACAGAACCCGCTGCAGGAAAAACCCCAAACTCAATATTAAGTGATGACGTGTGTGCCGTGATTTATGATGATGAAGAACACAAGATCTTTCTCTGGGTTGGTGAAAATGCGGACATAAAATCTAGGTTTTTGGCTTCTCGTTTGGCAACAATTATACGAAATAGAAAATTTGGCGGTGCTGCATCAATTATTCAGAATAATGATGTAATTAAAGCAGAGCTAGGAGGAACCAAGGTTATCTCACATGATATACCACCTAAATATTTAGCTGGTATTAGATAAGCCTTTTTGTGTGGGAAAATGCATGAAGATTTACTTTTAACAACGTCGAAATTGCTTACATTTCGGGGGATTGCATATATTTTCTATGTTATGTTCATTGAACCCAGCAAGAGTCTACTTATAATTGTCTCCGACGAAAACAAAAAGAACATCGTTGAGGAACTACTAACAAACGAGATACTAATGCTACCTATAGGAGAAATGTGCGCTAGACCTGGTTTTAAAATAAAGATTCCCCTTCCGAAAAGAATTATTGAAAAAGTTAGAAATCTTTACAAGGAAAGATTTGGTATTGACATAGCATATGTAAACATCATTGAAATACTAACAAACAAAGAGTATAAACAGAGATGGAGAGATTTCGCTGGATGGCGCCCTGCGTTTGTTGAGGAAGAAATGCATCTTAAAAGCCCTGCCGTCGATTATTTAGAGAGTATAATAAAAGAATGCATTGAAAAAAGATTTGTGTTTGAAACACCGCTTGAGAGATTTAGTAAAAGATTACTAGAGATCCTAGGAAAAGCAGAGGAAGTTTTAACAAAAATAGAACAGAAAGCATTTAAGACAGCAAAGGAGCTAAATAATTTCTTAAGGATGAGCGTACGGCATCCAGGTTTAATCGCTCTGATACTAGATATGATTAAATTCCGTGGAATTGAACTTCCCTCCTAAAATTTTGGGTATTCTGGTGGTTTTTCTTTTAATTCTTTGAAAATTTTTCGCAGTATTTTACATCCCTCAATGAGTTCTTTCCTTGATAATAAATGCGCATATGGGCAATACGTATAGTCGGGCACACAGATACCATTTTTCTCAATCACAGGGTATGCTTGACAACCTAATGGGCGAATTTCATATATTTTACATCGTCCGGTAATAGGATCTAGGAAAATGCAATGACCATATACATTTTTAAGTCGCCAATATCTCCCATCAAACCATGCAAAATCCTCTCGCTTTAAACCTGTTTTTCGGGATATTCTCTCTATATCACTTGGAGTTAAAATCATCTGTGTATCTAAACAACATTTGTAGCATCGCATTTTTAGACAAATCTCGCCGTCTAACAAGCCCACGACTTTCTCCCGATGTTATTGACTTCATATTTTCATAAAACCCAGAGATTACTGAAAATAAAAATTAATTTAGGGAAAACAATCAATAGGGACTATTATGAAAGTTGTTCTAGGTTACTCATTTGGTCGCGGGAATCCACAACCTTGGAAGTACTTCGAAGTACCGGCAATAATGATTAATATCATTGATGCCAAGAAACATGATTTTCCCATGATTGATTATGATGGTGAACTTTGGGTAGATTCTGGGGGTTTTCAAGTTTTAAATAATGGTCTTAAACTCGATCCAAAACGAATAGCTAAATGGCAAGCTAAGTATAATCCAGATTTCGCCATAATGCCAGATAATCCTAAATGCCGGAGAATCTCTTTAGAATGGTACAAAGAATATCTAAAAAGTAATCCTCGTCCAGAAAATTGTATTCCAGTGATTCACCCCAATTGGACTATAAAAGAAATAGATGACCTTCTTGCATTAATTGATTCTGACTACATTGCAGTCGGTGGTTTAGTACCGTATTTTCGCGTACCACTGAAACGAAATAAAATTCGAGAAGCTATCGAGTTTTTGATGTACATAAAAGAGCTCTTGGGATGCAAGATTCATGTACTTGGTGTTGGTGGTTACCATGTGATTCCAATTCTCAAAGTGCTTGATGTAACATCATTTGATACTAGCTCTTGGATTATTGATGCAGCATATGGACTCATTCGTGTTGGGTCAAAGGCATATTCGGTAAAACTGAGAAACAATGGAAAGAATCCAGACCTTCCTTCAAACTTCGTTTGCAATTGCCCTGCATGTAAGGTATTTGGTAATGATATTAAAAAGAATGGGATAAAAGGACTACGAGCACGTGCCCTTCATAATGCATGGAACCTCTTGAATTTCGTACGAAAGATAAACAAGAAAACAACAAATGAATTAGTTTCTTTAATACATTTTAGAGCCATCAAGGGAATTCTTAAAGAGTTCCTAGAAAAACCAAGAGCAATACCCATATTTTCACCACTTCCACAATTCTTTAGGCTTAAATAGCACCTACTCTTAGGAGTTACTTACTTTTTATCAGTAGTTTCTCATTCTAACTGAACAATATCTTACGTATGTAACCATGATTTGATAGCTTCAAGGAATGCTTTCCACACACTTGGATAACAATAAACTTCACTCGCATTATTGTCATAACTTGGATTCTTGACTGTTGGAGGATCAAAATCTGGAACAATTTCATCAACAAATCCCTCTACAAGTGGTCTATCTGGCGATGATGGAACTAAGAAGGCAATAGAACACTTGAAATGATTCTTATTGCGCTTCCAAAAGGACTTTATAACTTTTCTAAGCTTCTTGGTGACTTCTTCAGCTGCTTGTCCTTTCCATTTGAACCCAAGCCTATCGGATCCAGGAAAGAAGGGGCAATCATATATTAAATTATATCCTCGCCATTGGAAATTCCAATATTCTTCTGGTTCAAGTGCTAAGGGGATTGAAACTGTTATCATGTGAGCATCTTTCAATTTTGGCTTTATTTCATAAATTAGCCGTCGATATAATTCATCCCTTGCTTCTGAGTAAGGTTTATATGCACTGCATGGAACAAGTAATAACAGAGATACTTTACGAGGGAGAACATATTCATTTGCAATAAAATTAAGCCAATCCTTAATCGGGGGCTCTTCTATGGCTCTTAAAACTGCTTCTGGTGTTGGAAGGAATAATTTAGGATTGAGTTTCGGGTTTATTTTTAATGCTTGCTCTAAACTTGCTTTCATGCAAACACCTCCAAAAATGCATCAGGTTCTACTCTTTCAATTGGAATAAACGCGGCGTAACTGTATAGCGGCTCAAGCTTCCCGAGATGAAAAATTGGATT
>Ga0190313_1001035_pt1 | contig 15266 bp, 18 predicted proteins | sample 4870071011_MG_FD_169989 | JGI IMG/M metagenome (GOLD analysis project Ga0190313, IMG submission 169989) | Hydrothermal vent sediment bacterial communities from Southern Trench, Guaymas Basin, Mexico - 4870-07-10-11_MG | ecosystem: Environmental > Aquatic > Marine > Hydrothermal vents > Sediment ...
GCATGCCAATACTCTCCAATCTTGCTGGTTAGAAGATAAGTATCAAACTCAAGTTTTACCTTACTTATTCTTGATGTGAAGATCACATCATAAGTCTCAGCACCTGATTTGATAAGCTTGTAATCCAAAGGTTCTCCATCCTGATACAGTTTAACACTTCCAGCTAGGGGTTTTGGGATAGTTATGGTCTCTAATGAAGACGCATTTACATCCAAAGTATACTCAACATGGGCCTTCCCATAGGGATTAATAGATATAAGGGCCTTATCTATGTCTGCAGCATAAGATAAACCTAGACACAACACAAGCATGGCCAACAACACAAATTTCCTCATATTCTTTACATAAAGTTAACTATATATATAACTTTCATTCCAAAACCTTGACTATTTCTTCCTTATGGATATACTTCATTGGCCATATGCTTATTGCGTTCTTTGCTTGTTTCCCATTCAGTCCAATTATAGAACCCAGAGCAAGTAATTCAGATTTTCCCCTAAGCTCCCATATATCCCTTGCTCCAGATGACAGAACTATAGGAACATCGTATTTGACACATAGCCTTGTTACTTTTCTCATGTTTCTTAAGTACTTAGATCTCTCTATAGGCTTGGAGTTCAATAGTGTGCTAAATAAGAACAATACACCCACTTTCTTCTGTCCTGCTATCTTAGCCAAGCCTGATGTAAAATAGCTAGGATTCTTCTCCAAGCCTAAAATCAAGTCGTATTTTAGCGACTTGATATTTGATAGCAAGCTTGATTTAGTATACTTCTTAAGCACCTTTAATTTGTTATAGAAAACTGTGTCGAAGCCAAGTCTGTATGCTAAGTTAAGAGCTTCCTCATCTGGCTTAAACTGCAAGTAAGCATCAACTATCATAAAGTATATTAAAATCTCCAGATTAATAAGCTTATGCTAAAGAAGTTTATAGCCTTTGTACTTGTTATTAGTCTTATATGTACAATGCCTACAATATCCTTGGCTTCCCCACCTTGTTACACTCTTTACAACATAACACTCGGTGGTGAGACAAATGCATCATTTGCGATTAAAATGCCATACTTAGAATCCTACTCTACGAACTGCGAGGTTGAAGGAGAATACTTAAACTGCTCAGGGAAGTTTTATTTCTACGGCGTGAGTAAACCATACTCAAAGCCTTTCGAATTCAAAGACGTGCCATTCAAGCATGTGCAAGGCAACTGCTCAAAAGCCTACTGCGAAAAGGCTTTTGAGCTTACTTCTGGTTCCAAAACACTAATGGACGCTATTTTAAACATCACAACATGGGTTTACGAAAGCATATACTACTCACAGGACGAGAAAAGCCCAGAGTTAACATTCGAGACTAAGAGTGGGAACTGCGAGTCCATATCAAAACTTACAGTTAGTATGCTAAACTCCATTGGGATTGAATCGCGGGTTGTGTATGGATGGAAGAGTGGAGAACCTCACTCTTGGATAGAAGTCAACTACTCAAACTCTTGGCTTCCAGTGGATCCAACCTTTGGAAGGTACGGGTACCTTGGCCCAGATTACACCCTTCTTGGTTACAGTAAAGCAAGATACATGTACAGCACAGACCCCTCAGAACCTTTTGATTACAATTTTAATCCTGTGGAGCAGAGAGAATGTCAACTCAAATTAAGAAAAAGAGGTCCCTATCTTTATAATCCCTATGGAAAGATCTTAACGTACAAAGAAAATAAGTATGGCTCATGGCCATTTATAGTTACAAATGGTTACATCAAGAGTCAAGAGATAAATGGCATTGGATATGAAGAGGACCTCAAAGATAAGGTTATTGGCTTCTTTCTCTACTTCAAAAGCTTTTTAAATAGAGAATTTGCTTAAAGATTAGATGCGCTATGAAATTCAAAGAGGTAGAAAACAGATTGTTCAAAAATGTTTACGTATGTAAGAAGTGTAAGTCTAAGATAAGGGTTAGTAACCCTTCCGCTCTAAAGAAGGGCAGAGCCAAGTGCAGAAAGTGTGGATACAAGGGCCTAAGGCCTAAGAAGAAGGAAGTCTCAAAGAAGGGGTAAGATGAACTCTCTCCTAGTGAGCTTAAGTTTTTACGTATTAGTCATTGTTCTCATACTTTTGAATAGGAAAAAGTTTCAGATTGAGAACAAAGTCTTCTTTCTTCACAGAACAAAGAAAGGAGTAAACCTCATGAAGAAACTAGCAAAGCCAGCTCTGTTCTGGACAGTGTTGTCGACACTGTTCATTTTGCTTGCAGTTTACTTCACTGCTGTCGGAGTAAAAGCTTTGTACAACAATGCCATTGACATAATTACTGGCAAAGTAACCACACCTGGAGCTTCTTTCATACTTCCTGGAATAAAGTTACCAGGAGGACCATACCTTCCATTGCTAAGTGGGATAATATCCATAATATTCTTAGCGTTTGTCCACGAATTTTCCCATGGAATAGTTGCATTCGCTAGGAAAGTGCGTATTAAAAATGCTGGGTTTGGATTTCTATTACCTTTACCTATACCATTAGCATTTGTCGAACCTGATGAGAAGAGTATGAACAAAGCAAGAATCATAGATAGGTTGAGGATTCTTTCCGCAGGTAGTGGTGCAAACATAGTGTTTGCTTTTGTTTTCATGCTTTTGGGGTCATACCTCGCTGTGCACATAGCAAGCTCCCCACATGTGATGCATGAGGGTATAGGTATATTCAACATAAAAGGTGAGCCTCTTTCCTTAACAAATTTATCAAGTGGTGACGTAATATACACTATAAACGGAACCCATATGAACATAACAACATTCAAGGCTTTCATGTCAAATACCTTGCCTAATCAAACCCTAGTACTTAATACATCCCGTGGGGAATATATTGTAACACTAAGCAAAGACGAAGCCACCGGATCTGGAAGATTGGGTGGGGAATTTAGAGATCACTACGCACCAAGGGACTTTGAAGGATCAATACTAATAGGATTATATAACTTAATATTCTGGCTTGGCTTGTTGAATATGGCTATAGGTATAATCAACTTCTTGCCCGTACTCTGGATAACAGATGGGTGTAAGATGCTCTTTGAGTTCTTAGGATACTTCACGAAGAACGATAAGTTAAGGCTTAGCATAGCAAATGCCATAATAGGATTCGTGACCATCATTCTTATAATTAACATTGTTGGACCATACATTCTTTAGGGTAAAGTATATATTTCATGACTGTATGTAAACTTAATACGATGGCAACAAAGTCTAGTAGGAAAAAGGCTTCTTCTACACGCTCTAAGAGAACTAAGCACAAGGGAAGGATAACCAGAAGTAAAAAAAGAGTTGCGGGAAAAGCTAAGTCTAAAACCACAAAGAAGAAAAGTACGGGGAAACCAACAAAAACAACGAAAAGGAAGTCAAAGAGATTAACCAAAGCTCAGAAGAACCAACTCATACTAAGGAACAAGATCATAAATGAGAAATTAAGTGCTTTCTTAGATGAGACCGGATTTACACTTCTAAAGATACTTTTAGAGAAGAGAAAAATCTCAGAGTTCAAGCTAGCTTCACTAATGAACCTCAAAGTCAATAAGGTGAGGTCCATACTTTACAAGCTACAAACCAGAGGGATAGTATCTTTCTCAAGAAGGAGAGACAAAAGAAAGGGATGGTACATCTTCACTTGGGAAATAAATCCCAAGAACATTATAAAATACGTTATTAACGAGCTAAACTCGGATATTAAGGTTCTCGAGAAGAAGTACCACTTAAAGCAAGAAGGAAAGGAATTCTTCTCTTGCAATGAGTGTGGAGTACAAATGAGCATGCTTAAAGCTATGGAAACTAATTATCTCTGTCCCTACTGTGGAACTCCAATGCAGGTTATTGACGTGGAGAGAATCAAGAGGGATATTCTCAATGAAATAAACGCCATCAAGAAGAAGATAGAATCCTTGAAGGAGCTAGAGAAAGTCATCTAACTTCTTAAGTGAAAAATTCCTTCTTTGTAATTCGAACTTTCCCCCTACGTTTCGTATCTGAGGTGACTAATTCTACCCTACAAGGTTCTCCAAATAAACACTCTGGGTGCTGCGCCCTTTCACAATATCTACACACTCCTGTAACATAATCCCAAGCTGCGTCGTGGAACAAGTATGGATTAACTCCCAACTCATGAAGTAAACTTGAGAATTCCTGTCTAACTCTCTTAAACAAAGGCTCGTAATCAACCTCACCTTCAAAGCTCACAACCTCTCTTCCAACAAGTAACTTCATAACTTGTGTGTCTAAAGGTGTAGGATAATTGTATATATCATCCCAATTATCTTCGACCAATCCAAGAGTGATGTACCATCCTAAAAGCATAGAACCAGTTTTCTCACCAAACCTATCGAAGGATGTTATGTTGTCCATAGCCTGCTTGTAAGATGATGTTTCGAATATCTTCCTAGCATCTGAGCTGTACTTCTCCTTCAGCCTTCGTGAGTTGTTACACCACGCTTCTATATAATCTTCCCTATTCTCCAAATCCCTCAGGGTTGCTATAAAGAGACTTCTATCCTTCTCTATAGCTTCTACCACACTATCTGGGTCAAAAATCTCGCTATGTTTTGAGTAGATGCGCTTTGCTCTCTTGACTAAAGTATTTGAATTGTTGAAGGGGGATAACATAGCAACAAAGAACAAGAAATTAGCTTGCTCTCTGCTATTTGTTTCTACGCCTGGGAGGAGCAAGTTTCCCAAGTATTCCTTTGGATCTCTAGAAGAGTAAGCATCCATTACTATCCTGACAAGCTCTTCTCCTCTATTAGAATCGAAGTCCATGTTCTCAACACCATAAGAACTTTTATAAAAATTATGATAGCCCCGCCCGGATTCGAACCGGGGTCTCAGGCTCCAAAGGCCCGCATCCTTGACCACTAGACGACGGGGCTTCCCTAAAACTAATGCTTTCTAGACTTTTTAATCCTTAGCTCTTTTTCTAGTATCTCCTCAACCTTGTCCATAGTGTCGTGTATGGTCTTCATAAGATCTTTTCCTTCGTACTTAACCTGTAATCTTGGGTTATCAAGGTACATATGTGCTACGAAGTAATGTTTGATTAATGGCCTCTTTATGTAAATGTCCACCCTTCTTGTGTTCTTAAACAAGTAATTCACTTTTTTAATTCTATCCTTTACCTGTTCGATTATAGCTCTAGCCTCTTCGAGACTAACTTTACCGGATACGTTAACGAATATGTCTTTAGATTTAAGCTTGTTACTAATTAGCTTCATTATGTCCATTCTTCTTAAAAAGCCAACCACTTCACTTCCTTTAAGGATAGGAAGTGATGATAAATTATACTTCAAGAGTTTTGCTAGACCTTCACTTAATGTGTCTGTATCGGATATTGGCTTTATTGATCTCTCAATTAAAGTCTCAACTGGTGCAGAAAATCTTTTAAGTTTTATTCCAACCCTCTCGCCCTTCCTGGCTTCTTTTGTTATTGGTATGCTTAAGAACTTCTCAAGCAACCTGCGGGCCACAGCTACGCCTATGAAATCATCTCTCTTATAAACAGGGAGGGAGTCCACCCTGTTTTTCTTCATTAGGTCTCTAGCTTTTGATATTGGGTCATCGTGCTTAACCTTCACAGCCTTGTACATTATGTCTGTTACAAGCATGTGCTTAAACAAAGGTGAATCCTTGAACTTCTTAAGCATATCATAGTCTGAGATTATACCTACAACTTTGTCCTTCACAACTACTGGTATAGTTTCAAATCCTGTCTGTACCATTAGATTAAGGGCTTGAAGTTCATCTTTATCTTTTTCTAAAGAAGTTGCACTTTGCATAGCTGACTTAACCTTAGTGTACTCATTTGGATTTTTGAGCTGATATAAAATCCTGTACTCTGAGAAAATTCCCTTAAGCCTTCCCTTCTTGTCCACAACAGGTAAGGCCTTAACTTTATTTCTCTCCATTCTAGATATTGCCTTAAACACTGATTCATCTTCGTAGCAGACAACAGGTTTCCTTGAGAACTTTATCTTCATCTCCATCACCAAATATAACAAGTCTGTTCCTGTTTATAATGATTTTGACATGTATGGACCATCTCTTCTATAGCCAAACTTTTTAAAGTATGGCCTAACTCCAACACCACTTATTATCACCATCTTGTCCATACCTTCAGACTTGGCTATGGACTCCGCTTCCTCTAGAAGTTTTCTACCAAGGCCCTTGTGTTGCACATACCCTTCCTTTCCTAAACTTGCTTCTTTACCATACACGTGAAGCTCTCTAATTAAGCCAGTAGTCTTAGTTATTTGCTCCATGAATGGCTTGTAAGGTATTCTTAACCTTATGAAGCCGAAGAGTACTTCTTGATCTTCGCTTTCGAAGGATATGAAAAACTCTTTCGAGTTGGATGCTCTATACTCCTCCACGAAAAGTTTTGGCTTTAGACCCTTAACTAACTTTGGATCCTTATGTCCTACTTCTCTACACCTTATACAATTACACTTCACTTTTGTCTTTAAGATTTCTCTTATATTTCCCTTTAAAACTCCTGCTTCAGCCTGATTGAGAGGAATGTCTCTCTGTATCCTCATTATTCTAACCCATCTTGGAGTTATTCTTTTTATGTCAGCCAATAAGTTAATCAGAGTTTCTTGGGAGTAAGGCTCGTATTCTCCCCTCTTCCACATATCATACAACTCCGTACCTTTTATGACCATAGTAGGATATATCTTAATCATATCTGGCTTGAATCTTTGATCTTGAAATATTGTTTTAAATGACTCAAGGTCTTTCTTTGGGTTAGATCCTGGGAGACCCGTCATCATGTGATAGTTTATTTTATAAGAAGAGTCCTTCAGTAGTTGTGTTGCTTTGATGGAATCCTGCACAGTATGTCCTCTCTTTATCTTCTTAAGCACATCATCAAAAGTAGACTGCACACCAATCTCTACTCTTGTAGCACCAAGGCTAAGGATATACCTTATGTCGTCCTCAAAGCAATAATCAGGTCTTGTCTCTATAGTTAATCCAACGCATCTGTGCTTAGATTCCTCATTTAGCATGTGTGCTTCTTCAAGAGTTCTAGCCTTTACTCCATTCAGACCATCAAAGATGCCCTTAACAAAATTCGTGGTGTAATCTCTTGGCATAGAAGTAAAAGTTCCTCCCATAACAATTACTTCTATTTTATCAGTTGGATGCCCAGTTAATTCAAGTTGTCTTATCCTATTCTTAACTTGGAGTGTGGGATCATAATTAGCACTAATGGCTCTCATTGTGGCAGGTTCTTTTCCAGTATAACTTTGCGGGGCATTCTTACCTTGTGGACACATCACACACTTACCGTGGGGACATGGGAATGGTTTTGTCATCACAGCAACGACACTAACACCAGATAAACTTCTAACTGGTTTCGTGGTCAGCAGCTCCTTTACTTTATCTGACGGGTTTTTGATCCTGGATAGAATATCTGCATTGAGCATCAATGGAACCTTGTACTTCCTACAAACCTTATACTTCAACTTTTCTAATTCTTCTTTAGAGTTAACACTATCTAAATTATCTATTATCTCTTTTATAGCTAACTCTCTTTGCTCTTCATTGGTCATAAGAACAGAACAAAGAATTCGATATAAAAACTTATTGAAATTACTGGCCTATCATCTTGTTCAAAGCATTTGCAAACAATTCAGACTGCACCCAAACACCAACATCGTACTTTGGATGCACTTCTTCATGAGGCAAGAGCATGAATAAAACTTGTTTGTTGTCGGCTATTGCTATTCTTGCATTCAAATCTTTTTCTTTTATGTTGGCCATCTTTGCAACAGCTTGAATTAAGTCTTTATTCTCCGGCGTGGATTTAGTTATGATATTAACCTTCACACCTCTTTTCTTTGCCTTCTCAATGGCCTTCTTCACTGCTTCAAACTTGTCCTTAACCTCTGATGGAGGAACTACTATGTTAACATGCTTTTTGGAATTGTTTATCATGGCTTCCAATCTTGCATATATGTTTTCTCTACCTCTAACTACACCAGAAAGATCAAGTGGGTCGATATACTCTATTCCTTGCTTGAACAACAATTGAAGTTCACTCATTTCCTTTGACTTCTTTAGCTCATCTAACATCTTCTCTTTCATCTTCTTTTCCTTCTCAAGATTTGCCTTCGCTCTTTCTATAACCTCGTTTGGTGGTATAGCTAAATACTGAATTGGCTTACCCATCTTCATCATCACAAAACCTTTCTTCTCTAAGGATTCTAGAATATCATAGGTTCTTGATCTTGGAACATTTGCTATCTCAGATAATTCTCCAGCTGTACTCTTACCTCTAGATAGCAAAGCTGTCCAGATCCTTACTTCATAAAGATTCAATCCAAACATTCTCCTTAATTTTGCCAACGTCTCTTCGCTTAGTACCATCTTACACCACAATTATTGTTTGAGTTTCACATTTATAAATGTTTTTACTATTCAAGAGTTGTATCAGAAAGGTTTATTACTAACATTTATTTATAAAGTTTATGAACTTCGAGAACCTTGTAATAAATAGAAGGTCCATAAGAGAGTATGATGACAGGCCTGTTTCTGAGGACGATGTTCTTAAGATCATAAATGCCGGGAGATGGGCTCCAACAGCTGGTAATTCACAAGAGATTAGATACATTATAGTAAGGAAAAAGTTCATTAAAGAAAGACTTGCCCAAGCAGCATTTGGTCAGGACTGGATAGTCAAAGCTCCTGTGATTATAGCTGTTTGTGCCAACCTTGAGATTCTAGAGGCAAAGTATGGCGAGATGGCATATAGATATGCATTGTGCGATGGTGGGGCAGCTATAGAAAACATGTTATTAATGGCTACAGAATTGGGACTTGGTTCTTGTTGGGTTGGTGCCTTTGACTCTGAGAAAGTAAGAACTATACTTGGCATACCAAAGCATGTGAAAGTTATTGGTCTAGTGACAATAGGCCACTACTCCAAAAGTGCTAGAATACCTATAAGAAGAGGCCTACATGATCTTATCTTCTATGAGATGTGGGGTAAAAAGAAGTAATGGGCTTGGCCGGATTCGAACCGGCGACCTTCGCCGTGTAAGGGCGACGTCATACCCCTAGACCACAAGCCCATTCAAAGTTAAAAACTAAAGTCTATTATTTAAGGTTTTTGTTAGAACAGTAAAGGTACTTGGTAACCATATAATTTGCCCAGGGAACCTTTCATAGCTTCCTTTTCTGTGAATCTCTTTGCAGAATCTCCCTCCATTCTTCTTGAGAAGAAAAGGAGAGGTACAGGGTCTGAGGAATGGGCTTTTAGTTCACAAGGTGTAGCATGATCAGCAGTGACGCAAATATCAAAGTCTTGATCAACAAGCCTTGAGAAGAACTCTTGATCAAGTATCTCTATTAACTCCTTTTTAAGCATAGGATTCCCATCGTGTCCAGGGATGTCAGTCTGCTTTATATGAATGTAAAATGCATCATAGCTTTTACTTATGTTCTTAAGTGCTTCTTTTATCTCCGTAATCAAGAAAGAGTGTAAATCCTCAACATCGGGATAAGAAAAGTGTATTGGCTTTATGTGCGCTAGAATGGATAAACCATTCTCCAAAGGCATGCCAACAATCGATGCCCACTTTCTTCCAGTAAGTTTATTTAGATCAACCATCTTTGGTAAAGAAACTCCTGCATCTCTAAGAAGAATCCCATTAACTGGATTCAAGCCTCTTTGTATTCTTTCTTCATTAAGCTCTAATCTCGATAGGACATCTCTAACTTTGGACACAAACTCGTTAACAACCAAAGCTGCATTGTTGGCTTCTAGACTGTTCTCAAGAGGCTTACACTCCTGCACCTTGTTCTTGAACTTTGAATTTACAACACCAAATGTTCCAACCCTCGTATAAGCAGGATCTGTATTGGAGATGTTTGGAGAGAACACACCCTCAAAAACAACAACTCCTCTATGCGAAATTGTGTGTTTGAACTTAAAAGGTACAGACAAATTTATACTATTAATTGCATCCTCAAGAACTTTCCCTTCTTTCTTAGTTATTATTCTACCTGCCCTCCTATCTACAATCTCATCTCCTTTAAGTGTAGCAAAGTTTGTTCTCATTGCAAGATAATTTCTAGGTAGAGTCATTCCCGAACCAAGTGCTTCAATTGGACCTCTACCTGTGTGCTTCTCAGGCTTATTTCCTAGAAGAGCATAAACTGCTATATCAGACTCAGGAGCTATACCTTCTTTAACAGTGTAAACGTATCCTAGCTTTCCTTCTCTTGCAAAGTAATCAAGGTGTGGTGTACTTGCAGCTTCCAACGGAGTCTTGCCATCTAAGATCTTATTAGGTCTATCAGCAACACCATCTAGTATTATGTATAATAACTTATCCATACAAAAACTAAGATACCCTAGACTAAAAACTTTGCTATAAAATAGAAAATAAAAAGAGTGTTTAGCCGAACAATGCACCTAATCCTGCCACTGCTTCCTCAGTTGACTTCTTTTCTTCCTCTTTCTTCTCTTCTTTCTTCTCTTCCTTAGCTTCCTCTGTTGCTGCAGCCGCAACTGGTGCTGCTACAGGCATAGCTGCCTTCTCTATCACTTCATCTATGTTCACACCTTCAAGAGCTGATACTAATGCTTTTACTCTTGCTTCGTCTACTTGTGCTCCTGCTGCTTCTAATACTTTCTTAACGTTCTCTTCGTTTATTTCCTTTCCTAGCTTGTGCAATATCAACGCAGCATATACGTATTCCATACTTACCCTCCTTGGATCATTTTATGAATAGCGGAAGCTTGACCTTCCGCCTTCGCTAGTATTAAGTCCATGACCTCTTTTGAAACTATATTACACTCAACAGCAAGAGCCTTTGCATCTATAAATGCTTTTTGGATTATGTGTTCAACTGTTTCTTTGGTTAATATACCAACGTTCATTGCCAAGTTAAATGCATGCCTATATGCGGTCTCAATCTTATTGATGTACTCCTCTTCATTTATTGTTAAGACATCTTTATCGAATACAACTCCACCTTCATATGCAGCAAGAAGATTTAATCCTATTTTCATAGGTTGTATCCCAAGTTTTAAAAGCATACTTGCTACTTCTTCTGTTACCTCTTCACCTTTTTTCGTAACAACTGTGTCCTTCAAAACAACTATCTTTTGATTTTCAACCTTAGCTTTCACACCTATCTTACCAAACTCGGATAACATTGGGCCTGGAGCAAAAGGAGTAGGTCCCTTCTTGACCACAATGTCCTCTGGTGCTATTTGGCCAGCCTTCGCAGGGGCTGGCGATAAGTTCTCCCTTATCTTCTTCATTAACTTGAAAGCGTCCAAATCAGAGACTATAACTGCAGGTATTATGTCTTTAACATAGCTTTCTAACTTCTCTATGCCTTTATATTTGTCCTTCAATCCTTCAAGAGCCTTTAAGATGACAACTTTCTTAGAAACAATAATCTTAGCATGATCAGAAAGCTTCTTCTTTATCTCGTGGAACTGCTTGGAAGGAAGATTCCTTAAGTCCAGTATACCTATAACTGGGTAAGACTCCATTATCTTCTTCAATTCTTCTACCTTTTTCTTTTTCATCTCAACAGCTTTTCTCATTCGACCACCACTGGCTTACCCATTGTAGTCTTTAAGTAAACTTTACCTATCTGCTGCTTTCCTCTTGGAAGAGCTTTCTCAACAGCATTATAAACAGCTAGTGCATTGTCTGCTAATTCTTCATCAGACATAGTTTCAACACCAATCATTCCACTTAAAACAGGGTTCTTCTTAATCCTTAACCTTAGAACCTTACCTAATCTTTCTTTCAAGGCTTTCAAGTCTGTCTTTGGAGTTATAATGAGTCCCAACTTTGGATCTGGCATCTTCCCTTTTGGACCCAAATACTTACCAAATGTAGAAGCTATATCGGACATTATCGTTGCCTGCGCTACAAAGTAATCATAATCTTCAACTATCTTCTTTGCTTCCTTTGGTTTTATGTCTTTAAACTCGTCTTTGACAATTGCTTTGTCAAAGACTTCTTTTGCTTGAACTATTAAGGACTTGTCTACAAGAGCACACACTTTTGGCTTCTTTCCTTTGCCATGTGGTAACGTAACAACAACAGAAACCCTGTCTTCAGGCTTCTTTAAGTCTACACCCTTAAGGGCTATGATCATATCAACTGACTGTACAAAATTCCTCTTCTTAGAATTCTCTCTTACTTTCTTAATTGCTTCCAAAAGTTTCTTTTTATCCATTCTTCTTCCTCCTGCCGAAGCAGTAAGCGGATTGCTATTTATTAACAGTAATCTATTTATAAAGGTTTTTGTTAATAAAAAACATGAAGCTCGACTTTAAAACAATTACTTTGCTCATATTTCTTGCTCTTGGCCTACTGTTGATATCACCACTTATAGACGCTGTGGTCCTTGCTTTGCTAGGAAGTTTCATACTCTACCCCCTCAGAAAAAAATTAGACAAGCGCACTAAGAACAGATTCAAGTCAACGGCTATTATTATTGGCATCTTGTTGCTTCTCTTACTCATCTTTTTAGTGTACTCCTCGTACTTCTTGTTTACATTCTTTAATTCTTTCTATTCGGAATCACTTAGCTTAGAAGACAAACTAAGTGAAACACTTAGCAAGTATGGCTTATCAGGAGTTGGGCCCACTCTATCCAGCTTTGTGCTTAACTATGTCAATAACATGGTCGTAACACAAGAGACAGCGAAGTGGTTCTTAATTTCGCTGCTTAAGTTAGCAGTTGGATTGTACATTCTATTCTTCTTACTGGCAGAACAGGAAGAGGTCAGAAGCTCTGTATCTGAGTTCGTGGATTATTTGACCCCAAAAAATGTGAAGAAAAACGTTAAAAGCTTCTTGGTAATTCTTGAGGAGGTATACAGGTCTTTCTTCATAAGATATATCTTAGCTGCAATAATCGTTGGTGTCTTAGCATACTTAGGTTTCTTCTTAACAAATACTCCATTTGCCCTTCTACTTGCAATGCTTTGTGCATTAGGAGCATTACTTCCAATCCTTACAACATATCTCATATACATTCCAGCTTCGATATGGCATATTTATGTTGGGCACATATGGCAAGGAGTATTCCTCTTCTTCTATGGTGGAATATTCTTATCGATCTTACCTACTTTCTACATAATCCCAATGCTTACATCAAAAGGTTCTGATATTCATCCTGCTTTGGTCCTTGTATCACTTATTGCAGGTCCAATGTTATTTGGACCTATGGGTTTCATCTATGGACCTTTCATAGCAGGTATAATTCAAACTATTTATAATTACTATCTTAAGGAGAAAGTAAAAGAACACTAAATTTACTTGAATAAAGAATCATGCTTGCCTTCGTTTATTTCTTGTATCACTTCTCTTGGATCCTTTCCATTTACTGTTATCCCCATGGACAAACAAGTTCCAATGACTTGCTTGGCTGCGTTCTTCAAGTCCTTTGTTAGCATACTCTCCATTTTAATCTTTGCTATCTCGATAACCTTCTCTAGACTTATGTCACCAACTATTTCTCTCCCAGCTTGCTGGCTTCCTTTCTCAAGGTTTAGTTCTTTCTTTATTAACTGAGACGTTGGTGGAAGTCCAACTTCTATCTCGTATTCTTTAGTCTCTGGATCAACTATGACCTTCACTGGAACTTTCATTCCAGCAAATGACTTTGTTTTTTCATTTATGTCTGCTACAATTTTACCAACATTAACCTTAAGTGGAGCTAAAGTTGGACCTAGTGGTGGTCCGGCTGTTGCCTTACCTCCTTCAATAAGCAACTCTATTACTTCACTCATAATCTCACTCCTCTCTTCTTATAACTCTGACAGCATCAAGTTTTAAAGTTATTGGTATGGAGACTGCTGCTTCGATTAGCTCTACAACAACCTCTTCTTTTATTTTGTTTACTCTCCTAACTTTTGCTTTCTCACCTTTGAATGGTCCTGAGGTTATTTCTACTATGTCTCCTTTTTGTATGTTAATAATCTCCGACACTGGCGCAAAGAAGTGCTCAAGCTCCTTTATTGTTATTGGCTCATTTATAACTCCCTTTGCATATGTGACTCCATATATTAACTGGGACACTTGCTCCCTTGAATCTGCCTCAACAAATATGTAACCTCTGATCTCATGCGGCTTCATTATAGCAAAGATTCCTGGGTAGTTTTCTTTCTCATGATTGTATCTTGAAACAAGTCTCTCAACTACTTGTGTTTCTCTTCCAGATGTTGTTCTTACTATGAATATCTTAGACAAGGTGTGTCACCACATTGTATACTGCTTGTACAATGAAACCTATAAGTCCTATAATCACTATACCTGCCCCTGTGATCTTTGCTATTCTTGTAAACTCTTCTTTGGTTGGTTTTCTTGCTATCTTAATTATCCTAATGTACTCTCTTAACTTGTGGGGCAAGCTTCTTATCCATGCTTTAATGTTGAATCTCATGGTATCAACTCTTTACTTTAAGTACTCAATTCCTAATTCATCCTCGTATTCGCTGTGTCTCTCTTCAAGTATTAGTTTGTCTTTACCATAGATCTGTGGGCTAGTAACACCAGTTACTATTAACATAGCTCTTATGCTATTTTTCATGTCTGGTTCAATTTGTGCTCCCCATATTATCTTTGCATCCTCACTTAACATCTTAGATATGGTTTCAACTACTTTCTTTGCTTCGTCAAGAGTCATGTTTGTTCCACCAGTAACATTAATTAATGCACCTGATGCTCCTGCTATATCAACATCCAACAATGGGTTGTTAATTGCTTTCTCAACTGCCATCTGTGCTCTGTTCTCTGAATCGTCTTCTCCAACACCAATCATTGCTACTCCTCCTTCCTTCATCACCGCCTTAATGTCCGCAAAGTCTAAGTTTATCAATCCGCTCTTTGTTATTAACTCTGTGATTCCTTTAACAGCGTTTGTTAAGATCTCATCTGCTACTTTGAATGATACATGTAATGGTAAGTCAGGAGCTATCTCAAGAAGTTTATCATTTGGTATAACTATTATTGTATCCGTGACAGCTTCTAATCTTTCTAATGCTTCCATTGCATTCTCCATTCTTACTTTACCTTCCATTGAGAAAGGTAAAGTAACCACGGCAACTGTTAATATACCTTGTTTCTTAGCTAGCTCTGCTATAATTGGTGCTGCTCCAGAACCAGTACCTCCACCCAAACCTGCTGTTATGAAAACTAAATCTGCTCCCTTAAGAGCTTTCTTTAATTCTTGCTCTTGTTCTTTAGCAGCTTCTCTAC
>Ga0190313_1001036_pt1 | contig 15229 bp, 12 predicted proteins | sample 4870071011_MG_FD_169989 | JGI IMG/M metagenome (GOLD analysis project Ga0190313, IMG submission 169989) | Hydrothermal vent sediment bacterial communities from Southern Trench, Guaymas Basin, Mexico - 4870-07-10-11_MG | ecosystem: Environmental > Aquatic > Marine > Hydrothermal vents > Sediment ...
GGTTAAGAGAAATAGGTTTGCACATATATATGAGGACATAAATTCAGGTCAGCTATATACAAGCCCTCTTGTAAAGGGTACTCTTAGAACGATTGAGTTAAGAATGGAGGAGGCTATAGAGTTTATAGCAGAAAGAATTACATCTAAAGTTGATGAAGTACTTAACTACATAGAGAGAGACTTCGCTAAACTACATGACCCCATCTCAAAACATCTTCACAACTTAGCGAAGAATATGAGAAACTGTATTAGAACATCTGCACATAAACTAATCCACACTTACATAAGCGCATTACTTATAGAAGCACGGGAAAGTCCATGTAAGAGTTTTAGAGGGAAACCTAAACGTAGTAGTTTGAGAAACTTCTAAACCATAACCTTCTGAAAGTATAGGTTTGCGCTTTTGAAGCGTATTGAATTTTTGAAGTGTCTAACCGGTAGACAAGCCAACAACTTCCTTTACCCCCTTGTAGCTCCCTTGAATCTTCAGAAAGTGATCTCTCTATGGAGGTCTAGGACCTACTCTCTTAACAACACTTACATCTAGAAACCTACTAAACTCGGTATGTTTTTCTATTCTAAATCTCTATAAAGCTCATATAGTGTTTCTTTTAGGTCTTCTTGTGAGTATTTCAGATATTTTTCAATGTTATAGTTTAAATGGCCTAGTAGTCTACGCGTAATTTCTAAGTCTTTTGTTTTCTTTAAAATAAATGCAGCATAGGAGTGTCTTAGTACGTGAAGCCTAGTTTTCACTTTCAAGTATTTTTTCTGTGAAATCGTAAACTATGTTTCTTGCTTATTTGCTATTGTGAAAAGTTTCATATTTTTCATCGGTTTTTAGGTAGCGTTCCATAATATCCCAGAATAGTTTTGAAGGAGCTGGAACTATTACAAGCTCTTTTTCCCTACTTTTAAGTTTTAGAGCTTCCCTAAGCTTGCAGCCTGTATATGCTAGTGTTGTTACTAACGCTAGGTCTCTTAGTTTATACTTTGCTTTTCCCACGTCTCTTTTCTCTTTCTTAATGGTTAGGCAATGGGAAACATCTGCTATTTGATCTTCCATAAAATATGGTGTTGTTAACTAAACTATGAATTATTATTTATTGAACATTAGATGCGAGACTAAAGCTCAATTAATAACTCCTTGCTCTTAGCAAAGTACCTGTAAGAGGTTGTTATCACATAAGTGGCTGGAAACACTATCTTACATAACTCAATCGGCCCATATAGTACGAAGTCAGCTGCTAAAACTATTGGTGCTAAGTTAGATGCTACTTCAGCAGCCTTTAACCCCTCTTTCCCATAAGTTTCCTTAAGTCTCTTTCTTACTAACGAAACAGCGTTATGAGCGCCACAGCCACATGGTAAACCTAAAGATGATTTTATGTATATTATTGTTCTCAGAGCAACAGAAAGACTAGGTATATCAATCACAAAAGTATCTATTAGCGGAGCCGATATACCAGCTTTCTCCGCTCTAGCTAGTAATTTTTTTAACGCCTCTATCCGCGCATTTACATCCATTATCTTGCTTGTGTAAAGAAGAAGCACAGCTGACTTAACTCCATATTCCTTAAGTATGTTAAATTCCTCATCTTTCGATTTTTGTGTTAGCGAGTTAAAGATTACCCTATTTAACAAACCAACTTCCTTTGCATAGCTAAATGCGGCTTTCATTAACTCTGGTGTTGAAACATCGATCATAAATGGTTTATCAGTCAAGGATGACACAAAATCCATATATTTAACTATAGCTTCTGGAGACTCTGCAACTATATCAACTAAGCTAGGAATCTTGACTTTATCAGATAACTCTTCCTGAGATTTTATTAGCCTTTCAGCAGCATCTCTGTCAAATACTCCTCTCTTTTCATCTTTCACTAATTTATGTTTATGATAAAATATTGAGCCTATGAGTACTGGTGGGTTCTCGGTTCTCAGTCCACCAAACCTAACTCCACCTATTTCAAAGATCTTTTGTTCAACTTTAAACTTGAACATGGTGCCCACTAATATTATCAAAAACTATCCGCTCATATTAGGATTTCGGCATTATTCCAAAATGTTAACTAATAAACTTACAACTGGCTTATCTTAACCATTAGAAAGAGAGTACTAGGGGCATTAGCATGGTAACTTTTTGCCTTTACTAGAAATTGAAATCTTGCTCTTCATGATTATTTTAGATGAAAATAATAAGGTAATGCTAAACACCAATAAGGTAAAGTTATGAGAAAATTTCAGCTACCAAAGAATAACTTTACAGGGAACAGTACAATATCGGGTATCAATGTAATAATCGCTACACTAGCTAAGGTTATGATTAATGCATGTATGGCAGATTTATAGACTTCTTCCATTTGGACTTCATCTCCTAATGCTGCTTTAGTAACAAATACAGCCATAGCTACTGGAGGTGAGAAGAAGCCAGCAATGAGCATAAGGCAAAATATTACGCCCCAAAATATAGGGTCAAAACCTGCTCGCATCATTGGTTCTGCTAGTATAGGAGCTGCTATTACGATTATCGTTACATTGTCCATGATCATACCGAGAAAGAGTAGAATCATGCAAGCTAACATATATAACGCATACTTTCCGAAGTGTTCTGCAACATACGCTAAGGCAGCTTCTGAATATGCCTTACCGCCTATTAAAGAAAAGACTGTTCCGAAGAATGTGCCTGCTGCAATTATCCAGCATATCATAGCAGAAATTCTTAAAGTGTCTAAGCATATTTCTATAAATATTTTCTTCGAGAGTCTCCTCCTCAGTAGATTGTAAATTAAAGTTATAAAAGCTCCTATCCCGGCTGCCTCTGTAGGTGATGCTACGCCAGCGTACATACTACCTAGAATGCTTATAATTATTACAAGACAAGGTAGCAGGTCTTTTAGTGCTTTTACCTTCTCGGTTAGTGGAAGTTTCACTTCTAATTTAGGTACGATGTCTTTATGTGTTTGAGCATAAATAAAAACATAAGCTATAGAGAGGAGAGTTAAGAGAGTTCCAGCACCTAAACTCCCAGCAAACAATCTTATTACAGAGACACCTGCGGATAAACCGTAAACTATTCCATTAACTGTAGGAGGGACTATTTGAGCTAACGTTCCTCCTATTAGAATTGAGAATATTGCTAAATGCTTAGGATAGTTCAGTTTCACCATGGGACGAAATAGTAAATAACTAAGAACAACCAATATGCCTGTAAAAACACCGGTCATAGCCCCCATAACGTATCCCATTAATATGCAAATTATTGCTAATGAACCTCTAATGGAACCTATTATTTTATAAAAACCTGTAAATAATTCTTCAGCCATCCCTGTTTTTTCAATCATTGCAGCGATAAAGACAAATAACGGTACAGCTAATAAAGCCCAATTAATCATTACACGATATAATGCTTGCGCTGATTGGTAAACTCCGGGCCAGCCCTGAAAAATTAATGCGGTAATTAATGAACCACATATCATAGCAAATGGTACAGGGACCTTTAGTAATATCATTGCAACAACTAGTGCTACCAGTAAAATTGCTGGTAAAGCTTCTAATGGGATCATTTCATTCACCCTTTAATAATAACTTTGTTCCCTTGCTATGATCAATCTTATCTCAATCCTTTTGAATCCTTCACGGGAACTAGGCTTCATTCTAGGAAACCCAAGGCTGCGCGCTCATTTTCTGGGCTGGCACAGCCTAGCGTTTTTATTAAGTTTTATGGCTTTATATAAGTTTTTGCATCCTTAAGGATGCGAGAAAATATTGAAGTGATTGTGGGAAAAATACAAGATGTACTTTTTAGCTTCTTGCTATGCAGCTTCTTTATTATTTTAGAGTTCTTAAATATTTTAGAAAAAGGATTAGAGCTTGTAATGTTATAAAATAGCAACCTAGAGCACCAACAAATTTATACCACCAAATTGGCGGTTGAAATGCTATGCCTATATTTACATCTTTTTCATTAAGTATATAGGAAAGAATAGCCATGTGCGTACTTGTATATGATATACCGATTCCCCCGAAAATCATTATAAGAAATATTGCGACGTCCCACAGTCTTTTAAGCCTTTGGGAAGAAATTCTTCTATAGAGTATGTCTACTTCTGGAAATGTTTTTTTCCTTAAACAATATGCCCCTCCTAATACGAAGAATATGCCATAGGCCCATAATGAAATGAAATAAGCACGAACATCTGACATACCTAGAACACGTCTTGTAAGAGCGTAATATGTTGTTGCAAATGTCATGAATATTATGAGGATAGTTGATATAGATATGTGGAAAAAGGAGTCAAGTTTACTTAAAATTTCTTTTTTGAATCTCACTTTAGCAACCCTTCCTCTTTTAATGCTTTTTCCAAAGCGTCTGCCCATTTATTATATCCTAATTCTCTAAATACTTCTAAGGTTCTTAAAACCATTTTAAGTCCTGTGGGATCTTTTTTAGCATATTTTACATAAATCTGTGCTCCTGTATTGATTATTAAGTCATCGTCAGGAGCGTACTTAACTAGCCCTGTAGCATTCCATAGCTTCACAGCGTCGATATATTGTAATCTATACATGTGATAACCGCTTACCATGAAAGTGACTTCGGCGGCAGCCTTAATTGCAGCTTTTATGTCGTCTGGTAAAGCGTTCCAAGTCTTTGGATAAGCAAGGAGAACACCTAGGGTTAGTGCTTCACAATGCAAACCAACACCATGCTTAGGTAATAATGCGTATTTAGCAGCATCAGCGAACCCTAGCTTATAATTCGTATAAAGGTCTGAGGACTCACATGCATCTAAGTTTCCTAAACGTAATGCTTGGAGTATTTCTCCATGTGGGATAAATACTACTTGTCCACCCAGGGCTGTATAGAAATCTGCAGACATCCCTGTTGACCTAATCATTTTACCTTTCAAATCTTTGAGACTTTTTATAGGTACTCTGCTCATGAAAGGCTCCGGAGGTCTATATTGAAACACGCTGGATACGAAAACCAAACCGTACTTTTCCTCTATAATCTCTTTAATTATGTCTTCAACTCTCTGAGCATAATAGTATACATCCCACGGTGTTGTGAGAGGCCCTGGTCTGCTATGGAATAAGGCTAAGGCAGCTTCTTTGTCAGTCTCATAGTAGAGACCAGCAGCTATGAGGTCAAATACACCTTGCTGAGTGGCTTCAAAGGCTTCTGTGGGTGCTGCACCTTCTCCTGAATAATATATTTCTATGTGAACTCTGCCATTAGTCATGTTTTTAACGAGTGAGGCGAAATATCGGGGCCATTGTGCGTCAACACCTCCTGGTACGGCGAAGACAATGCTTAGTTTTAACGTATAAACCGTAGTCGGCGATTGTGAAGGTGTTGGCGATGGTGAAGGTGTTGAAGTTTGTGCTGGCTGAGTTGGACTTAGGGTAGATATTGCCAGTACACCGATAACTATTGCGATGACAGCCACTATAATTACTGCTAAAAACGTCTTTTTCACATTTTCACCCGGATGTTATATTAAGTTTGTGTTTAGTAAAAAATTTTACTATTTTATCATTAAAACTTGTTCTCATTTTTTCTTTGTTCTTCAACAAGTTTTTTACATACCTTAACCGCGTCTACAGCATCTTTAGCGTATGCATCGGCACCGATTTCCTTCGCGAATTTTTCTGATGTTACAGCTCCTCCGATTATAATCTTTACCTTGTCTCTTAGCCCTTCTCTTTTCAAGGCATCTATAACCTCTTTCATCTTCCACATGGTTGTTGTTAATAGAGCGCTCATGCCGACAATATCAGGCTTATACTGTTTTACAGCTTCAACGAATTTTTGTGATGGTACGTCAACGCCTAGATCTATAACGTCAAAACCATTTACCTTAAGCATTGTTATAACAAGGTTCTTGCCAATATCGTGGATGTCGCCTTCAACAGTACCAATAACAACTCTTGCAATAGTTTCTCCGGCAGTTTCTTTTAATATTAGAGGTTCTAAGTGAGTCATTGCCTCTTTGAAAATTTCCGCGGACATAAGCAGATCAGAGACAAAATATTCTCCTTTTTCATACAAATCGCCGACGATTCTTATTCCCTCCGTTAGAGCGTTCAATATTTCTACTGGCTTAAAACCCTGTTTTAAGGCTTTCTTAACTAAATTAGGAACCATGTCTGAGTCAAGTTTAACCATGTGTTCCTTAATTTCATCCAATATAGACATTGCCAGAGCACCTATTTCGTTGCTGTAATAGGTGCTCGTCAATAATTAAATAAAACAAGTTTCTAATAAAGTTACTCTATTTACTCTATCGTTTTGTTAGTTCTCTTTCAAGCTTTTTAGCAGCTCTAATTAGGGCTTCTATATTTCTGAAAGGTGTTCCCGGAGCCATGCCTCCTCCGGTTGATAGCCAGAATTTACCTATGCCAACCTTTAACACGAGTTTTCTAACCTTCTCTTCAACTTCTTTAGGTGTGAGTCTTGCAAATTCTGGCGGGTGAAGGTTACCCATTAAGCAGAAATGAGTTTTTGCACGTACTTGAGCTTCATCATCAAAGGGACCAAAGTGCCAAACTTCAGCATCAATTTTATCAACTAACTCTAGGTTTGCACCAACCCTTCCCTCATTATGCCATATTCGTAGTCCTTTACTACAAAATCTAAATACCTTGTTTAGATAGGGTAGTACAAATTCTTGGAATAATTTTCCTCCAACCATGTGTGGTGTATGGTCTGTTACAAACATAACTCTGCACCTTCCCACTATTTCTTCCTGAGCTCTGCAATATCTTAGAGACCACTCGGTTGCTAACTTAAGCCATTTGTGAATAACATCTGGATAACGCCTCATCCAGATAAGGAATTTATCGTAGCCCATGGCTAAAGCAGCTCCCTCTACAACTGTACCAGGCATTATAGCGCCATCAATGTAACCATATTCCTCTCTAAGATCTCTTGGGAACCACTCATAGAAATATTCAAGCCTTTTTAGAATTTCACCTGCAACTCCCGCTGTCGGCTCAGGAACACCAGCTTCTGCAAGTCTATCAACGTCTTCAGGTTCCTGAATAGGATATTTAATTACAACAGGTGGTTGGTCATCAAACCACCGTAATTCGCCACCAAAGGCAGTAGGTATAGGACCTACAAATTCACCATACTCTGGAAATGTCCCCATACCAATATTTATAACTTCCGGAAAACGTTTCTGAAAAGCGATCTTTGCCTGAAGCTGTAGCACCGGGTTGCGATAATATTCAAGCTCCTTAACTCTTGCAAATCTTTTAAGAACCAATGCGTAAACCTGTAAAACTATTGGGATTTCATCGGATTTTTTACCAAGTGCTACCTTTACGGCTCTTTCCCATAAAGTGCACACGATATGTCCCCGGAGAGTATATTATGCTTACTCCTATATATTATAAATCTTTAAAGCTTTATGGTTTCTACTTGAAGAAAAATTATAATAAATCCTTAACTTTTTATATGATGCTTATGGCTCATTAGCTTAGTCATATTAAATTACTTAGATCCGAATGTTATGTTTGCATAGTATAAATATAAACCTACTAAATGCAGCATAATATTTGTCATTCACATATATTTCTCTAAACTTACATGTACATTCTAACTATAACAACGATTAATTTGACGCGCATAATTTAGTCTCATGAACATGGTTAAATGTTGCTTCTTTCAAGAATTTCACGGAGATGAAGTAGGAATCATGTGTTAGATTAATTTTGCTATTATTTTATTAAGTAAGGCTTTATGTTACGATAAGCTATATACTTCCCCTAAGCAGTATTTCTTCCCGATCTTTTCTAGTAATCTCAGAAACTGAAGGAAACAAGTAATTTCTGCATCATTTAACGTATTTTTCTATAAATACTCTACTTAACTTTACTTTTAAGTGAACTACCGACACTAAACTAAGCTCGGAATAGTTAAGATTTAATTTATATATACCTTTCTGCTTTTAACGTAGACGCCCTAATAGTCATTAGTAAGCCCTAAATGTTTCCAACTACACAGCATACACATAATGAACTTTTCCGTGAAAAACAGTAATTTGTCGTCGAGAATTGTTTTGGTTTCGGATCTTATTTAAGACTAATATGGGTGCTAATGTAGTGTTGCGTTTGTTATTAAGTGTCCTTGACTTATTATTGAAGGTGGAAAATTGAAAAATAGTATCATCATGAGTACGCAGCAACACATAACAACTAGCAGAGTAACCTATGATAGCTATTAATGATGTCGAAGCTAAAATAAAAGTATTTAACCACATCGGGATATCAATTGGAATCCGTTAAGTTAGAGAAAAAGGTTCAAGACAAAAAGACAGATGAAATCGTCAGTTGGCTAAGGGATAACGACGATAAGTTAAGAACGTCGTCTGTAGATCTAGGTAGAGAGAGAAAAAGTTCTAGAGTAGTTCATGAGGGTTCGGGGTAATAGTATGTTCATAAACGTAATGACTAGTTCATGAAAGTCCATGACCTATAATTACACGATGACCTTGAGTATGTTAAAAAGTCAAAAGATCACTAATGGCAACATGTGTGGAAAGTACATACATTATGTAGTACTATGTAGTACTAGGTATAGTGTGATGAGTTAACACGTACTGTACGTGTTCATAAATTTGTAGATAGTCAGAAGTTGGGAGTATTAAGTTCATGGGTTGCTAATCAACCTCATGGTGATTAATGCTAGTAGAGCCCTCATGAAACACATGGGTTATCCACCAATATTAGAGTAAATATTGGAGCTAATATTGAACTTTTATGACACTTTATGACGTTAATAGGTTAAAGTAGGATCTACCTATAGTAGTTTCTACTACGAGCTGAAGTTCAATTTTATGGGGAGTTCATAAACTATTGCTGTATTTTTGACCTCTCTATAGTTAGAAATACTAAAACTGATATTAACTCATGGAGTCTACCTATAAGTAATTAGTAAGAAAAACCTTTGGGTAAATTTATTCTCAACAGTATCTAAAGCCATGAACCTCATAGAGTTTAGCTTAGAAGACCCCAAAAGCACGTAGCATTGAGGGCTAAATTTATCCCCAACAGGGTGTGTAGTAAAGGAGTGTTTAAAGATTTCTAGGCAAATTGGAGGGCAAACATGCACGGCCGCTACCTTAAGTGGAGCCTAGTCTAAGGTTAAGGACTAAACCTCTTCTTTCATTGCATGTACACGTGGGGGAGAAATTACCTGAGATCTCTTAAGGTATTCGTAGCAGCTCTTAATAACGTCGTTTAAGTACATTACTCTGAACCAGTTAGCGGGGTTTAAGAACCAAAGTGACCTATCCATAATTTCCTCCTTCACCCTAATAGCTGTTCTTAAATTTGCTATAGCCATTCTCTTATACATTTCCCCAATAGGAGAATTCATTATAATCACCTGTTTTAAATATGCTTCCAAAAACTATTAACCTTACTACTTTAAACAATGTAGAATTCTATGTAGAGGGCTCTACGTAGAGCATGTAGACTATGATAGAATAAATCATGTAGAGTCTTCTAAAACCCATATAGAGGTTTCTATTGGCTCTATGATAGAGGATTCTATGTAGACTAAACTCTACATAGAATGGGCGCCCCTATCTGCGACTGTAAATAGAGAAAGGTTAAGGAACATATGGGGAAACAGCACCAGGTAGGTAAGAACCCCCCTCCCTACCCCCTCCGGGTAGGCTCTGCTAATGCACGGTAAAAACCATAGGCTTTCACCCTTTAGACATACCTATCTCAGAGATCGCTAAGCCTATTGCCGACCTGGAAGTCGATTGCAGTACTGCATGTAGAATAGCAGGAGGAGCTAGGCTGTGTAAAGCTAAGATGTAGATTCTAAAGTCGATATAGCAGATGTGAAAAACTCAGCTACGCTAGGTCTCAACCGTTAAACCTGAAGGGCAGTAGCTTCTGGAACCCACCATAAACTATATATTTAATTTTTAAACTGCTTATCTCAGAGCCTATAAAGGTGATGTTTCGTGAAGTGGTATTTTGGGCTGGAGTAGTAATCGCTGTTGCTCTAGGAATATCCACCTTAATACCTGCACCTGCAAGTAAGCCTTGTCTGCTGGGATATTATGCCCACCGCTCATTTACCCCCATCAGCACAATAATCTGCTGGGCGATTGCAGGGGCAATCTACTGGCTTGGAAAGAGAAAGGGAAAATAGTTTTGATCTTTCCTTTTTATTCTAAACCCTGTTTCCTCATTCTCTTACTAATTCTCTTGGCAATAATGTAAGCTTTTATGTCACTTATTACATCCTCTATTCTTTCTTGCAGAAAGATACCTACTTCATCAATGTATTTTTTATAGTAGTAATCCATGTCTTTGAGCTCTAAGAACGCAAATCCCTTGCCGCTGCGCATGTTTCTCTCAATAAGGTCTAGCCATATGTGAAGAAAGAAGGCCTTCCATCCATTATCTCCATATTTATCAATTATTTCACGAATCCATTTCCATGATGAAGTGTAAAATCGTGAACTTCGAAACCAATAAGTTATAATGCGGCCTCCTATAGCCCTAAGTACTGGGGTTTCACTTCTTATAAGAGCTGCGTCGAAAAAGTCATGGCACTTGGGATTATCAATTAACTTATTTATCTCTCTTGCAACATAGACCGGGATTCCCATTAACCTAGCATACTTTTCGTGTATATCCCATGACGGCATGTTCATCAACTAAGGTGTTCTTGAAAAGTATTTAGCAATATATTATATTGTTATCAGCTTATTTAATGCTTATTAGAATATGGTTCATTATTGTGCTAACTTCCAGGATCCATTCTCTTCCTGGACCTTGCCTTCCTTCCTCAATTCTTCGAGAGCTTCTCTTACGGTATCGTAGGTTACCATTGCCTTAAGTTTACCGTGTTTTTGAAGTTCAGCCAGGATCTTGTAAATGTCTCGGTTCTTTAAGCCCGAAGCAGCTTCTTTGGTGCTTAGCGTTTTCACTATTATTTCTTTTATTTGTGAGGTTTGATGTGGCGAGTGTGGCAAGTGTGGCGTTTCTCTGGGGTTAGAGGTGGTAGTTAAGGATATAGCGGATAAGCTTAATGAGCGGGTGAAAGCCCAGGGAGCGTATATTGAAATTTTTAGAGATTAGGCACGTAAACTTCGAGCTAAAGGATTAACAGTAAATGAAGTAGCTGAAGCGTTAGGAGTGAACAGGTCAACACTCTACAAACTACTATGAAAGCTCATGATCTAATGTCTGCAGGTCTAACCAGTTAGACGCACCAACACTTATACCTACTTAAGTTTCTTGGGCTTAACTTTCGAGTTAGTGTACGTGAAACACTACATGGAACACGAACAGAAGTGTTTCATATAGGTGTTCCAGTGTTTCATGGTGTGTTTCATTACGTGTTTCATTTACAACATGGAACACTACATGGAACACGGAACAGTACATTCTGCTCTGCTTCTGCTAGAGATACTATTGTATACACGCTATAACCCACTCTAGTTTTCCATGCGGTTTCCGGGAGCCTAGGTGAAACAAAAAATGTTTCATAGTTTTGCTTCACTTTTTGTTCAATGAAGAGTGTTCCAGCTGTTCGATTACGTGTTCAATGGTGTAAATGGAACACCTACATGGAACAATTGAACACTACATTGTACACCACATTGAACACCTCGCCCCAACCGGTTAGCGTGCATGCACAGTACACATTACGTGCTTGCTGCAGCCCGCACCAGTTTCTAAAGCAGCTAGAAGCTGGTTTGAGTGGAACAAAAAGTGTTCCAGAGACGAAAACAAACGATGTGTTCAGCTACAAGTATACACAGTATATACACCTAAACGAAGGAAATGCGAAATATAGGTACGAACCACAGTACGAAGCAATGTAAGTCTTTCTATAAGGGGGGAGTGGTGGAGGAAATTATTGTAGAAGGAAACCTATATGGGGCAATAGTAATTACTATATAGTTGGTGTTGAAAGTGGTTTTCATGTATTTAGACATAGAGACTTATTCTCCGCGTAAGGAGCCTAGCTTTGAGGATAAAATTATTTTAATAGGTTTGGAAATAAGGGGGGATGTTAGACTTCTTAAAGAGTGGGAGAGTAGTGAGAAAAACATTCTTAGCGAATTCTACAGCCTTTTGAAGGGTAAAGTAGGGAAGGAGACCGTTACTTTGATAGGTTGGAATTTAGTAAGGTTTGATATACTCTTCTTAACCTATAGGATATGGAAGCATAATATCGACTCATTAGCTAACATATTCGAGGTCTTCAGGAAAGCTTATTGGAGAGATTTGAGACTATGCTTACTACCATTCAACAAGTATAGATTTAAAGGGTTAAGTGAAGATGAAATTGCTAAAAAATTTAGAATAGAACATCCAATATACTCAAACAAGGAAATAAGTTATTTCTATGAAAATAGGATGTTTAAGAAAATCGAAGGGCATGTAGTTTCTGAGCTTAAATTTCTTTCAGATCTTTCTTGGAAAATGAGGAATATAAAGGAAGCGATGAGGGTGTTTGAAAGTAGAGAATAAATCGGAACTTGGTATAGATGCTATCCTAGATGAGCTAGACAATATACGCCCCTGTACTTGGGTTGGTTTAAAGAACCTTATGTATGTTTATGTGAAAAGAAAAAACAATATCCCCCTCCTATGTCGCCAATGCTGGAAGGTTTTATTATTCTTCGATGAAACAATGGAATTTGAAAAATTGATTAACATTTTAAATGAAAGGAGTTTAGTTGACCTTAATAAGTTCCGTATTAAAGTTGGAAACAAGGAATACTCTTTCAAAACTATTATAAAAACAGGGGGTAGAGTATTAATGGTTATTTACGTTATGGGTAAGCATTCTGAGAAAGAAAAGATTAAAGTACAGCGATTTTTCAGGGAGTTAGTTGGTAAAGAGGGTATAAGAGCAAGAGTTTTTGCTAGACATAATGGACGTTATTGGCAGGATATGTTTCCAGAACTGTTCGGAAAAAATGTTGAAAACTATAAACCATTTTACCTTAAATACTATGAGTTTAGGCTAAGAGCTGATTCTTTGCCGCTAAAGGAGGTTGTAGAGAATGCTAAAGAGGAATATAGAAAGCTGATGGAAAAGCTTAGACTGTTTTAACCGTGGTTAGTGATGCTATTAAAAGAGTGGTCTTACGGGAAAGAATGGTTCGAAGAAAGTAACGTATATTAGTTAGTGGCATTAGCCTCTTGGAGGCTAAATTTGCCCTAGCGTTAAAAACATAGGGGAATAGCTGTAAACGATGCTCTAAAGCGGAAAAAGGCAAGCACCAAACCAAGCATGTTTCTAGCTATTTACGCAGTAAACAAGTGTTCTAGCTGCAGTAAACACGTATTCTACAGTTATAAAGTAAAGATAACAGTTTTACTATTCAACAATACTTAGAGCTTAATTTACCAAATGTTGTTAGTGTTTTTGGAATGGTGATTAGTTATGGGACCACATTCCAAAAGTTAGGTTCCAGTTTAATGTAGTGTGGCGTCCTATTTGTTGTAGTTTGGAGCCCATGGTAACGTGGATAAATTTGTCCACGTAGGCGAAACGGTTTAGGGGATTTACCTAAGGTGCACCTTAGAGGACCCTACCTAATATCTATCTAGCCAAAAGCATTTAGAGGGGGAATCAGGATTTCTATTATTATAGATTCTTTTTCCGGAAAAATAGTAGAAAATAATGGTTTTTTTCTGACGACCCCCTAATGCCCCCCCAAGGAAAGGTGCAGAGGTAGGAAGGTAGGATGGGTAGGATAAGTAGGAAGGTAGGATAGGTAGAAATTAGAGAACATGTGTAGCAGAGAAAGTTTGGGGTGCATATACAGGGCGTCCTACCTCATAAAATTTCATCAAATAATGGAAAAAGTTGATGGAAAATTGATGGGTAGGACGGGTTTCTCAAGTAAGTGTGAGGGAAAACTTGAATTTACTTTAGGAAGTCTAGTAGATCCGCTAGGTTTACCTTCATAGCTACTAGTACCTTCTTTTCTATCTTAGCACTTTTCAAATACTCCCACCCTAGTAGCTCCGCTATTGATTTTAGCCCCCCTATATCACCTATTATTGGCCTTAGCTCCCTCACTATACTTGTTGTAAACAATACTTCCGTAATGTCTTCTCTTTTCCTAACAATAGCCCATGGTAGTAGTTTGTTTTCTAACACTATTTTTACTCTGTCTTCAAAACTTACTTCTACCCTGGAAATTTCCTGGCCGCTTTCTTCAACAATTACTCTCCCCACAAACCTAGCGTATTCCTCGTTAATCCTCTTTATTAGAAACGATCTTATTGCTTCACGTATATCTTCATATATGTTCTCCTTTACTTCATACCTGCTTTTAATCCATTCTGGCGGTGTCAGGCCTACGGTTCTATACATTTCTTCTAATAGTTTTTCAGCTAAATTCTCCCACTCTATTTCTAGTAGTTCTGGATCCTCGATAATCCTTTTAGCAACATAGTAGCCTATTGGTTTTAGCTCCCCTAGTCTCGGTTTTACTTTGCTATCGAATTCCCTAGCTTTTTCCTCAGGTATTTTTTCGCCATAGGTAAACCTTAGTATCATTAGCCTTCTTATTAATGCGTCATCTTTCGGTAAAGCTTTATTTGAGGTCATTATTAATGGTGCTAGGCTAGGTATTTCCATGTATGTTCCCCTAACATATCTTCCCCTAGCTATGGTGCTTTCTATTGCTGACTTCATTAGCTCTACAACGTTATCATTATAGATTGCTCCCCCTGGCTCATTAATTAGTACTGGGAACGTTGATTGCGATAGTACATAGCCTATTCTGGCTGGGGTATCTATTGAAGATCCGCCTTTAACGTGTTTTCCATAGTCTAGCCCCCACATGTTTAGAACTATTGTGCCTAATGTTGATTTCCCCGTTCCTGAGCTCCCATAGAGATAGAGCCATGGTATCCATTTCCCTTTCTGCTTATAGATGTAAATGAATGGTGCTATTATACCCCATTTAATTATGGTGCTGAAACGGTCTATTACATGTTTATACCATTTTGCTAGCTCATTTAGTAGTTTAAGGGCTTTTCTAAGCTCTTCCCTAGTAACTTCCCTAGCAGCCCACCTAACCGTTATTACCTTATCGTTTACTAGGTAGAACCCTGGGCTTTCGATTTCCTCTTTAATTTCAGCTCTTCCCTTCCTAATGTAGCCTTCAATTATTGCGTTAAAAACGTCTTTAACTAGCCTATGGTGGATTACTAGGCCTTC
>Ga0190313_1001037_pt1 | contig 15227 bp, 9 predicted proteins | sample 4870071011_MG_FD_169989 | JGI IMG/M metagenome (GOLD analysis project Ga0190313, IMG submission 169989) | Hydrothermal vent sediment bacterial communities from Southern Trench, Guaymas Basin, Mexico - 4870-07-10-11_MG | ecosystem: Environmental > Aquatic > Marine > Hydrothermal vents > Sediment ...
GGCTCCTTCTGTTGAAGCGCTTGTTCACCTGTTTCTTCCCCATAAATTCATAGATCATACCCATGCTGACTCTATTCTTTCTCTAACCAATCTGGAAAACGGCATGGATGTGATAAAAAGGGCGCTTGGGAATAAAACGGCTGTAATTCCATATATAATGTCAGGTTTCCCACTTGCAAAAGCTGTGTTTAAAGAGTTTGAAAAAAAACCGGATATTGAAGCAATTGTGGTTCAGAATCATGGGATATTCACCTTTGCTGAATCTGCCCACGAATCATATGAGCTAATGACAGATTATGTCAGCCTTGCCAAAAAATATATCAGAAAACATGCCAAAAGAAATGTTTTAGATCTGACACCCATTGAAATTAATGAAAATAATGAATTTGATATCAGCACTTTTGCCCAGGCCATACGGGGAACATGCGCCCACATAACTGATGATGGATTTTTCAGGCGGTATTACGTTGAAACCCGAACATCTCCGGAGCTGATCAATATATCTGTTTCAAAAGAGGCAGCAGAATTTTGCATGTCCGGTGTTTTAACCCCTGATCATGTTATAAGGACAAAAAACCGTATATTATACTTAGCGTCCATGCCTGAAAGTCTTGATGAACTGAAAAATATTGTGGCAAAAAAAGTGGATGAATTTAAACAAGACTACCATTATTATTTTAAAAAGCAGACTGAAAAAACAAAGGGGGACTTTGTTTCGCTTGATACCTGTCCCCGCATTTTTTTAATTGCAAACATGGGCATTGTTGCACTTGGTTCCACCATAAAGGATGCTGTCGTCAACGCCGACATAGCCGAGCATACTCTACTGGCAAAGTTTAATTCCTGGACTGTGGGCGAGTATGCTCGGATTTCCGATTCCCATATTTTTGACATGGAATACTGGGCATTTCAACAGCGAAAAGTTACAAAAAAAAATCATGCCACTTTACATGGTCAGGTTGCGCTTGTTACAGGCGCAGGTGGAGCCATAGGACTTGGCATCGCGAAACAGCTTCTTGCAGCAGGCGCAGTGGTGGTGTTATCTGATATTGATCAAGATCGTCTAAGGAAAGTAAAGGAAATTTTATCGGAAAGATTTAACAAAACAGATATAGAGACACTGCCCTTTGACGTTACGGACTTTCATGAGGTTGGAAAAGCTTTTAACGAGATATGCCGCAGGTTCGGAGGCATTGACCTTGTGGTTCCAAACGCAGGCATAGCCCATGTAGCCAGGATTGAAGATTTAGAGACTGAAAAATTTGATCAGGTCAATGCTGTTAATCTTAAGGGAACTTTTAATGTCATTAAGGCTTCCATACCTGTTTTCAGGCTTCAGGGTTCAGGAGGTAATATAGTCTTAATAAGTTCGAAAAATGTATTTGACCCAGGCGCTGCATTTGGAGCTTACAGCGCTTCAAAAGCAGGAGCTCATCAAATAGCCAAGATAGCAGCCCTTGAGCTTGCCGAATTAGGAGTCAGGGTAAATATGATCAACCCTGATGCAGTATTTGGCGAAGGAGATATAACATCCAAGCTGTGGGATCTTATCGGACCCGACAGGATGAAATCAAGAGGGCTGGATTCTGAAGGCTTGAAAGAGTACTACAGGCAGAGGAATCTTTTAAAAACCAGGGTGTCTGCTGAACATGTGGGGAATGCGGTTGTTTTTTTTGCCGGCAACAAAACACCAACAACAGGAGCTTCTTTGCCTGTTGATGGTGGTATATCAGGGGCTTTTCCCCGGTAAGACTTACAATAAACAGGTAAGACTTTTGTGAAAACGCCCCTTTAGTACAATTTTAAAAAGTCAGGTTTACATAAAAAACCATTGAATCTTTTAATTTTTAGCAAATTCAAAAATATTGCCGCAGACCTTCCATTTATCATCCTCTTTTACCACTTTAATTATTTTGTCGATTTTAAAGGATTCTCCAGTGAACAAAGAGCGTATAAAAGGCTTTCGTTCACAGGTTAAATGGATTTCGGCATTACTGTCATCTTTTGATATCGTGTGTGTTTTAATATGAGTAAGACAATTTTTCATATAACTCATGCGAAAACCGCGGTCTTTTGCTTCCTGAGCAACTTTGTCTATATATTGCCCTACAAAATTGTTATCTTCAGAGGACAAAAGCTCATGGCAAAGCCTGTTTGCCATTGAATCGTCCAATTTGTAATAGGCTTTATAAAATTCAACAACCGCCTTGTTTGGAGTGTCTTGGGATTCAACATGACTGAGTGCCAGTTGTAATAAACAGCCAAGCATTATGGTAGCAATTATTGCTATCCCCTGACCGGATTGAGACATGTAGTATATCCTCCTTTAACGAGATCTTTAAAAAAAACTTTCTCATTTAACATTTTTCTAAAGCTCTCTTGATAAATAAATTAAAACAAAAAACTTAATCTTATAGGTACCATGAAAGTTTAATTTGTACAAGACCTGTTTTATATGAAAATGATGAATTAAGGAAGCCTGCTGATTTATAAGATAGCATTATTTTACTTTCTGTAATTTTTCAAGCAGAGCCTGAGCTTTTTGAATGTTTTTCTTCGCTTCTTTATGGACAGGATTAAGATTCAGCGTCTTTTCCCATTCTGATATCGCTTTGTTCAACTTTTCATTAACAAAATATTTTACTCCGCGTTTGTAATGGCTTTCAGCCTGTTCGTTAAGTAGTTTCCGAATATTTATAATAATTTTTTTTACATCTTTATAATCAGGGTTTACCTTGTAAAACATTTTAATTGCTTTAAAATATTTTTTTTGACTGCACAGTTTTATACCCTTTGCGTAACATACCTCATCCGAGAACTTTTCTGCTTCCTGAATCTGTTTTTTAATAATCTCTTTTATAATATGTATACGATTTTTTACATCTTTATATTCCGGATTAAGATTGTGGAACATCTTTAATGAATTAAAATATTTTTTTTGCTGAAAAAAGTTTTCTCCTGACTGATAATAAGAAATATCTGCAAGTTTGGCAGCCTCCCTGTTTTCAGGGTCATTCTTTAAAATATTAACCAGAATAATTAAAGCGCTGTCATAATCTTTCCTGTCAATAAGGGCATTTGCCACAATGAGCTCTTTTTCATCAGCGCGTAACGGTTTTTTAATTTTTTTTGGAATAACTGGCAGATTAAGAATTGTCCCAGGTTTTAATTCTGTTTGAGCATTAACTTTATTAAAATACAAAATTAAAAACCCCTTTTCATTGTCATTATAAATCTTTTTGGCAATACTTTTAAAGGTATCCTCTTTTTTGACCTTGTATTTAATAAAATTACTGCTGTATTTGTTTTTTTTCAAATATTCAAGAGCATCATAATTTTCAGGATTATATCTCAAAGCAGTCAGAAATTCTCTTTGGGCGGCTCCACAGGATTTTTTTTCATAATAAAGTATACCCTTTTTTAAATGGCTTTCAGATTTATGGATAATAGTTTGTTTTAAACTCGCAATTTTTTCTGTAATTTTTCTATTTTCAGGATTAAGTTCAGCAGCTATGTTAAAATAAAAAAGTGCTATATGTAATTCGTCTTTATTATGGTATTCTACAGCTATCTCATAAAAATGATGATGTTTTTGTGGAGTTACATCAGAGGGAATATTGATAAGACCGCTGCATCCTGAAAAAAACACAGCAGAAACCAGTATTAATTTTAACGCAATTTTATTCATTCAATATCCTTTTTTAAATATATAAAGATTTTTTTTAAAATTTTCCAGATCATAATCCCCATAAATTACACAGCGATTAATATTATATATATCCACAAAAAAAGGATTTTCTCCACGATTTGTTGTAAACCCTGCTCTATACCCGTGCTTTTTCAACATGGCAACAACAAGATGGTTTGTTTTACCATAAGGATAAGCAATATATCTGCATTCTTTGTTTAATTTTTTTTTAATTAATTTTTTTGAATCCACAAGTTCCCTTTCCAGGGCATTAAAATATTGAAAAAAAGATTCATCTTTTTTTTCTTTTGTAAGGTTTCTGTGCGTTAAAGTCTGGCACTGAATGTCAAAACCCTCTTTTTCAAGAAATCTGATCTGTTCCCATGACAAAGCCTTTTTGCCGCCTGTAAAACCGGTATAAATAAAAACAGTGGCAGGGAATTCGTATTTTTTTAATATTGGATAAGCTATATCAATAACAGAACTCCATCCCTCATCAATTGTAATGGCTACTGATTTTTCAGGTATCTGTATTTTAAAATCAAAAAAATATATCAGTTGATCAAGGGTAATAACTTTATAGCCGTTTTCTTTAAGAAACCTCATCTGTGCTTCAAAACCCGCTTGGCTTATAATGGATTTATTATTACCGGCAACGCCGAATCTTTGATATGCAAGTACAGGAACAGTTTGATATCCCATGGGATAGAGACCGCCTAATCTAAAGGGTCGCAAAGGGATCACTATCTCTTTGTCCGTTGTTGGATTTTCAATATTGTTAAATTCAGCAATCATCCATGCTTTAGAAGAATCATTATAGTATTTTTTGGCAATAGATTTTAAACTGTCATTTTTTTCAGGTTTAACAATAATAAAATTATTATATATGCGTGGATTTTGACTATATGTTTGTGCCTTTTTATTAATAGAGCATGAGGATAAAATAATAGAAAAAAATAAACACAGCCCTGCAATAAAAATATCCCTACCAGTATTCAATTGAAACATTTCAGTTCTCCTCCATTCTTATTATTTTAAATGTTTCAACAGGTTCTGCCTTGCCCTTTATTTTTTTAGGACCAAGTGCTTCAACTTTTATTTCGTCTCTGAGGTGATCATAAACGGTTTTACTTATAATAACCTCTCCTGGACCGGCCAGACTGCTTAATCTTGAAGCGACATTAACGCTGTCTCCTATTACTGTATATTCCATTTTTTGCTGGGATCCTATATTTCCGGAAACAACAATCCCTGAATTAACTCCTATCCCAATTTTAGAAAGAAGACTGTTTTTTTTATTACTCTCAAATCTTTTTTGCAGAGCAATTGTTGCCATCATGGCTCTTTTAGCATGATCTTTTTGAAAAACCGGTATTCCGAATACTCCCAAAACAGCATCTCCTATAAACTTGTCAACATACCCTCCGAAATATAGTATTGTATTGGTAGCTATTTCAAAATATTCATTAAGATTTTCAACGACCTCTTCAGGTTCCTTTGTTTCAGCATATGCTGTAAAACCCCTTACGTCTGTGAAAATTATTGTGGCTTCATTTTTGACACCTTTAAGCCACTCGCTTTCAGGGTTTGAAATTATCATTTGCAGGATGTCAGAGCCGATATACTTTCCAAAAGACTCCTTCATTAAGGCATTCATGTTTAATTCATCACTCATCTTATTAAATGCCAGGCCAAGAGTTCCAAATTCATCCTTTCTATTTATTTTTACTTTATGTTTATAATTCCCTTTGCCTATTTCCTGTATGGCAATTAACAGCTCGGAAAACGGATTTGAAAACCAGAGCCCTATTAGTATTGCAATTCCAATGCCAACTGCAATAATAAACAAAGCCTTTATAATTATCAGGTCTCTGTCTTTTTTAATTGCCCTTTCAATAAAGTCAATTGATACTCCAACATGCACTTCACCAAGTTCTTTTCCTTTAAAAACAACAGGTTGTATTAAATTTAGGATTTTTTCGCCGGTTGGTAGCGTACAGTTAAAATATGTAACCTTTTTTTCGTGTTTTACGTTGCTCTTAACATAATTATTTTCCAGGGCGCTGCCGATCTTATTTAAATCAGTATGCGCCATTATTATTTTGTCATTGTTCAAAATAAGAGCGTAGAAAATTCCCTCAACATCTGAAGCTTCTTTAATTAGTGTATTGAGTCTTAAAATATTATTTTCAAGAAGCGGAACGCTTGAATTATTTACAAAATAGTTTAAACTTATTTTTCCGATTTTAACAGTCTGCATGTATAGACTTTTTTTTTGCCTGCTAAGATTTGTATAGCTTGACAAAAATATTATCAGAATAATAAGAAATGTGGCTGCAATAGACAACTGCATCCAGATCGGCAGACCAGGATTTGGCAGTTTTTCATAAAATGTTCCCCGCTTTTCAGTTATAAGTTCTTTTATGTTATCTTTTAAAGAAGTTACATTTATTTTATAGCTTTCGTTTATCGTTTTTACAATTTTTTCTTCAGAAGCATAACCAAGGTTAACTATTACCTGCCCCAGCCGTACCAGCCTGCCGGCATTGTACAGCGTTTCTTTTTGCACAGTAAGAGCTTCCTGGAGCTGATTTTCAGTTATAATGCCTTTATCTTTTAAAATTTGTCCAATGAGTTTGTCATAAATATAGGAATGCTTTAAGAATTTTCTTTTAATTTTATAAAAATTTTTTTTTATAAAGTTTGCGATAAATTTCATAACCAGTCCTTAAGGGCAGGAAACATATATTTTGATACATTTGAAAAACCGTAAAATGGCATATCAAGGCTGACAGCAGGCATGATCTTTTTTTAAGGCAGCTTGATCTTTTTTTAAAATTAGGCGATAAAAGCTTAATGTTCAACCCATTTTTAAAATGAGACCTTTGCTGCAAAATCTGTTTTTATAATTTTTAGTTCCACTAATATTGATATATGACACAACAAAAATCAATAAAAAAGCTTTCAAAATTTTTATCCTATGTTCTTGGCAGAAATCCATATGAATTCGGCATAGTTTTGGATGATGACGGTTTTGTTAAAATAAAAGAATTGATTAAGGCTGTTTGCGAAGAAAAAGAATGGAAGTATGTGCAAAAAAAACATATAAATGAAATTATTTATACCCTGCCCAGTCCTTTAATTGAAGTCAAAGAGGATAAAATACGTTCAATTAATCGTGATAAATTTTCAAAATTTTTTGACAATAAAAAATCCCCCAAACTTTTATATGCATGTGTAAGGTCAAAGGCCCATGCCTTTGTGCTTGAAAATGGAATAACACCTTCAAAATACAGGGATATTATAATGTCATCGGATCTAAATATGGCTGTTAGAATAGGAAAAAGGATCGATGCTTCACCTGTTCTTTTAACAATTATTGTGGAAAAAGCGGTTAATAAAGGAGTCCTGTTCAAGCAGGCTGGAGAAACAATTTTTCTGGCTGAAAATATTCCCGTGGGCTGTTTTACGGGACCTCCCCTGCCTAAAAAAAAAGAGGAACATGTAAAATTAAATATTCCAAAAGAACAAAAAACTGCCGAGCCTTCAGGCGGTTTTTTTATGGATTTGTCCATAGATAAGGAAAAAATAGATAGGGAAAAAAAGAAAAAGTTTCAACTTAAAAAGAAAAAAAACAATATGACTCGAAGACAGCAAAAGAAAAGTGCCAGGCAGCGTAAGCAGCAGATGTGGGATAAATATTGATCTTAAAAAAATCAAATTGACAAGATAGATAATAGTTGGTATATAATTTTTTTTTAAAGATTAAAATTAAAAAATTTAGCGGGCCGTTAGCTCAACTAGGCAGAGCACCTGACTCTTAATCAGTAGGTTGAAGGTTCGATTCCTTCACGGCCCATCAATAAAATCAAGCATTTTAAGGCTCTGCCTCTTAAAATGCTTTTTTTATTTTATTTTCAAATCAGCATTTTTTGAAAATATTATATCGGCAGTATTTATAAATGGAGATTTTGTTATGGCATTTGAAACAAAAGAACAGGTTCTGGAACAGGTTCTTTCCATGGAAAAACCCAAATGCCCTTATTGCGGCGTGGTAATGAGCATGTGGGAAGTTCCTTCTATACCGGTTGGAGACGGGCTTGGATGGGGGGTTCCCTATCTTTTTTTGTGTTTTAATGACGAGTGTTCCTTATATGTAGAGGGGTGGGATAATATAAAAGAAAATTATGCGCATACTGCGTCTTACAGGTGCATGTGCTATCCGGGCACTGAGCAGTTTGAGTGTATGCCTGTTTTCAGTCCTGTGGGAGCACAGGGACAGATTATTGATGAACAGATTTTGCTGGAGCAGGAAATGCTCAAAGAGGCAACTAAAAAGGGTTTTTCAATTCTTGCAGGCTGTTACGTATCAAAGGACTATGTTACAGCTTTAAAAATTCTCCTCGATGCAGCAGAACCAACGCGGGTCAGAATTAAGGCTGCTGAGATGATAGGTGATATCGGTGACCTGGAAGTTATTGAACCCATCAAAAACCTTAAGCTTGGCAATGAAATCATGGAAGAAGAAATTGAAAAAGCCGTTAAAAAAATTCATGGAAGATTTTTTACCAGAGAATGCCCTTTTTGTGCTGAAATAATTAAAAAAAGAGCGAATGTATGTAAACACTGCGGCAAAGAGGTTAAGGGCGTATAGTCTATAGTGTGAGGTTCGATATTATATTTATTTTTTTCCCCTTTTTCTTTTTTTCCATTGCCGGATGGGTTCTTGAAGTTGTTTATCGTTCCATACGCAATAGGAGTTTTGTAAATCCGGGTCTTTTAAAAGGCCCGTATCTACCTTTATACGGCACAGGTTCCCTGATACTTCTATTATGCATCTTTTATTTCAAAGAATCCCCTTTTTTCATAAAGGTTATACTGTATTTTATAGCCACAACAGGGCTTGAGCTAATTTCAGCATTTATTGCAAATTATTTTTTTCATAAACGTTTGTGGGACTATTCCGACCAGCGTTTCCAGTACAAAGGACACGTATGTGTTAAATTTTCAATCTATTGGATTCTCCTGGCATTTTTTTTTGAATATTTACTTTTCCCTTTATACCAAAACCTGTATAATAACCTTTCACATAACATAAAGTTTTTGTTTATACTGGTTGTTTTTATATTAATGCTGGTTGATTTTATTTTTTTGTGCATAAAAAAAGATAAAAGATTGAGGCTGTAATGAAATCAGAGTTTATGGATACGGCAGCTCATCTGCTTGAAAACCCTGTGGTCAAAGATCTGGCTAACTATAATCATCACATGGGTAAAACCAGGCTGGAGCATGTTAAAGAAGTGGCATGGATGAGTTTTGTCATTGGAAAAAAATTATCTCTTGATAGCAGGGCAATTATAAGAGGCGGCTTGCTCCACGACCTTTTTTTTTATGACTGGCTGCGTGAAGGGCCAAGGTTTCACGGCTTCAGACATCATAATATTGCTCTTAAAAACGCCCGCAAAATAACCTCCCTTTCTAAAATTGAGGTTGATATTATTAAAAAACACATGTGGCCCCTCACTGTTATTCCCCCGCGATATGCTGAATCTTTTCTTGTATCCATGGTGGATACATTCTGCAGTACAAAAGATTATATAAACATAAAACGATTTAACAAGATCAAAATTAAGCTGTAAATACAAAATGAAACTTTTAAAACATGCGGATCTTTATGCTGGAATAGATATAGGGTCCACAACTGCCAAGCTTGTGGTATGCGATAAAGCCGGAAAAAAACTTTTTGGGCGTTATTGCCGGCACCAGGCAAAAACCATGGAAACAGTGGCAAGAATATTTAAGGAAGCCATGGATGAACTGGGAGATGTCAGGCTCGACCTTGCTATTACAGGTTCGGCAGGAATGGGAGCTGCCGAGGCTGTTGAGCTGCCCTTTGTTCAGGAAGTTATAGCTTCCGCGCACATAATAAAAAAAAACTGGCCTGAAATCAGAACATTTATCGAAATTGGTGGTGAAGATTCCAAAATAATCTTTTTTGACAAACATTTCCATCCCGATATCAGAATGAACGGAAGCTGTGCAGGCGGCACAGGAGCTTTTATCGACCAGATTGCAGTACTTCTTAATGTATCTGTCAATCAGTTTGATGCCCTGGCGCAAAAAGCTGTTTCAATATATCCCATTGCATCAAGATGCGGTGTTTTTGCAAAAACCGACATTCAGGCCCTGCTCAGTCAGGATGTATCAAAAGAAGATATAGCAGCGTCAGTTTTTCACTCTGTTGCGATGCAGGTAGTAAGCGGCCTTTCCAGGGGCAGGGAAATAAAGAAAAAGATACTCATAGGCGGCGGTCCCCTTACCTTTTATCCTGCTCTCAGGAAGGCATTTATAAAAGTTTTAAATTTAAACAATACAAAAGATCTAATCGTGCCTGACCATCCTGAGCTTCTTCCTGCCATGGGAGCAGCTCTTTTCAGGGAAGGGACTCCCCGCGTGTTCAGTTTAAAAACGCTGATTAAAATGGCGGAAAATAAAACATTTAAAACTTTAAAATCACACACAGAAAAACTACCTCCTTTATTTGAAAACAAAAATGTATTTGAATCATGGAAAAAAAAGCACTCCCAGGTCAGTGTCCCAAGAACAAATATCAAAGAAGTAAAAGGGAAAGATCTTTTTTTGGGCATAGATTCGGGCTCCACTACAACCAAACTTGTAATTTGCGATAATACCGGAAACTTTGTTACAGGCTATTATGGCTCAAATAACGGCAATCCCATAGAAGCGGTTAAAAAGGGGCTGACAGACCTCAGAAAAAAATTTTTAGACCTTGGCTTTTGGCCGAACATTTTAAGAACGGCCTCTACAGGTTACGGAGAAGAACTTGTCCGTGCTGCTTTTGGATTAACCGACGGCGTTGTTGAGACCATAGCACATTATAATGCGGCAAAGCGATTCGATAAAGAGGTATCTTTTATTTTAGACATAGGCGGCCAGGATATGAAGGCGATCTATATCAAAGAAGATGCCGTATCCAATATACAGGTCAACGAAGCATGTTCTTCCGGATGCGGGTCGTTTATCGAAACTTTTGCATCTTCCATGGGGTACTCTGTTTCGGATTTTGCAAAAATTGCATGTGAAAAAAACAGACCATTTGATCTTGGAACAAGGTGTACTGTTTTTATGAATTCAAAAGTAAAACAGGCCCTTCGTGAGGGAGCCGGTATATCTGATATTTCAGCCGGACTTGCCTATTCTGTAATTAAAAATTCTTTATACAAGGTTATCAAGCTTAAAGATACCAGTGTTCTCGGAGATAAAATCCTGGCCCAGGGCGGAACATTTCGTAACCATGCAGTACTGAGAGCATTTGAGCTTCTTATCAAAAAAGAGGTTGTCCGACCCAATATTCCAGCCTTAATGGGAGCATACGGCGCTGCCATCACGGCCATGAATAATCATGCTTTAAATTTTGGCAAATCAACAAACTTTAATGCCATAGAGCATCCTGACATAAAAGTCGATTTCACAAAAAAAGAGATTGAGTGCAAGGGATGCGAAAACAGATGCTCTGTTATAAGCCTCACCTTTTCCAACGGAAACCGTTTTTATACAGGCAACAAGTGTGAACGTTATTTCAGCAACAGCGCAAAATCAAAAAAAAAGGGAGAAAATCTTTATGCAGAGAAATTAAAGCTTCTCTTTGACAGACCCCTTGAACCGGAAAAAAAACCTCTTCTTACCTTTGGCATACCTCGCTGCCTGAATATGTACGAAAACTTTCCGTTCTGGTCAGGTTTTCTTGTCTTCTGCGGGTTTAAAGTAGTTCTTTCCTCCCGTTCAGACATTAAACTCTTTGAAAAAGGCGCTCCCACAGTTATGTCGGAAAATATCTGCTTTCCTGCAAAACTTGCACACGGCCATATTTTTGATCTCCTGGAAAAGGGCGTGGACAGAATATTTTATCCTAATGTTGTATATGAAATAAAAGAAAGCGAAGATGTATTAAACAGTTATAACTGCCCGGTTGTCACAGGTTATCCTGATGTTATAAAGAGTTCCATTGATCCGGAAGGTAAATATAATATACCCTTAGACAACCCGGCAATCAGTTTTCGGGATGTTGAGCTTTTAAAAAAACAGCTTTACCTCTTTTTTAAACAATTCGGTTTGAATTTTAAAACAATAGCAGACGGCGTGATAAAAGGGCTTGTGGATCAGAAAAAATTCAAAAAAAAGCTGACTGATAAAGCCGCAAAAATAATAAAAAAAAATAAAGACGATGATATAACTGTCGTTCTTGCAGGAAGACCGTACCATGCCGACCCTTTGGTCAATCACGGTATCCCTGATCTGCTGGCAGGAATGGGATTTGACGTTATAACCGAGGACTCCGTGCCCGTGAAAAAAGAACAGACACTTGGTGATGTTAATGTCCTCACCCAGTGGAGTTACACCAACAGGCTCTTTGCCGCAGCCAAATGGGTGGGTAAAAGCCGGCATGCCGAGCTTGTAAATATAACATCATTTGGATGCGGGCCGGATGCCATTGCCACTGATGAGGTAAGAGATATAATAACAGATTCCGGTAAAATCTATACCCTGATAAAAATAGATGAAATAGCAAATCTCGGAGCGGTTAAGATAAGACTTCGCTCAATGCTTGAAGCGGTTAAGGAAAACAGGGCAAAAAAATCGGTTACAAAAAAACATTTGAAAAAAGTCGCACACTTTATTAATAATGACAAAAAAAGAACCCTGATAGTTCCTTATTTTTCTCCTTTTTATTCTCCGCTTATTGCTGCTGCATTCAAGCCCCTCGGTTATAAAATTGAAGTGCTTCCACCCCAGGACAAGGCATCCGTGGAGTACGGGCTGCAACATATAAACAACGACATGTGTTATCCTGCCGTTCTTGTAGCAGGAGACATAATAAAGGCTTTTCAATCCGGCAGATACGATCCTGCAAAGACTTCCGTTATACTGCCCCAGACATGCGGGCAGTGCCGCGCATCATCTTATGTTTCTCTTATAAAAAAGGGTCTGGCGGACGCAGGAATTAATGAGGTCCCTGTAATCGCATTATCTTTAAATGATATAGAGACTCAACCCGGTTTTATTATAGACAAAACAGAGCTTGTTAAACGCATGGGGATAGGAATTATTTTTGCCGATCCCCTCGCCCAGATGTATCTTTCTACTCAAGTCAGGGAAAAAAAACCAGGTGATTCAAAAAAGCTTCACACAAAATATCTCGCTGAAATGAGAATCGGTATTGAAAATGCAGACTATTATTACCTGCTTACAGTTTTAAAAAGGGCAGTGATTGATTTTAATTCAATAAGTGTCAGAGAAGGACAGATCCCAAGAATAGGCGTGGTGGGAGAAATTTTTGTAAAATATAATTTTTTTTCCAACGGCAATTTAATCGAATGGCTCGCCGGTCATGGCGTAGAAGTTATTCTTCCGTGTCTGCAAAACTTTTTTATTCAAAGATTCGTTAATGAAGCCTTTGATCAAAAGGCGCTCTTTAAACAGTCTTTTATTGATATTATTAAAACCAGGATGCTTGATCTGTATACAAGCTATCATCTCTATCAGATTGACAGAGTAATGCAGGAATTTCGTTTTTATAAAAAGCCGTTTAATCTAAAAGATCTGGCTGAAATTACAGGGGATGTAGTAAATCTTGCAAACCAGTTCGGAGAAGGATGGCTTTTAACTGCGGAAATGATAGCCATGCTTGAACATGGAACAGGAAATATTATATGCCTTCAACCCTTTGGCTGCATAGCAAACCACATAACAGGAAGGGGCATGGAAAGAAAATTAAAAGAAATGTATCCTTATTTCAACCTCCTTTCCCTGGATATGGATGCAGGCGCAAGTGAAGTCAACATTCTAAACAGACTGCATTTCATGATTATATCCGCTAAAGAGGAAATGGTTTACGGACATGAACCGAATGTTCAGCCCCCGGAACACAGGTATTTCCAGATTCCCAGGTTCGGGCCAATGGAACGTGTGGTTTTGGATAATTACCTGTCACCTGACCTTGAAAAGTGGAAAACATGGGTATCGGGGCTGGGGCTGTGGAAAAAGGCAAACGAGTTTATTAAAAGATATTGAAAAATTCTATTAATTCATAAAACGGTAATAAAATCATGGCATTATCAACCACAGGCCAAAAAGCTTCTGGTCAAAAGACTTTTGATCAAAAGACTTTTGATTGGAAAACTTCCAAAAAAATAGGTCTTGCCCTGGGCAGCGGTTCTGCCCGCGGCTGGGCGCATATTGGAGTTATTCAGGCCCTAAGGGAAGCAGGAATAAATATTGATTATATTGCAGGCACCAGCATAGGTGCGCTTGTGGGCGCTGTATTTGCCTCTGGAAAAATTGATGCACTGACTGAAGTCGTTCTTCAGTTTGACTGGAAAAAAATTGTTAATTTTTTTGATGTTATTTTGCCTAAATCAGGACTCATTGACGGCAAAAAAATTTCTGATTTTGTACGCAGCCTTGTTGATGGCGTAAATATAGAGGAGCTTTCTATCCCTTTTTGTGCTGTTTCAACAGATATGGGCACGGGCAGGGAAGTAACCATAAACAGAGGTGACATCATTGAAGCTGTCAGGGCAAGTATCTCTGTGCCCGGAATATTTACGCCTTTAAAAAAAAATAACACTGTGTTAGTTGACGGAGGGTTGGTAAACCCCGTGCCTGTAAGCGCGGTAAGAAGCATGGGAGCAGATTTCGTTATAGCTGTTGACCTGAACCATGATATAGTTGAAAAAAAGGGTATCGACGATAAAATGTTTTTTCCTGATCCATATATAAGTAAAACAGAAAAAAAAGGGGCGCAAGAGACTGAAAAGAAAAATAAAATATTGGATCTTTTAAACAAAAGGCTGGCTTCTGTTGATTTTCCCGGCTTGTCGTATATGAAGCAATGGACTTCGAGAGAACCTTTGCCGAATATTTTCGATGTGCTGATTGCATCAATAAATATCATGGAAAAGCAGATAACTGCAGCAAAGTTAAAGGATGATCCTCCGGATATTCTTATTCAGCCGAATCTTGGGCATCTTAAGTTTCTTGAATTTAATCGGGCCGATGAGGCTATTATTGAAGGATACTCTGAGACAAAAAATATAATCAGCGCTATTTTTTAATAAAGGAGAAAACAGTTTGGCTTTATTTAAAATCAGCACAATTGGTCGCACTTACCGCCATGTAAAACGTTACCGCCGGATTCTTACGGTGCTGTTCAAGTACGGGTTCGGAGATCTTGTTGATGTTTTAAAGATAGAGCAGTATTTAGAGATAGGTCTGCGGCTTGTCTCCAAAAAACACAGAGAAAAAATAGAATCACATACCCGTGCAGAGCGGGTAAGGATGGCTGTTGAAGAACTGGGTCCCACATTTATCAAAATGGGTCAGATTCTCTCCACAAGGCCGGATCTGCTTCCCGTTGAATTTATCATGGAACTCCCCAAGCTTCAGGACGATGTGCCCCCTTTCCCATTTTCTGAAGTTAAAATGATTGTGGAAAAAGAATTAAAGAAACCCTTGGAAG
>Ga0190313_1001039_pt1 | contig 15221 bp, 15 predicted proteins | sample 4870071011_MG_FD_169989 | JGI IMG/M metagenome (GOLD analysis project Ga0190313, IMG submission 169989) | Hydrothermal vent sediment bacterial communities from Southern Trench, Guaymas Basin, Mexico - 4870-07-10-11_MG | ecosystem: Environmental > Aquatic > Marine > Hydrothermal vents > Sediment ...
CTCCCAGATGATGTCTATCGCCCTTTGGAGGACTCGCTTATACGCGGTGAGGAGATCCTTCACATTCCAGTCATGCTCCATCTTATACGTGAGGATAATCTCCGTTGCCCTCCACCTCACAGTAGGAGGTAATAAGATTCCACAATCCCTGAGCTCACGCCCTATTTTTAAACATTTTGAACCCTGATGACATACAAGCGCTCATAAACACTCACGATTGTTCATAAACGTTCATAAAGGAGAAAACAGTTTCACGAGGCACATAAGTCTCGCTATGCACATCAAGCTAAATTATGTATAAATAAATATTGTTAAAAATATCATTATAATCATTTTGAAATCAAACCCTTCAGAGGCTACCTAGGGGTGTCATGATGAGGAAAGTAGTTCCATCTAAAAGAGCATCTTCTGTTGAGTACGCAATAAGGGATGTTGTAATACCAGCTAGAGAACTAGAAAAAAAGGGAATAAAGGTTATAAAACTTAACATAGGAGATCCTGTGAAATTTGACTTTGATGCACCAGAACATGCAAAAGAGGCGTATTGTACTGCCATACGTGAGGGACACAATTACTACAGTGATTCAGAGGGGATAGAGGACCTAAGAAAGGCTATTGTTGAAAGGGAGAGAAGAAAGAACAACGTAGATATAACGAGTAATGACGTGTTTGTTACAGCGGCAGTTACAGAAGCTCTTCAGATAACAATAGGGGCCCTCACAAATCCTGGAGATCAAATATTAGTTCCAGGACCAAGTTATCCACCATATATAAGCTTCACAAAGTTCCTACTAGCTGAGCCAGTAGAGTACAGAACAGTAGAAGATGAAGGTTGGATCCCAGATTTAGACGACATAAGGAAGAAGATAACTAATAAGACAAGAGCAATAGTTGTCATAAACCCTAATAATCCTACGGGAGCTCTATACGATGAAAAAATTCTGAGAGAAATTTTGGACATAGCTGGAGAGCATGAGATACCAGTAATAAGCGATGAAATATATGACATGATAACATATGAAAAGAAGCATATTAGTCCAGGAAGCCTCACTAAAGATGTTCCAGTAATAGTCTTTAACGGGATGTCTAAGGTTTACTTCGCCACAGGATGGAGACTTGGATACATGTACTTTGTAGACCCAGAAAACGCATTAGAAAACTTAAGGGATGCTATAGGAAGGCTCTTAAGAGTTAGGCTGTGTCCAAGCACTCCAGCACAATTTGCAGCCTTAGAAGCACTAAGAGGATCCATGGATTATCTTAACGAGTACCTGAAGAAGCTTCGTCGCCGTAGGGATCTTATGTACAGGAGACTTAGTGAAATAGAGAACATATCTGTCCAGAAGCCTGAGGGCGCATTTTACATATTCCCAAGGGTTGAGATTGAAAATGGTCCCTGGAAGGATGATAAGGAGTTTGTTTTAGATTTCCTGAGGAGTAAACATGTCTTAGTAGTTCATGGATCTGGGTTTGGAGGATATGGAATAAATCACTTTAGGGCTGTGTACTTGCCACAGGAGGAAATAATTGAGGAGGCTATGAACAGACTTGAAGAGTTCATGAAAGAAAGGACAAGATAAATAAAAAGTCACTTCAGAACCTTCCCAGTCCTGGAGTACCATAAGTAAAGGTCAAGCTCTGCAAGAGTTATTCCTAGATCTCTAGCGGCTTTCCTAAGTATGCCCTCTATTTCTAGATATTTTCTTTTTGTTAGGCTTCTTGGAATGCTATCTATGATTTTATACTCCTTAAGGGCTCTGAGCACATGTCTATCTATTATTGCTAAGTTCTTGGCGCCAATGTTTCTAAGAAAGTGACTTGCCTCTTTCATGCCCATTCCTTTTATGTTCCTGACAAGCCATTCTCTAGCATGTTCCTCTGAAAGGCTTAGAACTACTCTTTTAAGATCCTTTGCATATTTTCTAGCTTCAACAATATATCGTGCTCTAGTCCTTGGATACCTATGACCAAGTTCAGCAAGTTTCCTAGCAAGAGATTCCTCTGAAAGGTTAAAGAGCCCCTCAGGCCCTAACTCTCTTTGTATTCTAATGCAAACTTCTGCACTTGAGTTGGCAGTGAGTATACAAAAACAAAGTTCACTAAATATCTCCTCCCAAGAGGATTTTCTCAATAATTCAAACTCTCTTATCCTTTTATTGACCATCTTACGAAGTTTTTGATCCTCAACAAGTTTTCTGACGTGTAATATTAAATCCTGGTATGACATACGTTATCAGCTCCTAGAATAATCCATTAGGACCGCTTAAGTGATCCGTTCTCTCCTCAAGGCGGTTTAAGCAATTTTTCGTAGTATTCATCCACCTTGAGGAGTTCTCCCGTTCCGTCTGGCTTTATCAGCCAGACTTCATCAGGGAGCGTTCGGGGGGAACGGGGCTCCCCACATCCTGACTTGAACAGGTTGAGGGTTGCCACGACATCCCTATCAAATGTTATTTCACATCTATTGCATTTTAATATCCTCCGCCCTTTCGGGTTTAATCTGCACCCACATATCGGGCAGAGGCTTGAAGAACCATTTGGCTCAATGTATTTGACGTTCAATCCATTCCACTTGGCTTTGTATTCGATAAAGAACTGTAACTTTCTGAAGTTCCACCTGTTTAACCTTCTCCTGAGATTTTTACGTTTCCTGTTTATTGAGTCCCTTATGTTCTTTAAATCTTCCATTATTATTTCAGCGTTGTATCTTGTTGCCTCTCTGACTATAAATACCGAAACCTTGTGCAAGTAATCTTCAATTTTTCTTCTTTCTCTTCCTGAGTATTTGTGCATAACCTCTTTAAGCTTTTTTGGTTTCTTGGCAAGCTTTTCTTGTATCTTTTGTCTTTTCCTCGAGTAGTTTTCGTGAATTCTTTATGACTTTATAAATATCCAGTCTGACAGATTTTATGACATCGCCTATAATGTGTATAAATTTAAACACTTTTTTCGAAGATCGTCGAATATTTTATATAGCTTTATCGACAAAAGTAAACATTAGTAAACATCAAATCTTTTGAAAGCAGTCAGGTGATGATATGGCAAAGGAGTCTTCTGAGGTAAAGTCCCTCTGGAGGAGATATATAGAATTTCCAGTTATATACAAAATACTTATTGCGCTTATTCTGGGAGCTATTGTGGGAGCTATCGTTGGAAAACCTATAGCAGTAATAAAGCCCATTGGAGATCTCTTCATAAGATTACTTAAGATGATAGTGATGCCAATAGTGCTTGCATCCTTGGTTGTTGGTGCTGCCAGTATACATCCAGCAAGGCTAGGTAGGGTTGGAGTAAAAATAATGATCTATTACATAATAACCTCAGCATTTGCTGTATGCTTTGGGCTTCTTATGGCAAACCTCTTTAAGCCGGGACTAGGACTAGCATTGCAAGGTCCAGAGAAGACAATACAAGCGGCACCTCCATCTGCAATAGACGTCCTCTTGAACATAGTTCCAAAGAACCCATTTGCAGCCCTTGTACAAGGACAAGTACTTCCAACAATATTCTTTGCAATAATCCTTGGAATAGCAATATCATACCTAATGCATAGTGAAAATGAAAGACTTAGAAAGTCCGGAACAACACTATTTGAGTTCTTTGACGGATTTGCTGAAGCCATGTATAAGATAGTACGTGGAGTGCTTGAATATGCTCCATACGGTGTCTTTGCACTTATAGCAGTTGTCGTAGGGGAACAGGGACCAGGAGTACTAGGACCTCTAGGAAAGGTCGTAGCTGCAGTTTACATAGGTCTTGCTCTGCAGATATTCATAGTATATGGCCTTGTGCTTAAGATATTCGGATTCAACATCATAAAGTTCATAGCTAAGATAAAGGAGGCCATGGTAACAGCATTTGTGACTAGAAGCTCAAGTGGAACTCTTCCAGTAACAATGAGAGTTGCAGAGGAACAGGTAGGTGTGGATAGGGGAATATACTCATTCACCCTGCCTCTAGGAGCCACGATAAACATGGATGGGACTGCACTATACCAAGGAGTATGTGCAATGTTCATTGCATTTGCTATTGGCCAACCATTATCCATTACGCAGCAGCTAATGGTAGTGCTTACAGCAGTTCTAGCATCCATAGGGACTGCAGGAGTTCCAAGTGCAGGTTTGATCATGCTGGCAATGGTTCTAGAGTCTGTCGGGCTGCCTATTGAGCCAGGTACTGCTGTGGCCGTGGCATATGGTATGATTGCAGGAATAGATGCCATACTTGACATGGGCAGGACAATGGTAAACGTCACAGGAGATCTTGTAGGAACCACTATTGTAGCAAAGACTGAGAAAGCCCTGGACATGTCTAAATGGCAATAGAGATATTTTCACCTATTTCTAATTTATTTTTTTGTTATGCAGTGTAGATATTCTCCTTTTTCCTCCTTAGTATCTCTTTTTATTAATCCTTAGATGTTCCTTTTTCGTTGTGTATTTTAAAGAGCTCGCTGATGGTGCTCCAAGTAAAGATTTGAGGGAGATATTTAAAATATTTGAATCCTATCGATTTGTTCCTATCTGGACGAGACTTTCTCAGCATAGTTTTTGTAACTAAGCCATGCTCATTGTAATTTGTTCATTATGTGCACATAAATAAAATATATGTGCACTATATTAATAACTTAGAGCATTGTGAGGTGTATCTTATGGTAGGTGAGGAGCTCATTAAAAAGGCAAGGGAATTCCACGGTCATCTTTGTCCCTTTCTAGTTCTTGGATTGAGGATTTCTGAAATTGGAATGGAAAAGCTGAATGTTAAGTCATCCAAGGAGAGAAGGACGCTAGGAGAGGATTTATTAGCAATAGTAGAGGTAAACAACTGCATTGTTGATGGCATTCAGGTAGCTACTGGATGCACACTTGGGAACAACAGCCTAGTATATTTAGATACTGGAAAGAACGTAGTTACATTCGTAAGAAGAGATTCTTGGAGGGGCGTTAGAATATACATCGACTCTGAGAGGATAGTATCTAAGTACTTTCCAGAGGAGGCAAATGAGCTATTTGACAAAGTTGTCAAAAGAAGAGAGGGCACATTGGAGGATCAAGAAAGACTTTCAAGGCTTTGGGAAGAATTAGCGTATCTTATGGCAGAGATACCAGAGGAAGAATTTAAGATAGAGGAAGTTACAGTTGAAGAGATTGAGAGAGCGCCCATATTTGAGAGCGTGAGATGTTCAAAGTGCAATGAGCTTGTCATGAAACCTAAAGCTGTGGAAATAAATGGATCATTCTATTGTCCTATGTGCGCTGATAAGGAGCTTAATGCAGTTATTGGAAGGGGAATAGTTCATGGGATTCACTATCCAATAAAGGAGGTCTAAATAAAATAAAAAGAGGAATATTTGCAATCTTCATAGCTCTTATAGTAGTTCTTGCTGGAATAGCCGTGTACTATAGCATGAGCAATGAAAAAGTAGCATGAAAGGAATAACAATAATTGATATGGCAGGTAGAGAAGTTACAGTTCCCATGAATGTTCAGCGCGTGATGTGCCTTGGATCATCGGCCCTTAGGATTGTGGTGGTTGCCCGCGTACTATATTTGGACAACTACGGAAACTTTAGCAACGAACGCGGGCTTCCTCCTCTCGCGCTTCATCAGATTCCGTGGCCCATCGGGAGCGACATTGACCGAGGCCACGAAGCCCGCCTTACGAGGGATTAGTATTATCCTCCCGCCTCTGCTGGCTATCCTGCCGTCATAGAGGCAGTTCACTTAATATTCTATTCTTCCCTCCCCTATTTAAAATGTTTCGTTTTCAGGATTACCGAGAATACTATTATACTTATTTAACGAAATAGTCTATTTAAACGCTACAGACCTAGTAGTTGGAGTTGAAGATGCTGGGAAATACTAGGATATTACTGGGAGACCTTATAGACTAGTGCATCCTGAGCTTGCAAATCTTACTTCCATTGCAAGGGGAGGATCTGATAATCCAACACCATATGTAGAAGAAATAGTAAAGCTTAAGCCTGACGTCGTAATAGCATCATTTGTCTCATTAGATGTTGTCAATAACCTACAGGAGCAAACAGGGTTCTGTCCGTCGTGAGCATTCATGAGCACTTGTGAACGAAGAGCCTTCCGCTTAGGTTTACGCTCACGAGGGGATTGGGACGCATTAGCCTCAACCCCCCTCCGGGTTCATCGGGGAGCATGTCATTGGCCTTCCCCCCGCTTAGGGTGACCCCGGATCCTCGCATCCAGATGTTATACGCGCCAATAAACTGCCTATCCGCAATAAGACCGCAGTTTGGACACTTCAGCTGCTTTCACATCTTAAGTAGGTGAAGGAAGTGACAAGATTCTGCTATCTTCGAGCTCACGTCCCATTTTTAAATATTTTGAACTCCAATGACGTGCAAATGTTCATAAGCACTCATGAACGCACACGAAGAAGAGAACAGTCTATGAGGCTTTTTCTGTTTTAATACTGTTAAAAAGGTCCCTTCCCTTAGGTCAAGAGAATAACCTTAGACACTCCAACTTTTGAGTATTCACAACAAGCTTTCTATTAGCCTGTAGTCTTCTTCAGGAATTTCTCTCATTGCCTTTCCCATAAGATGACCAGACCATTTCCTTTTATTTTTTATGAACTTAAGTTTTGGAATTAACTGTTTAAATGGTATCTCCCCAGTCTTTAGACGCCTAATCTTCACTCTTAGTGGATATGTTTCATTTTTTCCTTTAGGAGATTTAAATATTCTTGTTGAATCGATATAAGGCTCACTAACAACTTCATATATACCAACTATTGTAGGCTCAAGGGTCTTTCCTCTAGTTATCTCCTGCTTTACATAAAATACAAGCCTATCTCTAAGATTAACCTTCCTTATAGTATTTTCATGTCTCTTAGGAACTCCCCAGATGTTCTTCTCAATTATAACTTTCCAATTCTCCCTTGTGGTTATACAGAGCCAATACTTCATAAAAACACCTCTAACATAGTTTACCTTTCAAATTAGACTTATTTGTTAGACCAGGTTAATTACTCTTTTGTTCTTTCTATGCTGTCTAGCAATTTGAGTACTTCATCAGTTAACTCCTTTGAACAATGTGTTGTCCAACTGTGCTACTATATCCAAAGATAAAAGATGTCAAAACCTATCCTCTATCCAAAATATCTCTAATACCTCATCTCCTTTCCCATACAAAAATAAGAATAAGTATTTATGGTGCGGGGGCTGGGATTTGAACCCAGGCACCCCTACGGGACGGGGTCCTAAGCCCCGCGCCGTTGACCAGGCTTGGCTACCCCCGCACCGGGGGATTACTATAAATAGTTAATAGCCACATGATTTAAGATTTTTCTTAGTAAGCCTTGTGAGGCAGTAGCGATTTTCATAGGCATTGATGGACAACCTACAACCGCAATACATTTATATCCTCCCCTTTATATATAATCCAGCCCGCGACTAAAGCGTCGAAACCCCACGGCCTAAGGCCGTGGGGGGATGTGACGAACCCGGGCTAAGGATGTGGGGTTTTCCTCCCCCGAAAGGGGGAGTGGGGTTACCCTGAAAGGGGGCGAGACCAATGATATGCTCCCGATGAACCCTGAGGGGGTTGAGGTTGATGTGCCCCAAGGCCTACATAGGCATTGATGCCTATGTAGGCTGAACCCCTATCCTTTACTGTTTCATAGAGCTATTTAATATGAGAGCTTAGGGAATTTTTTCGAAAATTTTTAAGTATTCTCGTGCATATTTCTAGACGGCAGTGAGATACATCAGTTTAGAAGTGTCCCTCTTAGAGATTACTGACATTTATTACAGCTTGGAGGGTCATAGATGAGCACTTTCGTCATAGCGCTCTTCCTAATATCTGCCTGGATATTTCTTACGATATTTCTATCTGCAAGGTATCAGGGAGAGTACAAGGCAAATTCTCTTAGGCTTCACTTCTATGTACCATTTATACTCATTGGAAGCACTAGAATTAGTAGGTTCATAGACAAACTCTCTAAGCTCATGACGCGTAGGATTAAGACATTTCTCGTGATTGTAGCTCTCATCACGATGTTTTTAATAGTTTATGTGCTTGGTGAAAGCTCTTTTATTTACCTAAAAAACTTGCTTATAAGTGGAAGGAAACCCCCTGCCTTCTCTCCAAGACTAGCCATTGCATTACCGGGTTTGAATCCTATAATACCTATATCATACGGAATTGTGGCTCTCATAGTAGCTGTTGTAGCACACGAAGTATCCCACGGGATGGTGGCTAGATCCGAGGAGCTTGACATAGAGGACGCAGGAGTGCTCTTCTTCGTAATTCCATTAGGGGCTTATGTGAATGTGAAGGAGGAGCAGCTTAAAGAGGCTCCTCCAAATAAAAGGATAAAAGTGTTTTCTTCTGGCCCAGCAATAAACATAATACTTGCCCTTGTCCTCTTGGCAGGGCTCTCTGGCATGGGACACCTTATAGATGCCAGAGAGGGAGTGCTCCTCCTTGGAGGAATAGAGGGCACAGATGCTTATGGAAAAGTCCTTGAGGGAGATGTTCTTGTAGCGATAGAGAATCAGTCAGTAGTTCATCCTGGCGATATAGGAACTATTTTAGAAAGCCTTGGTAAAAGGCCAGGAGATATTGTAAATCTTACCATAATTAGAGAAAATGATATAAAAACTATCAGCGTGATTCTTTCTGACAGATATAACTTCACAGGCAATAAATCTGACATGGGAAAGCCATTCATAGGGATCTTCCTAGTACCCATAGACGGAAAAGCTCTTGCCCAGTTTCTTGCAGAGCCCTATAAAGATCTGCTCTTTTACATATCACTTCCCTTTATGAGGCTTGCTCCTATCTCAAGACCCATAAGCCTTATGTTTCAGGTTCCTATGCCCGGAGTTTTCTGGCTAGTATATAACACGTTGTATTGGCTTTTCTGGATGAACATAGTGTTAGGAACTGCAAATGTCTTACCAGCGTTTCCCTTTGATGGATATGGCATACTTGTTGGAATATTGGATATCGTGGGAAATAGGGCTATTATTTTAAGGAGATTCTCAAGACATATCTTGATAGTAATAAGTGTTCTTACGTATATTCTTGTGTTACTTCCATACGTGGGACCCTTTGTGTTTAGGTGATCTCATGGCAAAGTGTTCAAAGTGCAGCAGGGATGCCATTGTATATATAAGGTATAACGGGCAGTACCTGTGTAGATATCACTTCATAGAGTTCGTTGAGAGAAGGTTCAAGAGGGAGTTAAGGAGACAACTCAGAATAAGAGGCCATATTAGAATCGCTGTTGGAGTCTCTGGAGGAAAGGACTCCATGACACTTTTAAGGCTTCTACTAGACGTTCTAGGTGAAAGAAGAGATGTTGAGATCTTTGCAGTACTGATTGATGAAGGTATTGCTGGCTATAGAGATAAGGCGAGAATAATCGCAGAGAAAGCATTTACAGAGTGGGGTGTAGAATATTACGTAGGAGAGCTTCATAAGATCGTAGGTTACACAGTGGACTATGCAGCAAGCGTTGATAAAGAGCTTAATCCATGCACCTACTGTGGAGTTTTCAGAAGACATGCCATAAACAGGATGGCCAGAGAGCATGATGCTGACGTAATAGCTATGGGACATAACCTTGACGATGTTGCCCAGACGTTTCTTATGAATATAATGACCGGGGACGTGAGAAGGACTGTTAGAACAGGACCTCACATATTCGTTCAAGAGGGACTTATTCCAAGGATATACCCACTTATGAGAATTCCGGAGAACGAGATATTTCTTTATGCAATGCTTCGAGGGATTCCATTTTATCATGGAGAGTGTCCCTACGCTTCAGAGGGTGATAGAGCGTTCTATAGGGATGTCATCTACAGAAGGGAGCAGATGCGTCCTGGGACAAGACACGCAATGGTGAACTATTACGAAAAAGTTAAGAAGTGTCTCATAAAATGTTATCCTCCAGAGAAACTCGTGCCTTGTGAAATATGTGGAGAGCCCACTTCCTCTGAGGAAAGGATATGTCAAAAGTGTAAGCTTGTGGAGAGGCTAAGATCTATAGAGAGGTCTAGAGTTCCTTAATTGAATACCACTTCTCAAATGATCTTATGTCATTCATTATTGCTTTTTCCTCTGAAGATTCCTCGTTCATAGTCGTCTTTACGCTTTTTCTTTCAAGTTCCTCTTCCTCTTCTATATACTTTCTTCCATCAAATATGGCCACATAGTCCTCAGGTATTCCAGAGGCCACTCCTACAATCTTATCACGAGCTGCAGTCATAAAGATATCTTGGAATATCCTCGATGTGTGAGGCCCAGAGAACTCTGAGAAATCTATGTAATCGTATTTTATTTCGGCGTGTTCTCCAAATAGCTTTGAGAGCATCTTCTGGAAGTTTGTATAAAATCTCATCGTAACGCCATTAAAGGCAAGGAAGAATACATAAAGTACCGTAGCCGCTCGCACGTCTACGTCGACAAATGGGCTCTCTAGAAGTCTTGATACAACCTCTGAAACCCCGTCAGAGTCACCATAGCCGCCGTAGCTTCTGCCAATTTCCCAGTGAAGTAAAGTTGCGAAGCTCTCTCTCTTGCAGAATGCCTTCCTAAGATCAGCGTCATCTATGTTTATAAGACCAACTGAGAGTTTTGACATAAGAATTGCAGATATAGCATCAACTATTTTTGAGTTTATGATTCTAAATCCCTCATTTACCTTTTTCACCTGTATAGTTGGATCATTAAAGAGCTTCTCATTGTCCACAAGCACTATTGGGTGATTTACTCTCCTATGAAACTCTTGTATGTACTTTATGGCTCTTTTCCTTCTGTATCCCTCTGATTCTGCAGGTATAATCACTATGGGCATTACAGGACTATCTTCTCCCACGACTCTATCTATTGACTCCATAAGTGGTACAAATACTCCCGTTCCCGTGCCGCCGCCAAATCCTGTTATAACTATAACGAACGTTGATTTTTCAATGCGCGATTCTATTTCTTTTCTATACATGTTAAACCAGTTTGCAACTTGGTTTATATCCCCTCCACTACCATAATCAGCTATGGCTATCTTTGATGCGTAGGGGATATTTCTTTTGCTTTTTAGGTGTGATCTTTCTGAGTTTATGGCAAGGAAATCTATCTCTATCGAGCCGTAGTCTCTGTCGCATATTCTCACGCCATACTGTGTTCTTATGTTGGTTCTGGAGCTACCCGGTGAGCCTGCACCTCCCTCATCCTGGAAATACTCGAGGCCCATCCCTATTCTCTCTTCAAGAATTCTAGTAAGATATCCTGCCATGTCATCAACTATATTAGAGCCCGCAGAGCCCACCCCTATGATCATAATTTTCTCGTAGGTGTCATCGTCCTCGGAAATATTATCATAAACAATAGATTGCTTAGAGTCGAACACTATCCCACCCCTATTCCTCCTCATTCATATAGTAATTGTCCGTCTTTAATATTGCAAGGCTTCCACTCCTGAGCTCTTGGAGTTTCTTCATTGCCTTTGGCATATAATCTCTTATAGCATCCCTTATGAAGTCACTTCTGTTTACGTAGAGTCCTAGAGTAACAAGACTGTCTATGAATTCCACTTGGGCTTTTGGTAACCTTACAGAGATCTTAACAAGATTCCCATGAGAGCCATCCAAAACTAACACCCTCACATGATGTGCCCTGTTAGGGTCTTCGAGCCTTTAGTTGTCCCCTCTTTGGGTACTCAAACGCATCTTTTGGTTGTACTGAGGGCACCTTAATATAGGATGTATGTCAGTCATGTGTATGACTTTGTCCGACAATATATAATTTGGTGATAAAGCTATATATATGTTTCCTTTGTGAGAAGCTCTCTCAAAAAATATAAAGGCTTCTATGGACTTTTAGAGAATGCAATTATCTTATATTGCCCTTATCTTCGACCATTATCAAGAAAGTTCGCTTGTAAGCCATAAAAGAAAATAAATTATAGTTAAAACCTGAAGAAGATTTCTTCCCTAAGTTCGAGTAGGTGTGATGACGATGTCTCCAGAAGTCCCTGAGGAGGATGAGGAAAAGGGTCTTATCGTGGCCTTTATAGTAAACCCCATTGCTGGCATGGGAGGTCGTGTTGGCCTTAAGGGCACAGATAACGTCCTTCAAGAAGCTATAAGAAGGGGGGCAAAGCCTATTGCTTGGAAAAGGGCTGAGGAGTTTCTACTGTCTTTTAGTAGCCTTGATGGGATTCACTTCATAGCTCCTGAGGGGGACATGGGAGGAAGAATTCTTGAGCGCATAGGTATAAGAAAATACGTGAAGTTGAGAGGGTATCCTAACTACCCAAATACTACTGCAGAGGACACAAAAAGAGCAGTCCTTGAGGCTCTTGAGTACAATCCTGAAGTAATAGTTTTCGTTGGTGGAGACGGAACTGCTAGAGATATAATAAGTGTGTGCAAAGAGAAGCCTATACTAGGAGTACCCGCAGGCGTTAAGATGTACTCGTCAGTCTTTGCTTTAAGTCCTATACATGCTGCATTAGTTCTTGAGAAGTTTAAAGGTCATAGAGTAACATCCGAGGGAGTAATTTTAGACATAGATGAAGATGCATTTAGAAGAGACGAACTTAAGCTTAGAGTGTTTGGATATGCTTTAACTCCTAGCTCTGAGTTTATTCAAGGATCTAAAGAAATATCTCATGGTGAATCTGATAAGGAAGCCATAGCTGAGTATTTTGTGGATGAGATCTTCAATGAGGAAGACCTATATGTGCTAGGTCCTGGCTCGACTGTGTATGAGATAAAGAGGAAAATCCTTGGGAAGGGCACTTTATTAGGGGTTGATGTGTACTCAAGAGAGCGTTTTATGTTCGATGTGGGAGAGAAGGAAATTCTAGAGGCCCTTGATAACCTGAGGTATAAGAAAGCGTACATTGTTGTGACAATAATAGGGGGCCAAGGAATTCTCTTCGGAAGAGGAAACCAGCAGATAAGCAGTGAGGTAATAAGACGCATAGGTGTTGAAAACATAATAGTTGTTGCGGACTCCCTAAAGGTCAAAAGAGTAAAAAAGGCATATATAGATTTAGATGACAGGGATCTTCTCAAGGAATTTCCAGAGTACCTCAGGATTATAACGGGATATGGTAGGTTTTCTGTGCTCCCAGTAGTACGGTGATCGTTATGGACATCCAGACGATCATTGGTATTGTTATCCTAATAATAATTTACTCCATGATTGCATCTGAGAGAGTTCACAGAACTATAGCGGCGATGTTCGGTGCTGCCCTTACAATAGTAGTTCTTGCTGCCATGGGAAAGCCCGTAGAGAGTGTCTTAGAGTACATAGACATGAACACGATAATACTTCTCGTATCTATGATGATAATCGTTACCATTGCAGAAAAGAGTGGCCTTTTCAACGTTCTCTCTTGGAGGATTGCAAAGCTCTCAAAGGGATCACTTTTCGCACTTCTAGCACTTCTCACAGTACTAACGGGAGTCCTCTCAGCGTTTGTTGACAACGTAACGACAGTTCTTATAGTTGGACCAATAACGCTTGAGATCGTAAGAAGGGCTCACGTTGATCCAAGGCCATTTGTTCTCTCTGAGATATTCGCCTCAAACATAGGAGGGACGGCAACGCTCATAGGAGATCCTCCTAATATCATAATTGGATCACAGCTAAAGCTTGGATTTAACATGTTTTTAGTGAATACTGCTCCAATATCTTTTCTTATACTCATAATAGTTCCATTAATAATGTTCATGTTGTACAGAAGGGACATTAGGGGTAAGAAGATATCTAAAAGAGTAATAGAAGGGATTCCTCACAAGCCTGAGGACATAGTCCTATATAAGGAAAGTATTGCCGTACTTATTCTCGTCATAGTGCTATTTATGACGGAGCCCATACACCACATACCCTCCCCAATGGTAGCGCTTATAGGAGCGTCAATACTCCTTCTAGTATCCAGAGTTAGTATCACAGAAGTAATTACATCTGTTGACTGGACAACAATAGTGTTCTTTATGATGCTGTTCATAGTTGTTGGAGGAGTTTCAGAGCTTGGAGTGATAAACTTCATAGCAAAGTCTCTCGCTGACATCTCAGCATCACCGTACATTCTTGCCGTTGTAATCCTTTGGATCTCAATGTTGCTTTCAGGGTTTATAGATAACATTCCGTACGTCGCTACTATGATCCCTGTAATAAAGAGTCTTAATGTAGCACTTGGACTCCACAATGCAATGTTAGTGTGGGCTCTATCCCTTGGAGGATGCTTTGGTGGAAACCTCACGCCAGTAGGAGCGAGCGCGAACGTAGTTCTACTAAGCATAGCTGACAGGCACGGCTGTCACATAACTTGGAAAGAATACTTAAAGTATGGTACCGTGGTAATAATATTAAGTGGAATACTGTCATCTCTCTATCTCCTACGTTACGCCTAAAGGTGTGTGAAGAGGGATGATAAACCGTATCCTCTTCATAGCTACAACAAATCCAAGGATTAGGGATGCTATTCACACTATAACATCGTGGTTTCCGTTCGCTGAGTATCACGTTATAGAAGTTGTCAAGACTCCTGCCGCCGTGACTACGTATAACGATATGTACATAAGGGAACTAGAGAGGATAGCAGATAAGGCCATGAATGAAATGGTAAAGGAGTTTTATAAGCATGGAATAGATGATGTAACTACATATAAGACGCTGGGAATATCCCATAAGGAGATACTTAAATACGCAAGAGAAAAAGCTATAGACATGATAGTAATACCCACAACGCTTCTTAGGAAGCATGAGTTAAGACTAAGCTCAACTGCAAGGGGCGTAATAGCGAGGTCTACTATACCCCTATTTATATATACGCCAAAGGCCTACTTTAGAGAATCTGTAAGAGTGATCTTAAATCCAACGACGTGCACAAGGGCAGGGCTCGCAGCAACAGTATTTTCTATAAAATTAGCCAAACAGCTTCATGCCAAGGTTAAGATCCTAAAAATGGTAGAAGGACATGAGTGGTATATCGAAGATGCAAAGGATATAGCCAAGAAGTTCGAGGTAAATGTGGAGATTATGGAAACTACGGAGAGGACTCCTGAAAAGATCTTGGAGATGACAGAGAACTCTGACCTAGTAGTGGCGACCAGAGCAAGGCCTGGAATCACTTATAAACTTAGATACATAGTCCCATCATGGTCCATAGGAAGACTTGAGGAAGAGGTTATAAAGAGGGCCCCGGTACCTCTTATTCTTACACCATAAAAA
>Ga0190313_1001042_pt1 | contig 15193 bp, 14 predicted proteins | sample 4870071011_MG_FD_169989 | JGI IMG/M metagenome (GOLD analysis project Ga0190313, IMG submission 169989) | Hydrothermal vent sediment bacterial communities from Southern Trench, Guaymas Basin, Mexico - 4870-07-10-11_MG | ecosystem: Environmental > Aquatic > Marine > Hydrothermal vents > Sediment ...
TGAGAGAAGAGAAAAAAGAATAATTTTTATCCTAAGCCGGCTGATCAAAAAATGATGATTTGCCGGCTTTTTTTGGGATACATTTTCAAACCAGGCATTTTATGACATTTTCACACCGCCGCTAACAATCAATATGAGTACATTCGGATTGTGATCACCTTAACCAGGGCAAAGATATTTACCCCGGCCTCTATTGTCTAATTGATTGACATATTAACTTTCAGTTGTTATATTTATTGAAAAAATTGGATAGATAAACGCAGATTTAAAAAATCTGCCTTTATCACTGGAGGAAACATATGTTTGGCGGTATAAGTGTTTGGGAACTTTCAATAATTCTTGTAATTGTTTTGATCATTTTTGGGGCAGGCAAGCTCCCTGAAATAGGTTCAGGCCTTGGAAAAGCAATAAAAAATTTTAAAGGCGCAACAAGCGAAGTTGATAAAAAAGTCGATAAAAAAGAGTCCGAAAAACTCGATGGTAAAGAGACATAATATTTTTTAAGTTTCATTATCGCTTGAAGCGCTTTTTTTTACATCCCTGATGGCGATTTAAACCTGCCATGAATCTTTTTTATTGTTTGGACTATCTCTCCAACAGTTGCATATTCTTGTACTGCCTTTATAACAGAAGGCATGATATTAGTATCATCTTTTAAATCTTTTTCAATTTCCAACAGCAGCTTCTTTACTTTTTTGTTATTCCTTTGAAGCTTAATCTTTTTTAGTTTTTCCACCTGGCGTTTATGTATGGAATTGTCGTACTTATGCGTTTTGCCTTCATATTGAGAAATGTCCTCATCTTCAAGCGCATACTTGTTCAGGCCGATAACCGTCTGCGCTCCTGTTTGTATGTCTTTTTGCTTTTGATAAAGTTGTTTGGAAAGCTGTTTTTGAATCACACCCTTTTCAATCAGCTCAAGTATCCCGCCATGCTTGTTTATATCATCCATTATCTCATTTATTTTTTTTTCACACTCGTTGGTCAGAGCTTCCATATAATAAGATCCGCCCAGGGGATCAGCTACTCCCGGAAGGCCTGTCTCATGCCCGAGAATATGTTGTATCATTATTGAAATCCGTGCTGATTCTTCACTTGGAATAGCATAGGCTTCATCATAGCATGGTGTAAGAACCGCCTGACCACCTGCCATAACGCATGCCATTGCGCCTATTGTAAGCCTTGCTATATTATTTAAAGGCTGTTTTGAAATCAGGTTGGCTGTATCTGCTGCAAGAGCCACCCTGTAAACCATTGACCGCCTGTCTTTTGCCCCGTATTGATCTCTCATGATTTTCGCCCACATTCTTCGTGAAGCCCTGACATATGCTATGTTTTCAAAAAAATGATCTTTGGTGGTTGTCATAAAGGCAATCAAAGGGGCAATGCGGTCAACATCAATTCCACGTTTAATAAGTTCATCAATATGAACCAGGGCATGCAAAAACATATAGGCAGCGGTCTGGACCGGATATGCTCCGGCACAGTTCATGTGTCCTGATATGCTGATTGCATTAAACTTGGGAGTATTGTTAAGACAGTATTCTATTATGTCGCATGCTATTCGAATTGAAGGTTGGGGGGGGAATATAAAGGCTCCCCTTGCAAGGTATTCTTTTAAAATATCATTTTGAACAGTCCCGCGTATATTTTTTGCAGGCACACCCTGCTTTTGGGCGACAGAAATGTACATGGCAAGTATAACACATGCGGTGGCATTTATGGTAAATGCTGTGCCGATCTTGTCCAGTGGAATGCCGTCAAAGAGCTTTTCCATATCGTCCAGGGTGTCTATGGCAACTCCGACTCTTCCTACTTCACCCACTGATTCAGGCGAATCTGAGTCAAAGCCAAGCTGCGTTGGAAGATCCAGGGCCACATTTATACCGTTTTGACCCTGTTTTATCAGAAATTTGTATCTTTCATTTGCATCTTCACTGCTGCCGAATCCTGCATAATTGCGTATTGTCCAAAGGCGTTTTGAATACATTGTGGGGTGGATACCTCTGGTGAAGGGAAATACGCCTGGCTCGCCAAGGTCCTTTTCATAATCCAATTTGCTTATATCTTCAGGTGTGTACAAATGTTTTAAGTTAATTCCCGATACTGTCCTGTTATTCCATCCTGATTGCTCGTTTGATGCCATAATTTTCTCCCTCTATAATAATTTTTTTTATTCTATTAGTTTAAAAAAACGTATAATATAAAATCAAAAAAAAATGAAACATCTGGTAAACATTTATGCTTGTATGTTTTATATTATCAGGCTTATAAAGCCTTCCATATTTCTTCATTAGTATTTTTTATTGCAAATTCAATACTGGATGCATTAAGAAGAGGTCTTCCTATAACGAGAAGATGGGCTCCCCTGGCAATAGCCTCATAAGGTGTTGAAGTCCTGTGCTGGTCATCTTTTTCCTGATACCAGACCGGTCTTATTCCAGGACATATTTTTTTAATGTTGATCCGGTTGATTTTATTAAGCTCCATGGGAGAGCAAACAAGGTAATCATAGTAAGATGATGCATCTTTTGCCATTATTTCAACCATGCCAGGAATATCTTCTCCCCTGTAATACCTTTTATAATCATCCGGCTGCATCGAAGTTAAGATTGTAACTCCTGCTATTTTATCACCGGTTAACCCAAAAGATGCAGGATCGTAACACGAGGTGCAATGCACTGTGGTGATGTCCGCTCCTGCCTTTAAATGCTCATCAAGGGATTCAGTCATGGCGCTTGGGATATCAAATAGCTTGAAATCAAGCATAACGTTCCCATACTCTTTTATCTCTTTGACAACCTGAAGCCCTTTTTCAAGCACACTGCGTCTGATTTTATAACCCCAAACCAGCCCCTTTGTCTTTTTTAAAATTTCTTTTGCCCTGTCCCATGGAATATTGTCCAAGGGTAGAATAATTTTGCTTTGCATAATTTTACTTTGTATAATTTTGTTGGCTGTAAATTTTAATAAATCTGTAAAAAACCTGTTTTTTATATTTAAAATAATATTTTACAAAAAACAAGATGCTTAAGCATTCATAAAATAGATACTCTTGCATCCTCTTAAGGATATTCATTAAATCAAGATAAAAGCAAGCTATTTTTTTTTGTTATAATATTTCTTGCTGTTTTTAATGTGTTAGGGGATTTAAAATTTTTCCTAAGAATGTCTCAAAATCCCTCGCAAAATGCGAATTTATTTTTGAGCGAACCCTTAATTAAAGAAATCTATTGAAATTGCAGATAATAAAATGATACTAATAGTGTTTTTTCTATAATCATAAACTTTTAGACGTTTTGTAAATTTCACTTTGTGGAGAGGTTAATGAGTAATCTGCAAACAAACCATATAACAACGGGCACTTATTTTATTGGTGAAAAACAGCCTCTCATTCTGGAAGTTTTTCTTGGAACATGCGTTGGGGTTGCTATGTATGACACTGAAGCTGAAGTAGGCGGCCTGATTCATTTAATGCTTCCTGAACCGTTTTTGCCCGACAGTACATATATGCCGGAAAAATATGCGTCAAACGGGCTGCCTCTTTTTATCAGCGCGTTATATGATGCAGGGGCAACAAGAGAAAATCTTAAGGCTGTTATTGCAGGAGGAGCGTTTGTTGGACATATTACGAACCAGGATTTTGATTTTGATATCGGCGGACGCACTTTCGATATTGTAAAAAGAATTCTTGTGGAGGAGAAGATCCATATAGAAAAGACTGAAACAGGCGGCTTTTTTTCATGCAAGCTGACATTAAATATGGAAAACTGGGAGTATAACATCAATCCCTCAGGGGTTGAAAGACTATCCGGCGATATAAATATAAGCAAGCCGTCTTCTGCAGATATTGAGGAAACGATTGAGCACATACAACCGATACCACAGGTTGCTCTTAAAGTATTAAGGCTGATTGGCCAGAATGATTATGATATTGCTAATATTGCCCTGGAGATTCAAAAAGATCAGGTCATAAGCGCAAAAACCCTGCAGCTTTGCAACTCGGCAATTTTTGCCAGAAAAAAAAGAATAGATACCATAGAACATGCGCTGGTTTATATAGGGAAAGATATTTTGCTAAGATTAGTTATCAATGCAGCCCTTAATAGTTTTTTTGAGCAGAGCAATACCGGATATTCTCTTTGCAAGGGTGGAATGTTTCACCATGCTGTGGGAACTGCTCTTATTGCTGAAAAAATATCTGTTTTTACAAATAAGTCATCACCTTCACTGGCATATACTGCCGGTCTTCTTCATGACATAGGAAAAGTTGTTTTGGATCGGTATATTTTTTCTTCCTATGCGCTGTTTTACCGTGGCATGGAAGAAAAGATAAATATGATAGAGCTTGAGGATAAATTTTTTGGTATAAATCACACAAGGGCAGGGGAGATACTTGCCGAAAAGTGGTCTTTCCCCCAAGTCCTTACAGAAGCCATAAGGTTTCATCATAACCCTGAAAAATCATTAAAAAACCCCGAACTTACCCATCTGGTTTATCTCGCTGACCTTCTCATGTCGAGATTTCACACCGGCCTTGAAATTGAGTTGATGAATACTGAAAATTTGAATATGCGGCTTGAAATCCTTGGATTTTCTTTGTCGGATTTTTTTGAAATTGTTGACTTTATACCGGCGGAGGTTTTTAAATCCCCTGAATTTGTGTTTGGTGGCCAGTAAAAAAAAGCGAATTTATTTAACCCTATATAACATAGCTATTGTATGGAAATTGATATAAAACAGACTTCACTTTTAAAGAGGCTCCCAGGGGTTGATAATCTTCTTGGCGTGGCAAAAAAAGATTTTTTTTTAAAAAATATACCTAAATCTGTACTCGTGAGCAGTATAAGGACAGTTGTTAACGATTTAAGAGAAGCGATTTTTTGTAAAAACATTGATGAAAACTTCCTGACGGAATCGAGCATAATGGAAGAGGTAAAAAAAAAAGTTGGAGCTGCAATATCTTTAAACCTTATATCTGCTGTTAATGCAACAGGAGTCGTGGTGCATACAAATCTGGGCAGATCTGTTCTTGCCAAAGCTGCAATTGATAATTTAACAACCATTGGAGCCAGGTACTCAAACCTTGAATTTGATCTTTCAAGAGGTTCAAGGGGAATCAGGTATAGTTGTGTTGAAGATATACTATGTGAAATAAGCGGAGCTGAGGCTGCAATGGTAGTTAATAATAATGCCGGCGCTGTTTTGCTTTGCCTTGAGACCATGGCAAAGGGAAAAAAGGTTGTTGTGTCAAGGGGAGAACTTGTAGAAATAGGGGGCTCATTCAGAATCCCTGACGTAATGGAAAAAAGCGGTGGAATACTACATGAAGTGGGCACTACAAACCGTACTCATCTTCAAGACTATGCAAATGCCATAGATGATGAGACCGGTCTTCTGCTTAAGGTTCATAAAAGCAACTACAGTATTGAAGGTTTTTTTGCTGAAGTCTCTCTTAAAGATATGGTTTTACTTGGGGCGGAATATAAAATACCTGTAATGGAAGATCTCGGAAGCGGGACTTTTGTAGACTTTTCCCAATACGGCATGGTAAAGGAGCCGACTGTACAGGAGTCTGTAAAAGCAGGAGCGGATATAATAACCTTTAGCGGGGATAAGCTTCTCGGAGGCCCCCAGGCAGGGATTATTCTTGGAAAAAAAGAGATTGTCGATAAAATTAAAAAAAATCCTTTAACAAGAGCGCTTCGCATAGACAAACTGACCCTTGCGGCTCTTGAAAGTACGATTCGTATTTACAGGAACCTTGAAGAAGCCGTGGAACTAATACCCACGCTTCGTATGCTGACTCTTACCCATGATTCAATAAAAGAAAATGCAGACAGGCTTGCAATGCTTCTTGGAGAGATCAGGGATTTGCCTATTCATGTGGAAACTGTTGACCTGTCATCACGTGCCGGCGGTGGAGCCCTTCCGCTTCTTGAGCTTCCCTCGGCAGGTGTTGGTGTTAAGATTAAAGGGATATCTGCTGATTCTATCAGGAAAGGTCTGCAAAAAACCTCTCCACCCATTATAGGCAGAATAGAACATGATGTTTTTATAATGGATTTGCGGACAGTACAAGACGATGAACTTTTGATTATCAAAACAGCTTTTGAAAAAATATTAAAAGATTTTAATACCAGGGCTTAAAAAATGAATTCTATCAGCAAAGAATTATTTCACAGTACAAGTTCCAGAAAAGAGTTTCTTTACGGCAAATCATGCCGGGAAAATTTAATAGATTTTAATGATAAAATATCATCTGAAACTATTGACAACCTGAAAAAGCATTTTCCTGATCTTCTTTCCGGAAAACCTTTTACAGATTATGCAGCTCAGTGGTTTGAGCCTTTTGATGCGTTTGCTGCTATGGCCGTGGGAGTGGATAAAAAGGTTGGAGCAGATGGAGAAGAAAAGAATGAAGCGCCAGTGGATGTTGTTATTGCCATTGACAGAATATGCAAAGAGAATAACGGCATATGGGGGCTGATTGAAAATACTGTTTTTGGTTGTTTTTTTATGGGAATAGATGAAAATGAATGCATGGAACTTGCCAGATTAATTAAGTCTGATTTAAGTAAAAATGGAAGTAAAACTGTTTCCATAGGAACGGCTTCGTTTCCTTTGATAGATTTTAAAAATAAAGAGATAATCTTAAATGCGCTTAAAGCGCTGAGACATGCTGCTTTTTTTGGCCCTGATTCCGCTGTTTCCTTTGATTCGGTAAGTTTGAATATAAATGCAGACAAGCTGTATCAGGAAGGTGATATAAAAGGAGCAATTGAGGACTTTAAAAAAGCTGTTATTCTTGATCCTGAAAATTTGAATGTTTTCAACGGCCTTGGCGTATGTTACGGCGTTCTTGGAGCATATGAAAAAGCCGAAGAGAGTTTTGAGGCAGCCTTGAAGATTAAGCCTGAAGATTCCATGGTTCTATATAATGCAGGTCTTGTGAATATGCTGATCAATAACAGGGGAAAAGCTCTTGCTTATATGCTTGAGGCTGACAAATTCAAAGAAGATGTTTTCGAGGTGGCTTATCAAACAGGCAAGCTTTATCTGGAAAGCCAGGAGTTTGACAAGGCAAGAGAATATCTGGAAAAAGCAGTTGAAATTGAACCTGATGCCCCCCATGCTTTACGTTTTCTCGGTGAATCTTATGCAAAACTGAATCTAATTGACAAAGCTGTTGCCTCATATAAAAAAGCGCTGAAATTTAACCCGAATGATGCCCACAGCCTTTCCGCCATGGGTTCTCTTTTTGATATTAAGGGTGAAAATTCGGAAATTACTATTATTTTTTGTCAGCAAAGCGTAAACATAGAACCAGAGAACGGCCTTTTCAGGCACAGGCTCGGTTATTTATATTTTAAGCAAAACGAACTGGATAATGCCCTGAGGGAATTTGAAAAAGCAAAACTTTTTGGTTATGATTCATCCGAATTCATAGAAAAAATTAATGATATGGAGATTGATTAGGAATATGGACGTTTGAAAAAAATAATTACTGACATTCTTAAAGAGAGTATTACTGCAAAAGAAAACTTTGTTGAGCGGCATCTTGAGCTTATTATTAGGGGCGCAGAAGTACTTTCTGAATGCATAGCCTCAGGGCACAAAATTCTGATTTTTGGCAATGGCGGCAGCGCTGCAGATTCACAGCATATTGCGGCGGAGTTTGTTAACAGGTTTATGGTGGAACGTTCTCCTTTGCCTGCAATTGCCCTGACAACAGACACATCGGTTATAACAGCAATAGGAAATGATTATGGTTTTGACCAGATATTTTCCAAACAGGTGGCAGCTCTTGGGAAAAAAGGCGATGTGGCCATAGGCATCAGCACCAGCGGCAATTCAAAAAATGTAATAAAAGCTGTTAAAGAGGCAAGCAAGGCAGGACTTATCACCATGGCCTTAACAGGCAGGGGAGGGGAACTTGCAGAATGTGCCGATATTATATACAGGGTTGAAACTGATTCAACCGGAAGAATTCAGGAAGTACATATTACTCTTGGTCATATTCTGTGTGAACTTGTTGAAAGAAGCCTGTTTTTTGAAAAATTTATTTAACCCGGAGTAGGGGCGGATTCTATATCTGCCCTCTCCTACATGATTTAACCCGGAGTTATTAGTAGAAAAGCGAACCCTAAGATGCAGCCAGATAAAGAGAATATTATGCGATATTCATTTAAACCCATAGAATTAAGCGGGGTTAAAACCTACAGCATTAAAGAAAGACAAAGCAAGGTTTCTTTAAGCGATTCAGCAAAAATATGGAAAAAAGGGGAGAGCTTTAACAGCTTTATAGACAGCCTTCCGCACATACTTGCGGGGAACCATGTTCGTGAGGTTATTTCATCCATAGCATCTGCATTTCATAACAAAAAAACTGTTGTGCTTGCCATGGGAGCCCATGTTATTAAAACAGGTTTAAATCCCGTTATCATAGATATGATGGAACGCGGGGTTATTACTGCTGTTGCTTTAAACGGTGCTGGAATAATACATGATTTTGAGCTTGCCATGACAGGCCGGACTTCCGAGGATGTTGATGCTTCACTTGGAGACGGGACTTTTGGAATGAGCCATGAGACATGTGCCTTTTTAAGTAAAGCAATATTGATGGCGGGCCAGGAGAATACAGGCCTTGGTCAGGCCGTTGGCAGCATGATAATTAAAGAGAATCTTCCCTTTGTCGGCAGCAGTATACTGGCTGCCGGTGCACGGCTGAAAATACCGGTAACTGTGCATGTTGCCATGGGAACCGATATTATTCACATGCATCCTGAGTTTAATCCTGAATATGCAGGGGGCGCAAGCCACAGGGATTTTCGTATTTTTGCTTCTGTTATCTCTTCTCTGGAAGGCGGTGTCTACCTTAATGTTGGCTCTGCTGTAATTTTACCTGAAGTTTTTTTAAAAGCATTGACGCTTGCAAGAAATCTGGGAAGTAAAATAGAAGATTTTACTTCTGTTAATATGGATTTTATCCGCCATTACAGGCCAATGACAAATGTTGTTAACAGGCCAACAGCAAAAGGAGGTCGGGGATTTAATATTATCGGCCATCATGAAATTATGCTGCCGCTAATAGCGGCAGGAGTTATTGAAAGTATCAGTTAATAAGGAATATTATAGTATGCCTATCTATGAATATCATTGTAATGAATGTAATAATAATTTTGAATATCTTGTTTTAGGGAAGCAGAATCCTGAAGAATGCCCCGCATGCAGCAGTAAAAAGATAAACAGGTTGATTTCGGCATGCAGTTTTAAAAGTAAGGGGGAAGGAGGCGAGACAGTTAAATCATCTGCTGCTGACTCATCATGTTCCGGCTGCGCTGCAACCAGTTGTTCTACCTGTGGTTTATGATGAAAGAAAGGATTATTATAATAGGCACAAGGGGAAGTAAGCTTGCTCTATGGCAGGCAAACTGGGTTAAATCTTCCATTGAAGCAGAATTTAAATCAACTCAGGTTGAAATAAAAATCATAAAAACAAAGGGTGATAAAATACTTGACGTTCCCCTGGCAAAGGTGGGTGGAAAGGGGCTTTTTGTTAAAGAAATAGAGGATGCGCTTTTAAATAATATTATTGATGTGGCAGTGCACAGCATGAAGGATATGCCGGCAATAGTTCCTGATGGCCTTTGCATAGGAGCCGTGCCGGAGCGCGAAAATCCTGTGGATGTTTTGATATCTAAAAACGGCGCAAATTTTTCCAGATTACGCCCTGGCGCACACATAGGCACAAGCAGCCTGAGACGTTCAGCCCAGCTTTTATGTGCAAGGCCTGATTTGAAAATACTTCCCATGAGAGGCAACCTTGATACGCGTCTTAAAAAGCTTGAAACAGAAGATGTTGATGCCATAGTTCTGGCTGCTGCAGGAGTAAAGCGTCTTGGTTATGAAAGTAGAATAACAGAATTTTTTGATAAAGATTTTATGCTCCCGGCAGTGGGGCAGGGGGCTTTGTGCATTGAAATCAGAGAAAATGATTCCTCCATAAAACCGGTAATAGATTTTTTGGATCATGAAAAAACCAGAATAGCCGTGATGGGGGAACGCGCTTTTTTAAAGCGTCTCGAAGGTGGGTGCCAGGTTCCTATTGCCGCTTACGCCATAGTAGACAAGACCGATTTTTATATCACCGGCCTGGTTGCATCTGTTGACGGGACAAGGGTTATAAGAGAATCTGCTTCAGGGTCTGTTGATATGGCTGAAAGTACAGGTATTGAACTGGCGAATAATTTAATTTCACTTGGAGCAAAAAGCATACTGGATAATATAAAAATATAACTTATGAAATATGAAAAAGGAAAAGTATATCTTGTTGGTGCCGGCCCCGGGGATCCCGGGCTGATTACTGTAAAGGGGCTGGAGTGTATAAAAAAGGCGGATGTCTTAATATATGATTATCTTGCATCTCCTTCATTTTTAAAACAGACTTGTGAAAAGGCTGAAATTATTTATGTCGGCAAAAAAGGCGGAGACCATACACTTTCACAGGAAGGCATTAACGATCTGATTATTGAAAAGGCAAAAGCCGGAATGACCGTTACCAGGCTTAAGGGCGGCGATCCTTTTGTTTTTGGAAGGGGAGGGGAGGAGGCCGAAGAGCTGGTTAAGGCAGGCATCCCTTTTGAGATAGTGCCAGGTGTTACCTCTGCTGTTGCAGCGCCTGCATATGCAGGGATTCCTGTTACACACAGAGATTTTACTTCAAGTCTTGCCATTATTACAGGCCATGAAGATCCATTAAAAGAACAATCTTCCATTAACTGGCCTGCTTTGGCAAAGGGAATCGGAACCATTCTGTTTCTTATGGGGGTAAAGAATCTTCCTTATATTACAAAGAACCTTATTGATAACGGCATGAATCCTGAAAAGCCTGTGGCTCTGGTGAGATGGGGTACAACTCCTGAACAGAAAACAGTTACCGGTACCCTGGCAAACATTGTGGAAAAGGTAAAAATAGCAGGCTTGAAACCCCCTGCCATTACAGTGGTGGGAGATGTCGTCAGGCTTCGGGAAAATCTTCAATGGTTTGAGACCCGTCCTCTTTTTGGAAAAAAAATCGTGGTTACAAGGGCAAGAAGCCAGGCAAGCGATCTTGTGCAGAACCTTTCTGATCTTGGCGCAGATTGTCTGGAATGCCCCACGATAAAGGTGGTTCCTCCTGAAGACATTAAACCTTTGGATAGAGCCATAAAAAATATTTCTTCCTATGACTGGCTGGTTTTTACAAGTGTAAACGGGGTAAAATATTTCTTTCAGCGGCTTTTTAATCAAAATCTTGATGTGCGGTCATTGGGCAGTGTTAAAACAGCCGTTATAGGACCTGCGACATGTAAAAGGCTGTTTAAATTTGGGATAAAAAGTGATATTCTGCCTGAAAGCTACAGGGCGGAATCTGTGGCAGAAGCATTTGAGAAAATAGATTTAAAAGGGAAAAGAATACTTATCCCCAGAGCGAGAGAGGCAAGACCTGTTCTACCCGTTGAATTAAGGAAGATGGGGGCGCTGGTTGATGAGGTGACAGCGTATCATACAATTAATGTGCCCGGGAGCGCTGAAATTCTTCTGTCAAATCTTATGGAAAAAAGGGTGGATCTTGTTACTTTTACCAGCTCTTCTACAGTTAAAAATTTTAAGTCATTAATTCCACAGGATCAGTTTGCAGCATTAATGAAGAATATAACCATTGCGTGTATAGGGCCTATAACGGCAGATACGGCAAAAGAGCTGGGCTTTGATGTGCATGTGACAGCGGATACCTATACTATACCCGGCTTGTGCCAGGCGATTAAAAAATTCTATGATGGAAAATAATTAATAAAATGAAATTAGCGATAACAGGCCTGGCGAGGTCAGGAAAAACAACCATATTTGAAGTATTAACGCAAAATTTTACTGAAACGTCTAACAGGAAAGAAGACAGGATAGGGACAATACGGGTTCCTGATAAGCGTGTTGATGTTTTAAGTAAAATGTATAAGCCGAAAAAAACTGTTTACGCCCAGGTGGAATACTTCCTCCCTGGGTCTAAAGAGCATGTAAAGGAACAGGATATATGGGGACGCATAAAGGATTGCGATGCCCTTATTCATGTTGTTAGAAATCATGGTGTATATGGCTTTGATGCGCCTGAGCCTTATAAGGATTTTCTCGAACTTGATCAGGAATTGATCTTTAATGATTTTATGGTGATTGAAAAACGTCTTGAGCGGCTGGCAAATGATAAAAAAAGAGGAAATAAAGTTGACCCCAAAGAGCTTTCTCTTTTAAAGGAATGTCTTCAAAGCCTGGAAAACCAGATTCCCATAAGAAGAAATAAAGAGCTTGCCGATGCTCACCTTTTAAAGGGATATGCATTTTTATCTGCCAAACCTGTTATGGTTTTGTTTAATAACGGGGATGATGATGATAAATTTCCTGATGCCGGGGAATTGATTGAATCTGAAAATTGCATGGTTATAAGGGGAAAGCTTGAGCATGAACTTGCCCAGATGTCTGATGAGGATGCTGCCGCCTTTCTTGAAGAATTTAATATTTCTGCTTCAGCCATGGATCGAGCAGTAGAAATGTCCTATGAACTTCTTGGTCTTATATCTTTTTTTACAGTTGGAGAAGATGAGGTCAGGGCATGGACTGTAAAGAAAGATGTAAAAGCGCCTGATGCCGCTGGAGCTATTCATACTGATTTTAAGAAAGGATTTATCAGGGCTGAAGTGCTTGCATATAATGATCTTATGGAGTTGGAAACATATCAGAATGCAAAGAAAAAAGGTCTTGTCAGGCTCGAAGGGAAAGAGTATCAGGTTAAGAATGGGGATATTATCAATTTTCATTTTAATGTGTGACTCTCTTGATTTAACCCGATAAATGGGGCCGAAATGGGTCACCCATTTGTTCCTTGATAATGATATCCAATTCCGATAATAGTAAAATTATGTTGTTATCCAGTTAGAGGGAACCATACTTAACTTTTATTTTATTGTCAAATATAATTAATTGATCATATTGTGTAGATTATACAGAACTACACAATTACTTGTTAGCTTCCTGGAGCAATAAATTGAGTATTGAAATAATCGTTATTATTTTTGTATATTTTAAATAAGTCAATACTATAATTGACAGCCCAATTAATTTGTCGAATTTATGTTAAATCTCGAATAATCAACTGGAAAAATATGGCTTATTGTAAAAATAATGCTTCGGTTCCGCATCCATTTCCTTATCAAGGAAGTAAGAGGAAAATAGCCCCTCAAATTTTGTCCCATTTTCCAACAAATGTGAATTGCCTTATTGAGCCTTTTTGTGGAGCTGGTGCTGTATCAATTGCGGCTATTGCACATAATAGTGCAAAAAAAATTTTGCTAAACGATCTCAATGAACCGTTGATGGCTCTTTGGAATGAAATATTAAAGAGACCAAACGAATTATTAAAAAGTTATGAAAAACTATGGCATGAACAACATCCAGATAAAAAAGAATTCTTTTTCAAAATACGTGATGAATTCAACTCTACCCACCAGCCACATCATTTGCTTTATCTCTTAGCACGAATAGTTAAAGGCTCCGTAAGGTATAGCTCTAAGGGTTTATTTAATCAAAGTGCAGATAATCGCCGATCTGGTATGCAACCACCAAGAATGAACCAGCAAATCATTGGTGTTTCTTATTTGCTTGGAAAGAAAACAACTCTTTCTGCAAAAGATTTCCGGCAAGTATTATCAAAAGCAGAAAAAGATGATCTAGTGTACATGGATCCTCCTTATCAAGGGACTTCATTTACACGAGACCATAGATATTGTAATGGCCTTTCTTATGAAGAGTTTGTTGAAGCTCTCCAAACACTAAACAGAAAGAATATTTCATATATTATAAGTTATGATGGACAAACAGGCAAAAAAATACATGGTAAACCACTGCCGGCAGATCTCTCACTTAAACATCTTCATATTCATGCAGGCAGATCAAGCCAGTCAACTCTTTTGGGTAGTAATCACGAAACGATTGAATCTCTATATTTATCCCCTGCATTGATCAAACGCCTGCACACTAAACGCAGAAGAATAAGAAAAAAAGCCCCAGCTATTCAACAGGCACTTCCATTTTGATGAAAGATAAAATACCACCCAAATTCCTAAAACTGTTAAAAAGCATTAAAGCCAAAAGGCCTCGCACTGTAATTACTCATATTCTTGAGTATGGACAAGTTACGACAGAGGAGTTGAAAAATATTTATGGCTATAATCATCCACCACGGGCAATTAGAGACGTGCGTGAGCAAGGCATTCCTGTAAAAACTTTTCGTGTCACAGGCTCTGACGGTAGAAAAATTGCTGCATACAAATTTGGTGACCCTTCAGAAATACGTGCCACACAACTATCAGGAAGAACAGCCTTTTCCTCAAAGCTAAAAGCTGTTCTTGTCAAAAAATATGGACTTCGTTGCAATATATATTTAGAAAAATTTCCTGAGCGAGAGCTACAAATTGATCATAGAATTCCATTTGAAATTATTGGAGATAATGATGACCTCTCAGAAGATGCAAATGAATACATGTTACTAAGTGCATCAGCGAATAGAGCAAAATCGTGGAGTTGCGAACATTGTCCAAATTGGCTCACTAAAGAAGTCAATAACTGTCATTCATGCTACTGGGCATTCCCAGAATCATATCAACATATTGCAATGAGGGATATTCGTAGGTTAGATATTGTATGGCATGGTAAAGAAATAGCTGAATACGATCTCTTGATGGAAGAAGCCGCACAAGTTCACAAAGAGGCACCAGAGTATGTCAAAAGGGTATTGCACAATCATTTCAAGAACAAAAAAAGCTAACAAAACGCTCAACCCGACCGCAAGAGGGGAATGGGGGTCAAACCTTGAATCGTGAATCAACTTGACGTTTTAAATTCATATCGTATAGATAATGAAATTATGACAAGACAATGACGAATCGAATTTTCAGGCGCACTATACCATGTGCTTTCAAGAGGAAATAACCGCCAGGGCATTTTTTTTTTAGACGATGATAGACAAATGTTTCTGGATTTACTTGAAGAATTAAGCGAACGATTTAGTATCGAAATTTAGATGACAAAGGGTGTCAGTTTAGAGGGCGTTTAGTGGGCGATAAAGCACTGGAGAAAAATATAATAAACTTAATTCACAATT
>Ga0190313_1001043_pt1 | contig 15185 bp, 11 predicted proteins | sample 4870071011_MG_FD_169989 | JGI IMG/M metagenome (GOLD analysis project Ga0190313, IMG submission 169989) | Hydrothermal vent sediment bacterial communities from Southern Trench, Guaymas Basin, Mexico - 4870-07-10-11_MG | ecosystem: Environmental > Aquatic > Marine > Hydrothermal vents > Sediment ...
ATTAGTTGAAATTGTTGAGGCTTTGGGCGGAGATGTGTATCTTTCAGGACCGAAAGGGAGGGATTATTTGGATGTCTCGCTGTTTGAGCGCAAAGGCATAAAAGTCGTATTTCAGGATTTCAAGCATCCCGTTTACAAACAGCGATATGAGGGTTTTGTGCCGAATATGGCGGCGATAGATGCGCTTTTCAATGTTGGGAAGATGCCGGAATGAAAAATTCCAATTCCAAATATTACCAAATTCCAACCTCAAGGGGAAGAAGGAATGAAAAACTCAAAATTCGGATACTACAAAATCCCAAGCAAATTCCAATATTCATAATTTCCAGACTATTTTTTGGATGGGAGAGCGAAGATTTAAATATTGTTATGTGTGATCTCTTATCATGCCAGAAATAACGCTTTCTATACCGGAAGATGTGTATAAGAAAATGAAAGAGTATGATGTGAAGTGGAACGAAGTCCTCAAAGATGCTATAATATCGTATATTCGGCGTTTAGAGAAGCATGGGCTGGAAGCTACAACCGAGGAATTGCTTGCGGAGCTCGGTGAGGATTTCATGAAGGAGTTGTCTGAAATAAGTTTTGAAGAAGCCGTAAGTGCTTATGAGAAAATGCGGGAAAAGGAATGGAAAAGGCTATATACGATACAAGCAGTTTGATAAATGCTTACAAACAAAGGAAACGATTGACAGGATATACTACAATTTTCAACATTGTGGAGTTCCCGAAAATACTTGATTTCAAACTTACAGTGCTATATCCTTCAAAGTCTGATTATAATCTCGCAATTAAACTTTCAAAAGATGTGCTGAGAATCGGAAAACCGTTGCCCGCAATTGATATAATCGTGGCTGCAATGGCATTGAACAGAAATATGAAACTCGTAACATCGGATAAACATTTCACAGTGATCCGAGAAATCAGACAGGATTTCAAATTATATATTGAGTGAAAGAAATTAGCGAAGAATCGGCGAGAGGATGTGAGGAAGTTGAAGAATAAAGGCATTGAAGAGAAAAGGGGAATATTGCCACCTCATCGGAGACGAAGAAATGTTCTTGCAGTTGGTGCGCATGCGGATGATGTTGAGATAGGGTGCGGTGGCACAGTTGCGCTACATGCGAGAAATGGCGATAATGTCATCATATTAATCATGGCTGAATCATCATACACATATTACGACGGCACAGTTCTCCGCTCAAAAGAAGAAGGTGAGATTGAGGAGAGAGAGGCGGCGAGGATATTGGGAGCAAAGGAGCTGATAAATCTCGGCTTCAAGACGAAAGAAGTGCCTTATTCTGTTGAAGCAATAGAAGCAATTAACGAGGTCATAGATAAATACAATATAGACATTATATATACACACTGGTATCATGACACGCATCAAGACCATAAGAGAACAACGCAATCAGTGCTTGCTGCCGGCAGATATGTGAGGAACATACTGATGTATGAACCTGAATATCCAGCGGGAAGGTCTTATTTAGGGTTTAGAAATCAGTATTATGTTGACATCACGCCGACATTCCACATAAAAATGGAAGCTCTTAAACAGCATAAAAGTCAGGTGAAGAAGTATGGAAAGGATTTTCTCGAAGCGGTGGAGGCGAGAGCACGCCACCGAGGTTATGAAATAGGCAGCAGATATGCAGAATGCTTTGAGGTTGTCAGGCTCCTGGGTGAAATATAAAATCACATATACTCAATTTTAATGGGAAAAGGAGAAAATATTAATTGCAGAGTTATCTTTAGAGGGTGTTTGAAGTAGCAGAAGGAGTGTTTGAAGCATACCGTAGATTGCTGTTTGGTGAGCGGACAGATGAGCAGTGAACTTTCAAGGAAAGGGCTTATTGTTTTCTTTGCACTCCTGCTCATTCTCAATATCATCCTACGCTTTCAAGTGGTCCCGCATGAAATCTTTCCTGATTCTGTTTTTATACATATAATGGTGAATTCGTTGAATGAATATGGATATGCGAGATGGATTCTTCACCCTCTCTCACTGTTTGGCAACTATCCAGGTTCCGAGTGCAGCGCCTTACAGTTTCTACTTTCCGGCATCTTTCAATGCACAAATTTGGACATGGAAAGTGTTATATTTTTATATTGCATCTTCATCGGTTGCTTCAGCATGTTCACTGCATACATAATGGCAAGTGAGATATTTGATAATGATATTTTCAAACTTTTAACTGCGTTCTGCCTCTCCACATCACCCGCAATATTGTCGTATACAACATGGACAATACCATTAAGGAGTCTCTTTATTGTCTCTGTTCCCTTACTCTTCTATATTATGATAAGGTATTTGAAATCAAAGAAGTATGTGTTATTATTTCTTCCATTACTGCTCCTCCTCTTCATGACACATCATCTCTCTTATTTCCTTATTCCTTCCATTCTCATATTCATAGTTCTGCTGATTTCATATAAGATTTATGCATTGAAGCCAATAAAGGCATATAAAGTGATTCCAATAATCCCGATAGGATGTGCAATCTTCGCATACTCCATACCTATGCTCACTGGAAAGTTCGTAGAAACAGGTTCAAGATACGCACCAATAGCGGATAGTTATGTCAGATATGTGGGGATTCCGATAATTTTTTCTATTGGTGGATTATTTTATTTAATATTTAAAGAGAGAAAGACATTTGGAGAATGGTTTTTACTTCTTTCATTAGCGCTTATCATAATGTTCATATACATAGAAACTTATATGAAATGGTATATGCCTTTGCTTCTAATACCATTTGCCGCACTTGGAATATTTAATCTAATTAATACGAGGAGCGTAAAAAAGATTGCACCCAAAATACTAACAATTATTCTGATAACCTCTATATGTTTCTCTGCTTACTATCAGTTTATACATTTCATACCAGACCCGAGCAAAAGGATGTTAAATGAAAGATTTCTTGAAGAAGCAACTTACCAGGGGGGGCTTTGGATGAGATATTATCTCAATGGTTCATCAATATCAAACGACCGCTTATTTGGTAATAGAATATTCGCAATATCCGAAAGAGCTTATGTTCTTGTTCCTCATCTCACGATAAATCAAATATATGGTTTCAACAAAATTAATATTTCCGAGTTCAAAAGATATCCTATCACATCTGAGGAATTTTGGTTTGAAGGATATACAGGACCTGCAATTGGAGAGAGAACATGGGATTATATTAATCAAATGTATATATCCTATCAAAATTTCGGCATTAAATATTTCGTAGAGAATACAAGAACAAACGGAGATATTCTATGGCATCATGGCATGTATCCTTCCGAATTACTTCACTATGCATATGAGGAAAAAGATAATGTATATAACAATGGTAAAGTTAGGATATGGAAGTTATAATTATATACTCAGGATGAACGAGCGTTTTGAGTTGATAAAACCGTATATAAAAGGTAAAACTGTATTAGATATAGGCTGTTGTGGTCTGTATAGTCGATTGCGAGACTTAGAAATCCCCCCCCCTATTACGAATCTGAAATCTGGTTGCACAATAAAATAAAGAAGTGTGCAGCAAGTGTCACAGGTATAGATATATCGAAAGAAGGAGTCGAGTTCTTAAAAAGGAAAGGATACGACATCAAATTGGCAAATGCAGAAGACTTTAATCTAAATCAAAAGTTTGATGTGGTTGTGGCAGGGGAATTAATCGAACATTTAGCGAATTTTGAGGGTTTTCTCAACTCTGTAAGGAAACATCTTAAAGATAATGGTTTGTTAATACTAACTACACCAAATATGTTTTATTTCAAGGAGGCTTTGTTTTTAATATTAAGAGGTTTTCCTCCAGTAAACCCCGAACATACTTGTTATTTTGATGAGGTTACACTCCGGCAACTACTCAACAGATTTGGTTTTTCGGTAGAAAAAGTTATGTATGCGACCTCAGAGAAACTTAAAGAGATTAAATTAAAGGATATATTTTTATGTATGATTGAAAAAATGATTCCATTTAAGAAGATACGGAATGATACTATTATTATAATTGCAAGGAAAAGGTGATAAAAATGAAGACAATTCACTATGATAACTCTATCAGAAAACTAAAATCAATTACATGGTAATGTTAAATTTACTGGATTTGTTCCAGATGAGGAACTACCAAATGCACTTTGTGAGGCGATGCTCTGTGAGTGCCTGTTGGAACAAGGTATTGCAGTATTCCAACAGCAATAGGTGATACTGGTATGTGCCTTATGGTGATTCAAAAGATTGTCTTGAGTTTCGTGAGAATAATAGCTAATTAAGGAATGAAGAGGAAGATGGGGGAGTTGAGGGGGAGATACAAGCGTAGGAAGGATTTCACGGAAGAAGAGTGGAAGGAGAAGGTGAGAGAGGCGTGGCGATTGAGAGCGAAATACGGATGGGGTCGTGTGCGTATCGCAAGAGAGCTTGGGATAAGCCCTAACACAGTTGCAGATTGGATAAACAGGTTCAAGATGCCTGTGAAGACAGAGGAGCAGTATGAGAATGGTATATTCATGCATCGTATCATAGATGCGAAGCGGATAATAGAAGAGGGGAGGGCGAAGGGTGAGATATCGGAAGATGATGCTGAATATGCGCTGCGCCTCCTCGATTTCTTCTATATGCTATGCATGCACTATCCGAGAGCGAAGCGAATAAAAGAAGAGGGCGACGACTCTCACTTGATATATGCTTGACTGAATTCCTTTCTCTCTATTTCATACTGCTCGCAGGAAACCTCTCCTGTCAACTTTCAGTTCATACTCACAAAGCAACATATCAAGATATTTCTTTATTGTTCGTTTATCTATACCCGCATGCTTTATTATCACTCGCTTGAACACATTCACATGCACCTCTCCGCCGTTATACACCACATCTACCATCGGTTCAACCTCTTCCGCTATCTTTCTAAGTGTATTTAGCCCCCTGTTCCCTTCATTCGAAATGTATAACCATTCCCTCTTCCTTTTCCCCTCGCTCTCTCGCTCATTCTCTACCCCGCTTCTTGCTATGTATATGCACGCTTCTTTATTCTCTCCCTCTCTCCTACGCCTACTCTTCTCTCCATTCTTCACATCCTCTTCCTTATCTTCAGCTCTCATTCCTCTTACCTCTTCACCCTCCTTTGCGACCATTCTCCCTTTTCTTTGTGTGTGTGCGCTTCGCCTCCTCATGTTCAAGATACATCTTCAGCGCCTCAATGACCTCATCACCGAGAACGCCGTGCAACTTCCCGTATTTCTCCAGGACCAAACGCTTGAATCGCTCCCAGACCTTCATATCGCTCTCAGATATCCGCACATGCATCTCTCCCGTCTTCATCCCATCTCAGACTTTGTCGCATTCCCATTTAAATTTGGGAGTATGGTCTCATTCTCATGTCATTTGGTCTCAAATTTGAGACTTTGGTCTCATATTTCGGTCGTTTGGTCACTTTTTCAGGATCAAGAAAAGGGAAGAAGAAAGAAGAGAAAGAAGAAAGAAAGAAGAGAAGAGAAAGAGAAGAAATAAGAAATGGAAGGAGAGAAAAAGAGGAAAGGAGTAATAATAAAAGTTATAATTTGGAAAAACAGGCTGACTGTCCATTAAAATTAAAATAAAGGTTTATGAACCGTCTAAATTTGAAATAAACGGGATATATAAGAGAAAATGAAATTTTATGCGATATACGCTCTTATCTCAGAAAGGCGATGAGAGGGCTTAAAATCAAGTTTTAAGCGATTTCCTTCATTTTTCAAATCTTTTCAAATCTCATCACATATGCACATCTTTCTCATGCGCACACACACAACAAAAAATACTTTGGTCTCATTCGTGCATACATCAGATTCGCAAAAGGAAAGTATGAGGTAGTATGAGCACGGTAAGAAGGGTAGCGAAGAACACGCTTGTTTGGCTCTTCGGAGACATCGTCGGCAAAATTCTCTCGCTCGCATTTGTTATGCTGCGAAGTATCTTTATGTGGAAGGCTACGGCATATTCTCTTTCGCTCTCGCTTTCACAGGCATCGGTATCCTCTCGGACATAGGCTTCTACGAACTTATCGTGAGGAAAAATTAGAGGTAATAAAATGACCCCTAAAGTCTTGATAATAGGTTTAGATGGAGCGACTTGGGACTTAATGAAGCCTCTGACCGAGAAGGGAAAATTGCCAACATTAAGGAAATTAATAGATGAAGGTGTGCATGGCGACTTGGAATCCACAATTACACCATCCACAGGCCTCGCATGGGTCTCTTTCGCCACTGGTAAAAATCCAGGAAAACATGGCTGCTATGACTTTAATATACCAAAAAAATCATTAAGTAACATCAAAACAATAACAACAAAAGACATACAAGGATCGACTTTCTATGAAATTCTGAGCGAAAATGGTAAGAAATGTATTATAATAAACTTACCTTGCTCTTATCCACCAAGAATAAACGGAATAGTCATTACTAGTCTGATGACGCAGAGCGATAATTGCATCTTTCCTCGTGATTTGATAAATGAAGTGCCGGAACTGAAAAATTACCGAATCTTTCCTGATGTGTCTTTACATGAGAGGGGAAAAATAATAGAGTATGTAAATGATATAAGGGAATTGGAAAGAAATAGGTTTGAATGTGCGAAAATATTGTTCAAAAAAGATTGGGATTTCTTTTTCATACTATTCAGTGGGACTGATTGGATACAACATGATATGTTTGCCGAGCTAATTTCTGGATTGTTGGATGATAATTCCGCACCGATAAAATTGTATGAGGAGATTGATGGATATATAGGCTGGTTTGTGGATAATGCTCCGCAAAATACAAATATTTTCCTCGTATCTGATCATGGTTTCAAGGCATACAAAAAGGCATTTTATATCAATGCATGGCTACGAAAAGAGGGTTTCTTGAAAGTAGAGCAAAAATCAAAGCGGAAAACATCTTCAAGTAAGTTTGAAGTTGAGAGCGAAAAAGTAGCATCAAAAATGATTAACATTAAAGTGCCTGTTTTTTTGCTCAAACATTTGTCTTGGATTGCTCCATTTTATTATAAGTTCAAAAAATATTTGCCAATAAATCCGAAGGTAGAGATCTGCCCGAAATTATCGGATTCTGTTGCATATAGTATAGCCTCCACGATACGATCTAACTTTGGCAGTATTTATATAAATGACAAAAAAAGATTTATTGACGGTAAAGTAGAAATTGAGAATTATGAAAAAGTTAGAGAAGAAATTATAAACAAGCTGAAAATGTTGAAAGACCCAAAAACAGGGGAGAATGTCATAAAAAAGGTTTGGAAAAAAGAAGAGTTATATTTTGGAGACAATTTAGAAATAGGTCCTGATATATTTTTTATGTTATCAGATGAATATCAAGTCAGGTCAGGTCTTTTCGCTCCACAAATTTTCAACTATAAGCTTGTAGAATATAGCAGCGGGCATGCATTATACGGTATCTTCCTTGCATACGGTCCTGACATTAGGAAGAGGATAGAAATAAAAAATGTTAGAATTTACGATATTGCTCCGACAATCTTACATGTTTTTGGCATGGCAATTCCCAGGGATATGGATGGTCGTGTTTTAAAAGAGATATTTAAAGAAGACTCAGAACTTTCAGAAAAAAGAATAAAATATCAGGAAATTAAAGAAGAGGAAAAGATAAAAATTAAAAAGAAGATAAAAGAAATTAAGGATATATAATAATTTATTTTATGTTGAACACTTTTTTAACCATATCTATATCCTCCATTGAGAATTCCTTTAAAATCAAAAGCATCATTAAATATATTATAGCTGCTGAAATAATGAGTATAAATATATTAAGCTCGCTAAAATAATAAATGAAGATGCTCATTATAATACCACCGATAAAAGGTCTTAAAAATATTTTATGCAGAGGAATTATTTCAAGACGTCTGGAAACAAAAAAGAAACTAGCTAAAAATAATATCGCCTTTGTCACTACTGTTGCAAGAGCAGCGCCATTATAGCTTAGTATTGAAATTAAGAAGAAATTGAGAATGACATTAGTGATTGCGCATAGAGTTATACTGATTGTGTTCAGTTTCTGCTGATTTATTGATATTAAAAGATTCAATAAAACGGAATTTATAGATGTAAGAATGAATGCCCATATTAATATCTGAAGCACACTTGCAGAATATTTAAATTCCGCACCGTATATCAAGAAGATGATTCTATCCGCCAAAAAAGTCACACTTATAGTGATAGGTAACATCGTAATTAATATATATCTGATACTAAATTCGCAAATTTTTATCAATTTTTCTTTAGAATTTTTGAAAAATTGTGACATCAATGGAAATAATGATATGGAAAGTGCGCTTGTTACGAGAGTGATAGGTTCTCCTAATTTATATGCGGCAGAATATATACCAACAGAAGCATCTCCTTGCATCATTGAAAGCATTACCACATCCGTTCTGAAATGAATTATCCAGACAACGCTGTAAATAGCGATTGGTAATGCCTCTTTAAAAAGATATTTCCAAAGTTTTAAATCAAATTCAAAGTGAGGTTTCACGAATTTTCTTGAGAATATATAATTAAGTATCATTTTAACCATTTCAGAGAACACTAATGCGCTGATTATATGTAATAGTGTGCCTTTTGTTAGGATGATTAGAAATATAAGGAATGCAGATAATCCCTTAAAAATTAATTTTGCAATTATATTATATTCCATTCTGAGATTTGCTTCAAATATTGTGCGATAGAAATCGCTGAATGATGCGAACAATAGCGTTAAAGAAGCAATATAAACATAAGTAGTGGTATCTGTAGGATATGACATTAGTGATATCACAACTATTGATGAAATAAATGCAATAACAGTCAATATCAATCGTATAATATATGCATTACCGATTAACTTTGGTGTAATTGAGGGGTCACGAGACATCTCTCTGACAAGAATCTGTTGAAGTCCCAAATCTGTTAGGATATTAAAGAAAGCAAGATATGCGAAAACGAAATTATATTTGCCGAATCCTGCAGTGCCTAAATATCTCGCAAGATATATTGTGACGACCAGAGATATTAATCTGAAAACGATATCTCCAACAATAATAATACCTGTGTTCCTTGCGACCCTTCGCACCGTGCTCAATCAGACCCCCATCCCTTTAATACGCTAATTATGTTATTTTTTCTTCTGAGCTTCACTCCTAACGATAAAATTATATAAAATGAGCGTTTGACCCATATATCAGTGCTATTGGAAAGTTTTAAAGGTCAATTTAAAGGCTTTCTTAATTAATATCAATGTTAAAAAAAGCAATTTTAAAAATGTTCAATATAAAATAAGCATCATTTGTTGGAATTTTATATAAAACTAAAATAGAAATATGTAAAATTATTGTTTATTACATCTATAAATTGAGAAAAGGAAGTTCGGTTCAGGGCTTACATTTTTCCAAAAACTTATATATGGCATCATTTCATTCACACTATCGATATGAGGGGGGAAGAAGATAGCGGGGTAAAAAGGCATGTCTCAATCTTTGTTTTTTTAAGTATCGCTTTCTGCCTCCTATTTTGTATGAGCATAGTCAGTGCAGCCCCTTCTATCGTGGCATGGTCTTCCTCTGGAGGAAATACCACAAATAAAGATAATCCACAAGACCTCATGTATCTTGTCCAGCCAGGAGATGAGATTACTTTCTCTGTTACAGCAAACGAACTCTGCAATTTCACCTGGGAAGTGAATAAAGTGGAAGAAAGAAGTACCTCTTCAGTTACCACTGATAATTTCACCTTTACAGTCCCTTCTCTCAACTGCTCTCAAGACCCTTCAGAGTGTATATGGGAAATCCATGTCAAAGCGTTCAATGAAAATGGAGAAGCTCATCATGAATGGGTTATTTCCACTCTAAACGAATCAGAGGCGCCAGATATCTTTGATTACTTCACAGATAAAAAATATCAAAGCAGAACAGAAACAGACCCTTGGGGTAGAGCGTTGCCTGAATGGAGCGGCAGTTTAAGAAACATTTCCGGGTGGTTTCCATCTACTATATCAGAATGCTCTGTAAAAGCAGGCTATGTAGATATTTCTTATCCTTCTTCAATAACCGAAGGCACATGGATATTCAGATATAAATATAAATATCCGCAAACAACCCAATCAGGAGCTCATGTATCATTCTATCCCATTTACAGCAAAGATATTCTTTCTTATTCATGGAGCAAAAACCCCGATACTCACCATCATTGTGTGATTGAAAGCTGGCTCCATGGAGAGCGAACCCGGTTTAGTATGGATTATGATGGCACGGGAACTTATGAAGATGGTGAATGGCATAAGGTCGTGCTTATAAGAAAAGGAAATTATTTCTATGCATTCAGAGAAATAAAACATCAATCTTTAGCAGAGAGCAAAATGATGTTTGAATCTCATGCTTACGAACCTTTGGATAACATCTCTGAGATTAGAATATTTATGAGGGACATGGGGAAGGGAAATCCTCCTTACATAGATAGTATTCAGGTATATGAGGGCAAATATCTCTTTCCATACAATGGGAACATATATGTTGGGAACTATTTCTATGACCACTGGGATAATGGAGAAGGATTAGCGCCGCTCTGGAAGGAAGGAATCATAGTTCAGGGAAGAAATAACACACTGAAAGATATTGCATCTGCGATAAATAATCCTTCTATATTCTCGTATGATGAGGAAACAAGGACTGCAATCTGCTACAAAGATTTGGTTTTAGACGAAGGCGCAGAGCTAATAATAAAAGATGAAACCCTAAAATTCCACTCAACTTGTGATGGAGAACTTTCTTTTGTCCTTGACTACGGCTCTCGCTTATATGTTGAAAACAGCACAATTACTTCAGATACTCAATATTACTGGGTATGGAACAATGCCGGCTCAACAACTCATTGGGGTAATGAGTTACGCATGTATGATTACCGTAAAACGGAACCATCATATGGTCCGCCCAGGTGGTCTGGTCACTATCCTTTAGATGTCGCTTATCACGGAGAATTTATCATAAAGAATTCAACAATAGATAATTTCGCACATCTCTTTTTGGATTCTCCTTATGAGGTAAATATCACAGATAGCAGATTCACAAACATTCACGAGATAGATATAGGTCTCTATAATCCTCTTTCTAGTAGTGGATGGCTGCCACCAATAAACTTCTGTAAAGGAAATAAGTCGATATGGATATATACCGATGATGTAAATATAAATGATTTCACAATAAGAAATGTAACTTTCTCTGGAGCAGAGCATCCATTGAATTTCACTTTCTTGCTTAATGCTCACAGAGATAAATACAACATCTATGACTTAAATGCAGAAAAGGATTACATAGTAATCAAAGAATCAAGGGCTGAAAATGTAGGGCAAGCGCATTCCTGTTATGTGTCTAATTCGGCTGGACCTTGGGGCGGAATATATCAAAGAAACAGCTATATAGCAAGCGAGCTTGGTTTGGTAAATTGCAAATTCAAAGATATTTTAATAACCCCAGGGATTTTTACAGATTATGATGGAAGAAAGAAGCAAAAAGCAGCCTTTGTGAAATACTACTTAGATGTAAAGGTTGTTGATAAAGATGGAAATCCCGTTGAGAATGCGAATGTGAGTGTAAATGTTGAGCAGAATTGGACTTTAGATGATATGAAGACAAATCACTATCCTGTTGAGAATATGGTTGTTGAAAAGCCTTATGCTGTGGGTAATTATAATTGCTTCTATCACCACTATCGCTGGGTTGACGGGCAGCCATTAAATCAAACCTATACAACAGCAACAGGACACACTCCATTACCTTCAGAAGACCCAGCTCACACATTAATTATTGTGGATTACAAGAAATATAGAGATACTGATACAGAAGAAGTGAGGCAGGAAAACTATACTTACACCATCACCGCCTCTTATAATGGAAAAACAGCCTCTCTTTCAGGTTTAGACATAGATGAAAGCTGGTACAGAGAAGACCCAAATGTGCCAACAAAGACAGTTGTTTGCAATATAGATACTGGCAATTGCTGGATAGAAGGAGTTGCTACTGGCACTCTAAAAGGCAAGGTGACAGACAAAGACACTGGCTTGCCCATAGAAGGGGCTTTAATTGAAGCGAACTCCCACCAAACAACAACAAACTCAACAGGAGATTACATTATTACAAACCTATTACCAGGAAACTACACCGTAACAGCATCCAAAGAAGGCTATTACTCAAGCACAGCGACTGCAGAGATTTTAGCATATCAAACAACAACTCTGAACTTCCAACTAACAAAAGACACAACCCCGCCGGTAATTTCCAATATAACTATAAGCTCTGTTACCTCTCACTCAGCACTTATATCTTGGGATACAAATGAACCTTCGACATCTCTTGTGAAATATGGCACCTCCTCCCACTCTTATCCTTACTCCAAAGAAGATATTTCTTACACCACTTCCCACTCTCTCACCCTCACTAACTTATCTCCCAACACCACCTACTACTTTGTTGTCAACTCAACAGACAAAGCAAACAACTCTGCTGAAAGCAGTGAGTATAGCTTTAAAACAAAAGAACTTTCAAACATCGTCTATATAGCCACAGACGGAACAGGAGATTACAACTGCGATGGCACTGATGACCAGATTGAGATAAATCAAGCCATAGCTTATATCAACAGCATAGGCGGCGGAACAGTTCATCTAAAAGAAGGCACATTTATTATCTCAGATTCAATAAATTTGACTTCAAATCTAATCTTTGAAGGAGAAGGCACGGAGAAAACAACAATAAAGATTGAAGACGGAAGCACAAAAGAGAATTGGGCCACTATTGTTGGAGACGGAATATCCAATACAATAATCAAAAATCTAACCATAGATGGTAATAAAGACAACTGCCCTGTCCCTAAGGGAATAAACAGCGATATTGATGCCTTCCATCTCTATAACTCCAACAATATCACAGTTGAAAATGTGAAAATGATTGACTTCTGGACTGATGGAGTTGAATTCTCTCATTCAAGCAATTCTGTAGTTAAAGATTGTGAAGTTATCCAAGCAAGACATGAGGGATTAAGAGCATTTTACAGCGACAACATAACATTCTCAAACAACTATGTTTATTCAGCAGGAACAGGTAATGCTGGTATAAGAATATATGAATCAAGTAATTGCATCGTTGAGAGAAACTACTTCAATGTCTACGGCTTCGGCATTCTTATCAATCCGCAGGGAGGCGTTCCTTGCGGAAATAACATCTACCGAGATAATTACATAGAAGGTCACTACGGTTTGCCAGGAATAGCACTTTGGCCTTGGGATACAGAGGTAAGCAACGAGACATTCATAAGAAACATCATCGCCAAGACAGACGGAACTCCAGAACCCTACGGACACGGAATTCATCTCAGAACAAGAGGAACTGCAAGCCTCAAGAACATAAAGATAATAAACAATGTGATAAATAATGCAATAAAATCAGGAATATATGTGGAAGATGGGGCAGATGTGAGCAATATTGTTGCGAAGAACAATATCATTGTGAACAATGGTGAATATGGCATATACGGAAATGTCCTTTCATCATACAACGATGTGTGGAACAACAACGCTGGCAATTACGGCGGCGGTGCATCCGCTGGAACGGGAGATATTTCCGCTGATCCGCTCTTTGCATCACCGCCGCATGACTTCCATCTGAAATCGCAAGCGGGAAGATGGAACGGCTCTGCTTGGGTCGTAGATAATGTCACATCGCCTTGCATAGATGCTGGCGTTCCTTTTGAAGAAGACCCCGTTTACGGCGACTATCGCAACGAACTACCACCGAACGGAAGCAGGATAAACATGGGCGCATACGGAAACACAAAAGAGGCTTCAAAATCCGCTGGAAAGACATATAGCATTTCCGGATATGTGAAATATAAGAACGGAACGGGCATATTCAACGCTCATGTCACAAATAACAGGACAAGCGCAGAAGATTATACGGATGAGAACGGATATTATATTCTACATGGATTGACAAACGGAACTTATTTGATAACTGCAAGCGCAGGATCGCTTTCAAATTCAATCGTCGTGACAATCGCAGGAAAAGATGTTGAGAATGCGAACATCACACTCGCTGAAGACGCTTCTCCACCATTAATATTCTTTACATCTCCTGCCACTGATTACACAACTGAAAACTGGGTATATGTAAATGTCACGGTCATAGATGAGAGTCCAACATCCTCGTTCATAAACTGGAACAACACGCTCGCAGCATACTGGAGCTTCAACACCGTCAACGAAACAAAATGGACGCTTGACTTCTCCGAACACCACAATCACGGTCGTTTGGGAGATGGGAACACGACAGAAATGCCTGTTTTAACTGAAGGGAAGTTTGGACACGCTCTCAAATTTGATGGCGTTGATGATTTCATAAGAGTTCCCGATGCACCCAGTTTAGATGGCTTCGATAACGGTGAAATCACCATAGAAGTGTGGATCAAACCCGTTCTCGGCTCAAGAGGTTCCATCGTCAACAAGTATCTGTATAATTACACAATACCCATAAACGAGAGAGTTTACGAGCTTGATGTGAAGAGCGATGGCAGAATCGGCTTCGCATTGAGCTCAAACGGAACAGGTGCAGGCACTGTTTGGCTCGCATCTGAAATGAAGGTGAAGAACAACACCTGGACACATATCGCCGCCGTATCCGACGGTAAAACGATGAAGATTTTCATCAACGGCGTGCAAGACGCAAACACAGCGCAGGCACCGCCTCGCATACACGATTCCCCATATCCGCTTTACATCGGTCGCTGGCAGTGGTCGCCTACAGATTGGGATTGCCCATTCAAAGGTGTTATTGACGAGCTCAGAATTTGGAACAGGGCGCTTTCGCCTGAAGAAATAAACGCTTCTTTCGCATCAGGCGCACTGAGACACAATTTCACCGATTTGAAGGATGGCAGATATGCGTATTATGCCTATGCAATAGACGCCGCTGGCAATTACAACAGGACAGAGACGAAATATATAACGGTAAACACGAAAGGGAGAGGAGAACCACCACATATCATTTCATTCACTCCTTCAGACCTTACGCCCACTCAATATGTGAACCGCACATATACATTCTCGGTCACCGTCAGTCAGCCGGTTTCAAACGCATGGTTCCTTGACGGCGAAGACCAGCACAACAACGCTCAATCCTG
>Ga0190313_1001044_pt1 | contig 15183 bp, 15 predicted proteins | sample 4870071011_MG_FD_169989 | JGI IMG/M metagenome (GOLD analysis project Ga0190313, IMG submission 169989) | Hydrothermal vent sediment bacterial communities from Southern Trench, Guaymas Basin, Mexico - 4870-07-10-11_MG | ecosystem: Environmental > Aquatic > Marine > Hydrothermal vents > Sediment ...
TTCACGAGATCCTTCTTCTCCATGAGTTCGTCTATTATGTCGCAGCCTATGGGCCTGTTCCTCCATTTGACCTCTCCGAACAGGATTCCCTTCTTTTTTTCGTTGAGGGCCACGATGTCCATCTCATCTCCTTTTCTGGACCACCATGAACCCACTTTCTCATATTCGCGGCCCTGCATCACGAGCTTCCTGACCACTTCCTCGAAGGCGGGGCCGACATAGGATGGAAAATCATCCTTTATCAGCGAGAACATCTCGTCGTACATCTCCATCTCGCGCAGGTGCATGTTCCTGAATATGTATCTGAACCAGAATCCAACGAATTCGTCCTTTATCCTGTATCTGGCCTTTTTCGAGCGATATCCCTCGGTTACGGGATATCTTCTTTCCACTATGTCAAGGCCAAGCAGGTTGTCCAGATGTCTGGGGAGCGTGGTGGTGGAAATATGCGTGTAATCTGCTATCTCGGTGTATGTTCTCTTTCCGGATGCTACGGCCTCTATTATCGAGAAATGCATCCTGTAATCCTTTCCGAACTCCTGAAGAAGTATGTTATAGGGCTCCGAGCTCAGGGGCGCGTATTTGGGTATCACAAGCTTTTTCCATATTTCCTCCGTGCTTTTCGCTCCGTATTCTTCCATGACCACATAGTACTTCGGAAAGCCTCCGAACATGGAGTACACGGACACCTTCTCCTCCATATCGAGCCGCATCCAGTTGAAGACATCCTTCATGGGCAGGGGCTCCATCTTCCATATCTCGCCTGCCCTTCCGAACAGAGGGGCCTTCCTGTCCTCGAATATCCTCTTCATCATTCCCATGTATGAGCCCATGACCACCAGCATGGATCCTCTTCCCTCATCCAGTATCTTCTGAAGCGTGGAAAACACCGAGGGCTCGACCCTGAGAAAGTTCTGGAACTCGTCTATGACCAAAATCCGATATTTCCCGAATATGTGTCTGAAAAGGTCCTCCCAGGACCTGAAAAGCACACCCTCTTCCAGCTCGGCGGACCACTCCTCGAGGAGCAGGTCTCCTCTCTTCTCCTCAACGAACAGATAGATCGCATTCTCCTCGCCTTCGAGGAATTCCCTTATCAGCCTTGTCTTGCCTATCCTCCTCCTTCCGGTTATGACTATGAAAGGGGGATTTTTCAGTCCGACAAGTTCTCTGAGCCTGCTCAGTTCCGTTTTCCTGTCAATGAAATCATTCTTCATGTGAATCATTCCTGAAGTGATAGTTTACTATTTATAACTTTCCAAAGCCCGAATTCGCATTGATACCGATTGGAACAATTCCGTCCAGCATCATTCATTCCAGCCGAACGCCTCCGTGTCTACACGGGTTTTGATGGGTTATGACCTGCAAATGGTATTGCTGCTGCCCTGTTCGTAGATTCACCGAGGAAGGGAAACTCGAGGATAAATGGGTTAAGGAATATTGCCTTGGCGAGAAATGGCCGGAATGCGAGCGCTATCGGATGGAGGAGAACGGGGAATACCACCCGGACAATATGCTGCCTGACGGGAGTATAAGGGAAGACCTGAAATGATGGCGAAAAGCCTTAAATAAAAAGAACTCGTAGTGATATACATGGAAACCCTTACAGGAGAGGGCTATGCGGACCTGAACGGTCTGATAGGCGAAAGCGTCTATCGAATGAGGGAGGAGCGGATAAAGGAGATGCTGACCAGAATAATCGCTTCTCTAAAGGTATCCGCCCTGAAGGACATACAGGGGGCAACGTCCGGAATAGAAGGAAACCTTTCCGAGGATGTCATAAACAGCAGGGAGTGAGAGCGTGATATATTACTGGGACACATCCGCGATAGTCAAGGTCTATCACAGGGAGGAAGGAAGCGATAGGGCGATGCAGATGTTCTCGGAGGTTCTTTCGGGTGAGAAGAAGGGAGCGGTGGCATATGTCTGCCTGATGGAAACGATCTCGGCATTCACGAGGCGCAGAAAGGAATTGAAAGGAAATTACGAGGCGATTGTGGCAAGGATTCTTCAGGATATGAGGGACAATCTCTCAATAGTGGCCCTCGAAGAGGAGATAATGGAATCGGCTATGAAACTCATAATAAACCACGGCCTGAAGACGCTGGACAGCATACATCTGGCCACAGCCCTTTTCCTGAAGAAGCACACATCCGAGGATGTCGCCATGATATCCGCCGACCGAGAACTTCTTACCGCTGCTGCGAAGGAAGGTCTCGATACTGTCAATCCATCCGAATAGCGGCCGTGCAAAACTACATATATAGGAGCCATTTCATTCTCAGCAGGTGGAAAATCATGCATGGTCTGGAGAGCAAAGAAAGAATCAGAGGAAGAAGATGGTTAGCAATCCTTTTGGCAATCGTATTTGTGATGCCTTCTTCGGCGATTATTGCAGAAGCAAGGGGGAATCATTTATCCACCCAATCATTGTTTTCGATGTCAGATTCTGATGGAGACGGATTGACAGACAGAGAGGAAGAAGAATATGGTACAGATCCACTAATACCAGATATGTATGTCAGATATAGAGATTATTTTTTTACTGAGGAGTATTACTGCTGGATAAACGGGAGTATCTCCTTTGATGACATTGTACTGAGAAGAGGAACCTTTTTTACTGTTCACGGAGCACCGTTCTCCGAAATATCTGTACAAAAAACACGCGACAATCTAGAGCCACTCAAAGTGGTGAGAACTGGTCTGGGTTCGTGGACCATTCATATCGATAAAGATGGTCCGATTGGCATCTATAATATATCTCTTTCACTTTGTGACGGAAATCCGTGGGAGAGAAACATGACATTATATGTAATCTTCAACCCTTTCGACAAGGATTTAAGTCTCTCAGAGATAAAAGCATATGCATATGATGAAACAGGCGACCGAGACACAAAAGGCATCGCATATCCAGATCATTTTAAATACGGTCCGAACCAGACGCTCCCTTATTCAAGCGTTGGAGGAGGAATAGGAAACTTGATATTCAAAGAAAGAATTTATGAATACAATCAGTTTGAGGAGCATATTTTCAAAATATCTATGGAAATAAATAATGGTGAAAGTAACGATTTCGATGCGTCCAATAAAACAATGTGGGCAGTATCAAACATAATCTATTATAGACATCCAGATGGAAGATTCAGTGTCCCTCAAATGCTTTCCGACATATCTCTACAAGATATATCTAAAGCAAGAGACGGTATAGAAAAGCCTTTGATTGAGGGGCAATGCTTGGATTATGCAAACATGATGGTCGCACTACTCAGATCTGTAGGCATCGCCTCTAGAGTAGTGCAGGGGATAGTCAACGAAACATACGGTCTATCCTATCACCAGTGGACAGAAGTATATATTAAAACCCCCGTGGATGCCAACGACCATTGGTATGCATTTGATGCCAATGATAACATTTTCTATTCACATGATGATGCATTAGCAGACCCGATAGGTTATATGGTGAGGAAAGGAAGCATATATGGGACATTCTGGGCAGGTATTTTTGTAGGTTCTCCAACATGGGAATGTGACGGCGGTTCCATACTTTATATCAATAAAACAGCCACTATTTCTGATGATTCAGCATCCAAGGATATAATGGACATCAGCATGGAGTACATATAGAACTAAAGATGGGGCAGTATACATCCAAACATCGGTGGCCGTGCAAAACTAATAAAACTACTCCCTATTACCCACCCATGCAGATAATCAAGCTCGGAGGCAGCCTGATAACCGACAAGAAGAAGGTGAAAAGGCCGAGAAAGGGCATTATGGAGCGCCTTGTCCACGAGATGGCGGCCTCAGGCGAGAAGCTGATGGTCGTTCACGGTGCAGGCTCCTACGGGCATCACCTCGCAAAGGAAGGAAAGCTGAACGAGGGCTTCATCGGAGAATGGCAGATGGAATACCTGTCAAAGGTTCACCGCGACATGAGGGAACTCAACCTGATGGTGATGAATGCCATGATTGACGCCGGATTGAACCCGATATCCATACCTCCTTCCAGCATTGCTATATATGAGGCGGGCAGCCTTTCCCATTTTCCCACACAGTTATTTGAGATGTATTCCGGAATGGGCCTGACACCTGTCAGTTTCGGGGACATGGTGCCCGACACAAAGCGCATATTCGCGATATGCTCCGGAGACCACATAATGAGGGAACTGGCAGGCATAGAAGGGGTTGAAAGGGCCATATTCGCCACTGATGTGGATGGAATATACGACAGGCCGCCTTCCGAGCCGGGTGCGGAACTCCTTGAGGAGATACACCCGGACAAGCAGGTTCTTACTGAGTTGATGTATACCGACACCACAGGCGGAATGGCTCAGAAGATTGCTGACGGCCTTGCGATAGCGAAGAAAGGAGTCGAGGTTCTGGTGGTGAACGGTCTGGTCGAAGGGCGTTTGGAAAAGGCTATTAAAGGCGAAAGAGTACCGGGTACCATAATAAGGTGGAAGAAAGATGATTGAGAAGCGCAAGAACGAGCACATCGAGATATGCCTCGGAAAGGACACGAAGGCCCACCATAACCCGTGGGATGACCTTGATATGGTTCACAGAGCGCTCCCCGAGGTGGATTTTGATGCCATAGACCTGAGGACCGAACTCTTCGGGGTCGAACTGAAAGCACCGATAATCATATCCGCTATGACAGGAGGCACTCAGCTCGGAAAGAGGATAAACGAGAACCTCGCCATAGCAGCGGAGAAACTGGGTATCGGAATGGGTGTCGGAAGCCAGAGGCCGTATCTTGTTGACCGAAGCCTTGCGGACACATACAGCGTGGTCAAAGAGCACAAGGTCCCTCTTCTGTTCGGCAATATCGGAGCACCCCAGCTGATTGACCAGAAAAGGTCCTCGGGATTGAACAGGAAGCAGCTTGAGAAGTTGATGATAATGCTGGATGCTGACATACTCGCGGTGCATCTCAATTTCCTCCAGGAAGCGGTGCAGCCCGAAGGGGACATGAGGGCGGAAGGCCTTCTATCGGCGATAAGCAGCCTTGCTAAGGGATTCCCGATAATCGTTAAGGAGACAGGGGCCGGAATATCCAGAGGAATGGCCCTGAAGCTCAAGAGGGCAGGCGTCATGGGAATAGATGTCGGCGGAATGGGCGGCACATCCTTCGCAGCCGTTGAGAAATACAGGGCTGAAGCGCGCGGAGACAATCGGAAGGCGGAACTGGGCGACATATTCTGGGACTGGGGAATACCCACGCCGGCATCGGTGCTGGAGGCCTCGGTCGGAACCCCTGTCATAGCAACAGGAGGCATAAGGAACGGTCTGGATGCCGCAAAGGCACTTGCACTTGGGGCGAGCGCCGTTGGAATAGCCGGAGAGCTTCTTAAACCGGCATCGGAGTCTCCGGAAGCGGTAACCGAGAAGCTTGAGGATATCATTCATCAGCTGAAGGTCGCGATGTTCCTTGTGGGCGCAAGGAATGTCTATACGATGAAGAACACCCGGGTGATACTCCACGGAAGGCTCAGGGAATGGTTCGAGCAGATGGAGGTCTGAATATGAAGTGCCCGAAATGCGGAACTGAGATGAAACCAATGGAGAAGAGCGAGATACTGGATATGGTTACATGGTACGAATGCCCGAAATGCGATGAAAAGCACCACATATTCGAGGCCGTCCTTCTGAAATACAGAGAACCCATATGGAATGAGATAGAGTCCTATTTCTACCATGAGATACCGGGTGTTTCCGACCTGAAGAATGAGGTGGTTGAGGAGAAGCACTGGGAGATGGTCACGGATTACCCGAAGAGAAAGGGTAAATACACGAGGCCGAGCCTGTTATGCCTGACCGCAGAGGCCATGGAAGTTCCGCTTGATAATGTGATAAGGACGGCTGCTGCCATGCAGACCTCCGAAGACTGGATACTTATACACGACGACTGGCAGGACTGCTCGGATAGAAGACGCGGAAAGCCAGCCCTTCATCACATATATGGGCCTGAGCTGGCCATAAATGCAGGAGACTCCCTTCATCTGATAATGTGGAGGATGCTCAGGGACAACTTCGATATACTGGACAATGAAACAGCGCTCCGCATAATGGATGAGTTCTATGCGATGCTCCAGAGGACAACGCTCGGACAGACCGCTGAAATGCTCTGGATACAGCAGAGGCGATACGACCTCACCGAAGATGATGCATACTACATCATAGACGGAAAGACCTCATATTACAGCCTTGCGGGCCCTATGAGGCTTGGCGCGATACTTGCAGGAGCGGATGAGGACATACTATCAACAATATCCGAGTTCGGAACCTATCTCGGCAGGGCCTTCCAGATAAGGGACGACCTTCTGGACCTCGAAAGCGATTTCAGAGGGCTGAAAGAGAGGGGTGGCGACATAAAGGAAGGAAAGCGCTCTCTGATACTCATACACCTGCTGAACCACGCCGATGAAAGCGATAGAAGGAAGGTCATAGATGTTCTGGAGAAACCGAGGGACGAGATAGGAAAGGATGATATAGACCTTGTAATTGGACTTATGGAGAAGTACGGGTCGCTGGAACACGGGCACAGCGAGGCGAAGAAATGGGCGGAAAAGGCTCTGGATGCGCTGAACACAAGGATGGACTTCCTTAAAGGAGAACCTAGGGAGCATATAAGATGGGCCGTGGACTTCATGCTCACAAGGGATTTCTGAGGAGGTCCCATGCCTAAGCCGGCATACAGGCCAGCCATCATAATGGCCATAAGTTTCCTTGTAGCGCAGTTCCTCGCGCTCCTCATAATACCTCTGTATCCCGAAGAATACAGGGCTTTCGGGGACCCGAACAATGTGATGAACCCGATATACTATGTCGTTATAGTATTGATAATGACCGCGGTCATGCTCTTTCTGGCAAAAAAAGGACTGGAGGTACTCATACAATGGTTCATGATAGCATCCGTCTGGGGAACCATAGTCTTTGTGATGTACCCTGTGATTTACACGATACTCCCTTATTTTCCATACATTCTCGGATTCACGGACATACCGATGATATTATCCGTGATTCTTGCGACCCTTGTGTCCGGAGCGCTCTACATAAAGCCCGAATGGTATGTGATAGACATCGCAGGTGTGATAATGGGTGCCGGCATAATAGCCGTTCTCGGCTTGTCCTTCGGTATTCTCCCCACAATAATACTTCTCATCGTCATGGCGGTGTATGACTTCATATCCGTCTATCGCACGAAGCACATGCTGGACCTTGCGGACGCGGTTCTTGAAACGAAACTTCCCATAGTCATGGTGGCTCCCAAGGAGAAGAACTACTCATTCGTGGACGACACGATAAAGATAAGGAAAGAGGACAGGGGGAGCAGCGGGGAAAGGGATGCCATGTTCATGGGGCTGGGAGACATAATCATACCAGGAATACTTCCCGCATCGGTATTCCTTAACTCCGGAGCGCCGATGGACATAGCCTTCGGGATGGCTACATTCTCAATAATAGGGGCATTCATGGGCTATCTCCTGCTTCTTCACTTCGTTTTCAAGGGAAAGGCACACGCAGGCCTGCCGCCGCTCAACACCGGAGCGATACTCGGATACATGATAGGTGCGATCATACTGACCGGAAACCCGATATTCGGAATGGTCTTCGGGTGGTGAAATGAGGGACAAGGTGGAGAAGAGGTACGACAGGTTCAGCCTTTTCTATGATTTTCTGGACACATTTCCGGGTCTCGGCTCGGCGGAAAAGAAATGGAGGAAACACGCCATAGATTTGCTCGATATTGATGATGACTCCGTGGTGCTGGACATAGCCACCGGAACAGGACTGATCCTTCCGTGGATAGCCGAGAAAAGTCCGAAGTCGGTCATCGGAATAGACATATCCAGAAACATGCTTCTTAAAGCGGTCGGGAGGATGGAGGGAATGGGAGATCACATGATAATCCGGGGCGATGTCGAGGCCCTCCCCTTCAAGGACGACAGCATTGACAGGGTGATAAGCACATTCTCGCTCACGACAATTCCGGGATACGAGAAGGCCATGGACGAGATGCTCAGAGTTCTGGCAGTACACGGCAGAGGGGTCATACTGGACACGGGAAAGCCGAAGAAAGGATGGGCAAAGGTCATGCATACCCTCATAACCCCTGTTGCTAGGCTCTTCGGAAGGACGCATTTCGACAGGGATGTGGAATCGGCACTCCGTGACCGGGCAAGGATAATAGAAAGAAGCGAGTTCTACGGCGGGATGGTGTATTCACTGGTATTCGAGAAAATAAGGGAGTAGGGCATCAGAATGCGAGGAATATAAGGATGACGAGCACACCGAGCGCACCTATCAGGCTCCCGTAGATCATCATGTCCTTCACTTCGACTTCCTCCGTTCCATATGCGATCGCATTGGGTGGGGTGCTAACAGGGAGCGCCATTGCCATGGAACAGGCCAGAGCGAGCGCGACCATCATACCTATCGGATTCGAACTCAGAACCGCCACGGTGAGTACTATCGGAGCCATGAGCGCCGCCGTGGATGTATTGCTCATGAATGTGGAGAGGAGAATGGCCGCCAGCGCGAATACAAGCACAAGAACGAAGAAGCTCATGGAGCTGTGGTCGATATGCCCCATTATCCATATGTCAAGACTGGTAGCTTTCACCGCCGAGCCCAGAGACATGCCGCCGCCCATCAGGAGAAGAACATCCCAGTTGACTTTTCTGAGGTCTCTTTTGTCCAGTATTCCGGCACCGAAGAATGCTATAACGGGTATCAGTGCGATTATTCCCGACGACTGGAACAGGTTTTTGACATCCTTTGTGGACGAAAACAGCCAGAGTACCGCGGTAAGCACGAATATGCCGAGCACATAGAACTGTTTTCCATCCATGCTACGAATGCCCTCACAGCTTATGTCTTCCACCGGAAGATCGTTCTTTTCCGGCCTGAACGCATAGAAGAGTATGACAAAGGATATGGCGAGAAGTACCAGCATAACAGGGACCGTCATCATCATCCACTGAAAGAAAGTTATGTTATACCCCCCCTCGGCCAGTTCGTTGATTATTATCGCATTGGGAGGTGTTCCGATAGGTGTGCCCATGCCGCCTATGTTGGCCGCAAAAGGAATTCCCAGAACAAGAGCTTTTTTGAACCTGTTTCCGGGAGGTATGGCGCGGTATATCGGAAGTGCCATGGCCATCATCAGGGCGGTGGTGGCGGTATTGGACATCCACATGGAAAGAAAGGCCGTCATACCCATCATTCCTATGAGAATCTTGCCCGGGCTTTTCCCTGCCTTGGAAAGTATGTATCGCGCCATTTTAGCATCCAAGCCGTACTTGTTGAGTCCGATGGATAGAACGAAGCCTCCGAAGAAGAGGGCTATCAATGTGTTGAAAAATGGCTGAAGGGCATCGGAAGCGGAGAACACACCCTTGTCGATCAACATCACTTCCATAAGGACTATGACAAAGGATGTCAGATACAGGGGTATCGCTTCGGATATCCAGAGAACAGCCGCTACCATGAAGACCGCCAATGCCCCCCTCATGTTGCTGTCAAGGCCCTCCGCAGGTATGGTGAAGGCCAGCACCGCAAGTATTATCGAGAGGAACACGGCTGGGAGGAGCCTCAACCTCGATTTTCCGTTGGGTAGACCCTTCGAATCACTTTTTTCCCGCATAGTACGCCCCGTGGGATATGCCTGCAAAAGCAGCATTCCCTATATATTCACTTTGCAGAAGGGGTGACGGAACCGAACGAAAATTCACGAAATCCGATGAAATGCACCGTCCACCGTTCTCCCTTACAAGAACAATATATATCAGAAAAGCTCATGGTCTGCAGGATGTCCGTTAAAAATGAGAATGAAGAGGAGGCATCGGGCCTGCGGAATCTGGTCAGGTCGCTGAGGCCTGAGAAACCGAGGGAATTCGATGAGACAAAGCCTATTGCAATGTGGACGGAAAAGGGCACGGTGGATGGCGAGATAGTTGACGCTTTCGTGTTGATACTTCGGACAAGGGGCTGTTACTGGGCACTGAATTCAGGGTGCACCATGTGCGGCTACATCAACGATGCCAGAATGGAGCCGGTCAGCGATGAGAACATGGAGATACAGCTTGAGAAGGCTCTGAAAAAGTACAGGGGCGAGAGAGTGGTGAAGATATTCACATCCGGAAGTTTCCTTGACCCCAACGAGATAAGCCCCGGGATGCAGGTGAGGATAATAAGAGTGTTTGAGGGTGCAGACCGCCTGATTATAGAATCCCTGCCCGAGTTCGTTATCGAAAGCATACTTGAGCCTTTGAAGCAGGACAACCTTGAGATAGCCATAGGTCTGGAGAGCGCTTCCGACGATGTCCTTGAGAAGAATGTGAACAAATCCTTCCGTGTGAAGGACTATGTGCGCGCTGCTGAGCTGATGAAGGAGATGGGAATAGCTCTCAAAACATATCTCCTATTGAAACCGCCTTTTATGACGGAAAAAGAGGCGATAGAGGATGCGAAGAAGTCCGTTCTTTTCGCTGCGAAGTATTCCGCTGAGATATCTCTGAACCCGATAAACATTCAATCCCACACACTTGTGAACCGGCTCTGGAAACGGGGCGAATACAGGCCGCCGTGGCTCTGGTCCGTCATAGATGTGATAAAGGCGACGAAGCCGGAGATAGGTGACGTCAGTCTGGTTTCATGGCCAACCGCCGGAGGGCTCCGGAGGGGAGCGCACAACTGCGGTAAATGCGACAAAGAAGTACTGGCGGCCATAGAGAAGTTCTCGCTGACGCAGGACCTTTCCGTTTTCGAGGGGCTTTCGTGCTCGTGTCAGGATGAGTGGAAGGACATACTGGATATGGACGACGCGCTCGGTTTCGAGTGGAAGATCGTTTAGAGCAATTTTTTCCGGTATATTTTCATAAGGTCACCGATGTCCATTATCTCTACGATATCCGATTTCAGTCCGGCCTTATTCGGAACGACCATTATGCCTTTCAGACCGAGTTTTTCGGTTTTTTTCTCCATCTTCAGAACATCTTTACTATCCGGATTTTCCTTCCATTTGACCTCAAGCACGAAGTCCGGCCTTTTGAACCTGACAAAGATGCCGTCAGTTTCGCAATCCGGGTCCTGATGGATGTAAGCCCTCATATCGAACAGATGCGACATGAACTCTCTTACCTCGGCCTCAACGATGTGGGGCATGAGCTCCCTGACATAAGCTTCGGATTCCCGGGGTGAAACGGTCCTTTCTCCTATGCCGTACCTTTCATCCATGCTGTAAAAGAGCCATGAGAGGGGGGATACATGCTCATATACGGTTCTTCTCCTGCCCCAGACCGGGAGTTTTCTGAGAATTCCCATGTCCACCAGATTGTTCATGTATTGCTGTACCAGACTCGGGTCCTCTTTGCTAAGAAGGCCCCGGGAATAAAGGAACGAACTTATCTCTCCGGAGCCGGACTTACCGGAGGCCACCGCCCTTATTACCGCCTCATATCTCCGGGTCATCTTTCGGTCCTCTTCGGAGAAGACCTCACCGGTCAGTGCCGAAACCGTCATCGAAAAGCTCTCGACGACCTCATATATCTCTCTGCCCTCCATCATCTTTATGAGTATCGGCTCTCTCATCATGACGGCCTTCTCAAGCATCTTTTTCGGGTCTTTTTCTCGCCCTTCAAGGGCCAGCAGGGAATCTCCCAGACTTATCAGCGGGACCTTCATCTCGGAGAGCTTTCCAAGAAGAGGCGAACCGCTGTTCATCATGGTTCCCGCAGTGTGCAGCGTGGAAGATACCAGAACAAGCCTCCCGGATTGCGGAAGTGCGTGGACCATATCCGTGAATCCGGAACCCAGTCTGTGGAATTCATCCACGACCACCGTCTTCCCGGAATCGAGATATGCTCTCAGGAGCCTGCGAAAGCTGTCATAGCCCATGGATTCCCATGTGCTCTTGTCAAGTATGCTTCCGTCCCTGTTGACGAAGAACATCTCATCATATTTCAGATAGTTCTCCACCAGAAACGTCTTTCCGGTCTTTCTCCTGCCGTATATCAGCATCCAATGCTTTCCTTTCAACCGCTTTATCTCGGCGGGCCTTTCGATAATCATGGTTAGTATAACTGTCATTATTGTTATTAAACCTTTCGCTCAACCCTTTAATAAGTGTCCGTCTATCGCTCCCCGTGCCTTCCATCACCCGTACGGCGGAAGAGGTCATCGAAAGATGGCTCAGAAAGGGAAACATGGCAGCCAGAATGCGGGACATCCTCCCGAAATCCGGCCTCAGCCTCGAGGAAAGAGAGGAGGTTGCGGAGATAGTGCACAGCGTTGTGCGCTGGAAGAAATGGTACGACTTCGTGATAGAGCATTATTCACTTCCTCAGAAGGTGGAAACATATGTCCGTCTTGCCAGAAGCCCACAGGACTGGGAGAGCGCTGAGAATGCCGTGTCTGAGGACAGATACACGGAGATTCGGTACTCATTCTCACCCTATATGGCAGAACTCATCGATTCGGAGTTCCCGGAACTCAGGGAATACCTGAACAGGGAGCCTGAAACGGTCCTCTGCGTGAACTACAATAAAGCGACAAAAGAAGAAGTCATCGAATCCCTTGAGAGCGAGGGCTTGAAGGCCGAAAATTCGGTTGTGGAGAGCGCTATAATAACGGATTCAAGGGCAAGGTATTCCACCGCCGTGAAGGAAGGGATGGCACAGGTGCAGGACGAGTCCAGCCAGCTTATCGCGCAAATCACATCAGGCCTTGGAGAGAGCATACTGGATTACTGCGCCGGAAACGGTGTGAAGACGATATCCATGGCATCATTCCGAAGGAATGAAGGGAAGATAAGCGCATGGGACACAGACCCGAAGAAAAGAGACATACTCGGAAGAAGAGCAGGCCAGTATTCGGTAGATATCGAGGTTCCGGACGCTCCGGAAGGGAAATATGATGTTGTATTCGTGGATGCTCCATGCACAGGCGTGGGTTCGGCCCGCCGCAATCCGGAGGCAAAATACACCGTTGATGTCGGCGATTTTCCCGATGTTCAGTTCTCCATACTCAACGAGGCTAAGGAGCATCTGAATGAGAACGGATATCTGGTATATTGTGTCTGCTCATTCACTCCGGAGGAGACCGTGGCGGTGGTGGAGCGCTTTCTTTCCGAAAACCCGGATTTCGGAGAGGTGGAACTGAACGACACATATCTCAGGAGAAGGGAGAAAGGGTATCTGACGGACATGCCGGAGGGAGATGTGATGTATCTCTGTGTGATGAAACACCACATTAATATTGATTAAAATGTGTGTGATACACTCACAACCCCATACTCTGCGCTAGTGCTCTGCGTTTCTATTACTTTTCCATCTTGGAGTATTTGAACGGTTAATGTACCTCCAGAATCCATTTTTTGTATCACAGCTACCACAGTTCCTCCTTTCATATCAAAAACCTGTGTTCCTCTTCCATCTACAGACCTCTGGCCTGAGTCGTCTCCTATAGAACCACTCCATGAACCTGAATATATTATTTTAATTTGAATGTTTCCATCATTCGAGTTTCCAATCAGACCAACCAATAAACACCCAAAAACAACAATAAGCACAAGAACAATGACCCCAATAACCATTGTCTTACTCTTATTTGTTTTTGAATCTAGATGCTGGGGGGGGGGCGTTGTATTTTCCATTTATCTCACCTAAACCGGCTTATGCATTCTTTCTTTTTAAAACTTTCGTTAAATCTAGAAAACATCGCCATATCACACCCATTCCTGAAGCTGCTCCGCATCGGTGAATATCCTCTTTCTCATGAGATATATCGTTGCAACGGCCGTTATCATTCCTCCGCCGGTTATCATGAAATAGATTATCATCTGATACTCGGCAGCGACTATCGGGTCCGTTCCCGCCATTATCAGCCCTGTCATGGCCCCGGGTATGAAGATTATGCCCAGTGTCTTCAAGCTGTCTATAGTGGGTACAAGGGAAGCCTTCACCGCCTGCCTTCCGAACTCCTCCATTGCAACCTCCGAGGGCATTCCAAGGGCGAGCGCTGTCTCAATCCTATCCTTTCCGAGCCTAACCTCTCTTAGAAACCTCTCGGCCGTGAGAGAGCATATCCTCATGGAATTGCCGAACACCATTCCCGAAAGAGGTATCACGAACTGAGGTGCCATGGGCATCGCCCCGGATACGGCAAGAACCGATATCACGGCCGTTGAACCAACAAGTATGGCAGGCGTGGTTATTTTTCCCGCATCAGGCATGTCTGATGCCCTTTTCGCCGATGTCCGTCCTGCTATGAGCACCATGGCGATGAGAAGGAACCATACGAATACGTACCAGAAAGGTGAGGAGAATACATAGGTCAGGATGACAGCGAATATGAATATCTGGCTCCCACCCTTTATCAGGGCATAGATGTATTCTTTCTCCATATCGAGCCTTTTCATCCTCATCAGGGCAATTGCGATTATTATCAGTATGCCTGCCAGTGCCATGGAGATGAGGGCCTGTTCGGGTGTGTACGGTATCCCGCTCAATAGACTCCCTCCCATGCGAAATCATCTCTTTTTCCCACTTTCATCACCTTTCCATCCTTCATCGAGGCTATCCTCTCACCCACGCGAAGGGCCTGCTGTGTGTCGTGTGTGACCCATATCACCGTGAGATTCCTTTTGCTGACCATTTTCAATATGGCCCCCTCTATCTGCTCCACTTTTCCGGGGTCCACTCCTGCCGTGGGCTCGTCCAGAAGAAGAGCACCGGGTCGGAGCGCAATGGCCCTAGCGAGAGCAACCCTTTTTTTCTCACCTCCCGACAGTTTCTCCGCATCCCTTTCAAAGAGCTCCTCCGGAACACCGGCATCTTTAAGTGCCTTTCTCGCCCTTTTTTCGTCCAGCCCGTGGACTTTCAGAGGGAACAGAACATTCTTAAGCACTGTTCCGGGAAACATGACGCTGTTCTGAGGCATGAGAACAACTTTCTTCCTCAGTTCAATGGGTTCATAGTCCTTTATGGAGATGTCATCCACCCATATCTCTCCCGAATCCACCTCTATCAGGCGGTTTATGCACCTGAGAAGGGTTGATTTAATTAATATACCCCGCAGCTTGCTGCGGCTGGGACAGCATAGGCAGATAACAATATACTTTGGCATGTTCTATAGCCATGGAAATAGAACATGCTTCACACTGCACATATCGAATAAGAT
>Ga0190313_1001045_pt1 | contig 15180 bp, 22 predicted proteins | sample 4870071011_MG_FD_169989 | JGI IMG/M metagenome (GOLD analysis project Ga0190313, IMG submission 169989) | Hydrothermal vent sediment bacterial communities from Southern Trench, Guaymas Basin, Mexico - 4870-07-10-11_MG | ecosystem: Environmental > Aquatic > Marine > Hydrothermal vents > Sediment ...
CAAGAATCGAAGAAATATTAAGTTGTATAAAATTACAAGTCAAAACAAATGAAGAAGTTTTCGTTGTGTGTTATGAAAAATACACTTTTTGGCTCTTTCGGTTGGCGTTTAGAGGTGTTTTGGATGACCGATAAGCCAGAACCTTTAACGAAGGAGAAAATTAGAGAAGCATTTGAAAAGTGGTATTTTTCAAAACCACTCGTCCCGCATGGTTTAATGTGGACAGAACATAGTTACGAGGGATTTAAAGCAGGTGTTGAATTTATGAAACAAAGAGTAGAATGGCTTTTGAAAGAAATTGAAAAGGAGATTGAAAAGAACAAACATAATCAACTTTTTCACAAGAGTAAAAACAAGAGATTTTGGCTTATGGGATATCTTGGTGGTTTAGAAATTACCAAAAACCTAATCAAAAAAACATTTGAAAAGGTGTTGGAATGAAATGCGAATCTTGTGGTAACCCGCGAATGCTCGTCCTTGAGCCGAGAAAGGTGTGGTTCTGCCAGCGCTGCGGAAGTCTGTGGGTGAAGGAATGAAAACCAAAACCTGTAAGCTCTGCGGCAAGGAATTCGATAAAAAAGCGAAGGGAAGGATAAAGATGACTCTTAAGGTTGAAAAGGGAGAAAAAATAGTGTGGATTTGCCCCAACTGCGCAAAGCGGATTAGGGTGGGTTAGACACAAATAAAAACCCTTGATAGGTGAGAAATTTCATGGCTGAAGCTCTCGCGATGTTTTATACCGGTGCTTTGATGATGCTCATTTCGATAGGCTTAACATGGTTAGGGCTGCAGAGAAAGGCTTTTCTATGGCACTTTCTCGCCGCCGCGCTTTTCTTCATCCTCGCCGTTTATGGCTTCAGTATTCCCTACGAGGTTAATGCCTCTGGTCAGGTTGTGGGAACTTCGGCGAACATACTTTTCTCTGGGTTCTCGCTACTCGGATTCGTCTTCAATCTTTTCTTCACCATCAAGCGCGCCTTCGAGCTCCTCGCCTAATTTCAAATCCCGCGTATCTTCTTCCTTTTCCTCCTTTTCGCCTTCATCGAGCGTGAACTTCATACCCACCTCCCTCGCTTCCATTCGGCGGATGTATTTCGAAACCGAGGCGGCGCTAAGTAAACATTTTCCGAATTTATCCGTTAGCAGAGAGCTTATCTGCGTGAACGTCTTCCCGTCTCTTTTCCACAGATTCCATAAAATCGTCTCGAACGCATATTTCAACCTTTCGTAATCCTCCATCGTAACATAGCCCTTTTTCTTTCTCATCTGCATTATTAGAGGCTCCTTTACGCAGTGCTCGTAGAGGTCGTACAGCTCTTTTTTAATCGGTTTGAACTTAACCATTCCTATGTAGTTGTATCTGTTGTAAAACATGCTGAAAACTCTATCCACATCATCCTCGAACCTATCTGGATATTTCAACATCACATCAATTACTTTCTTCAATCCGAATGGATTTTTCTCGGCGAGTACGGGCGATTTGTAGTTCCTCAGCAAGTGGGCGTAATTCCCTTTCTCACTCGGCTCGTCCCATATTATGAACATGTAGTGAAACCTGCTCAACATCGATTTCGTGAACAAACTCAAACTCGGCGTAATAATTATCGTGAAAATACCTTTTTTCCCGGTTTTCATCAACAATTCAATCAAATCCTGCTGCTCCTTTTCCATTTGGTGGTGCCAAGAAAGCAAGTCGAGACCCTCATCAACGAAAACTATGCTCCCTTCCTCATTCTTTTTAACCATTTTTATCATATCCCCAGCGGACATGGCAAAGTAGCGCTTGAATATCAATCTCCACTGCTGCGGAGGATTCCATTTAACCGTTCCTTCTCTTGCCAGTTTTCTCATGTAATGTAAATAAGGAATAAGCAATCTGAAGCCGAGCGTGGTTTTTCCCGTCCTCGGTCTTCCGTAAATAAGCACGCATGTATCGCTCTGCTTCTTCAAAAAGCGTTTAATCACGATTTTCGCGAAATTGTTGAAGGTAAATATATGCACCTCACTCACCTTTTATCTTCAAATCCTCAAACCCTTCCAACTCAAGTATCCTCTGCATTCCGTACTTTCTTTTCGGAGATATGGTTATTCTCAATCCAGCTTCCGTTGCGAGAGTTCCCGCCTCGTTTAAAATTTCTCTTAGCTCGACCGCGAGAGGAACGATATTACTGATTTTGTACACTATCCTTCCGCTTTGCCGCACGGGTATAATTTCTATTTCGTACTTTTTCTTTATCTGCTCGAAGCTCTCGCTGAGCGGATTCGTGGTAAACACGCTTTCGAGCTCATCCAGCCTTTTCAGCAAATCTTGCTTTTTCTCGTGGTACACATCGTTGCTCGTGGTCGGTATAGAGAGAACGTAATCGACCACCGCGCCTAATGCGAGTCTGAACAGCGTTTCGCTCGGTGCAGTAAAGAGCTTGCCCACTAACGTGCACGCCTCGGCGTACTTTCTCGTCAAAACGAGCTTTTCGTACTCCTTTTTCCAATCCACACCGAGCTCTTTAATCTCCTCCAATTCCCATCACCTTATATGCTTTCTTAATCTCCTTTTCCTTCGTTAACTCAAGTAAGTATCTCATGGTCGTGTCCACCTTCGCGTGACCCACGAACTCCTTTGCGGCGAGTATGCCAGCTTCTTGTATTATTTTGTTGATGACCGCGCGCCTGCACGCGTGGGTGTTTTTCAGAATCCTATACTCTTTTTTATTGAGAACCTTTCTGAGCTCGCGCCAGAAGAGTATTTCGGTTGTTTCCCTTTTCCAGCGGGTGAAAAAGCAGTAGTCTTGGGAAAGTAAACCCTTCTTTTCGGTGAAATAGGAAAAGAGATCCTTCATAAAGCTCTGCGGCAGCCTCGCTTTGCGATACTTTCCCCCTTTGGTTTTTAACAGAATCGCGGAGTTCTCAACGTCTATATCGCAGAATTTCAGGTTTAAAACTTCATGTATCCTCGCACCGGTGAGCAGCATAATCTTGTAAATATAATACAGCTCCGCGCTCTTCCTTTTCAATCTTTCAACCACCTCGTTTAGATGCTCCCAGCTCAGCTGCGGCTTAGGCTTCGAAGCGGGTTCTCTAATCAATTTAGGCACCTTCAGTTCGATGCCAACAAATTTAAAATAATGCGCCAAGGCGGCTCTGTGATAGGTTCTTTTCTTCCCTTCCAACCAGCGGTTTAATCCCTCTTGATCGCTAATATTCGCCTTGATAAACGACTTCACCACTTCAAGATAGTTGCGGATTGTTCTTTTGGAATATCCCTGAGCGCATAGCCATTGTTCGAATTCCTCGACTTTTCCCTGATTAGTAAATGGCTCTTTGCTAATCAAATTTTTTTGCTCGCCCTTCCCCTCCATGACTCTCCCTTAGGGGGGGCGGGGTTTTTATTTGCGGATTTTTCCGCGATTTTGCGGCGAAACTCACAAATAAAAACCCTCTCCCCCCAAAATTTCACTAAGGTAAACGGTTTAAGGTGTTCGCAATGGTTGATGAAAACGTTCAGCAAGCATATCCGCCTCAGGTTCAGCCCGTTCAACCAATCCAGCCGCAATATCCACCCCCCCAAACCACCACACCCTTGATCTCGGCACTCGACTGGCTGCTCGACAATCCGAGCATCCCGCTCGAACTGAAAAGACAGTTCTACGTTATGTGGGAAATCGTTGTTTTCGGCAATTACACCGAGAAGGATATTAAGTTCCTACTTTCAAAATTCAGGGAGTGGTGCATACTTATTAAATGGTACATTCCAGAGCAGGACTGGAATAAAAAGAAAACATTTATCGACGAGCAAGGTAAGGAAATTCTCGAAGTTGATTTGAACATTCTGCTCAACATACTCGAACAGGTTTATTACATTCAATTAACACGGGGTAGGGAAGGATTCACAATCAAGGAAATGACAACTATGAGAACGTATCAAAAATATGCCGAAGAGCTCGAGAAGGAAATTAAAAAATCGAGGTGGATTTGATATGCCGATGCCGCCGCTGATAACGGGATTTTTCGTCGGCTTCATAGTCGGTTGGGTGTGCGGAGGAACCGCTGTTTATTACATGTACAAGAACCATCCCGAGATTATTTACATGATTGAGAAAGAGTTGAAGAAAAAATCGTGGGAAAGAAAGGTGGAGAAAGATGCTGCTTGAAATAGGAACGCTGCTCGGAGGTCTGGGCTTCGGATACGTCGCTTCGGAGTTTAAAACGAGAAAAATCATACGGTTGATTAAGCACGCGAGCAAAAAAGGGAAGGACATAGTTTTCTTGGCAACGAGAGATGCGATGTACGTGAGAATAATAGAAAAGGCGGTGAAAAACTTGGCGATAACGAACGCAAGGGAAGTGGTGATTTTGACTCCGAACTCGATGAAATACTGCCCAGAGTTGGGAATAAAAATAGGATTCGGCGACCTGTACAAATCGATAACAACTCCGAGAGAGCTGCTGACAACGATAAGAGAGTTAAAGTTGAATGGATGGAAGGAAAGTGAAATAGCAAAGTTTTTCGAGGAAGTGGAAAGGGAGGATGATGCAGCGTTAAAAGAAACGTATAAATTATGGAAGAAGTGGAGAGGAATTCTGATATTGAATAGAAAGGGAGAAATCGAAGTGAGAAAGGATAACGTTGCGGCGAAGAAGTACGATGTCTTCATAGCTCTTGACAGCGTGGTTAAAGATTTTCTCAGAACGGGATTAAACAGGGTAACGATTCACGACATGGTTAGGGAGCTCGTTTTCCAGCGAGAGCTGGAGAAAATCGGGCAGAGGGATTGGCTGAAAATCGCGCTCGCATTCTTCATCGCTCTCGTAGCGATAGGTATAGTGGTGAAGTGGATTTTCGGAGGCGGAGGCGTTTCGGCGGCGATAGCTCAGCACATCGCTGGCGGCGCTTCGAGAATCGCTCCCGGTGGTTGAGATGAAGAAAATCCGAATGTATCAGATAGCGTGCGGTTTTCTTCTCGTCTTGTTCGTTTTAGCGTTTCTAATAGCGTGGGCTTTCAAACTTGATGCGAAATTTTTCTGCGAAAAGTACTGCGAGGCGAACGGTTGGATGTTCTACTCCTACGGCTACGCGAAGTGCGTGTGTAAAAAAATTTCGGACGAAACGATGGGATTACCCTTGCCGAGAATCACGAAAACATGATGGTAGAAAAAATTCGTACGGAAAGTTCGCAATTTCACAAATAAAAACCCCTTTTAAACAACTTCTAATCGGGTTGCTCCGCAAGGAGCACTTAAAACTTTAACGAGGGATAGACATGGCAAACATAGCGGACGTAGTTTTGGGGGCAGGAATAGCATTAGTGACCCTCTTCGTAACGCTGTTTATGATAACGAAGGTCAGCAACATAACAGCGATAGACAACACCAGCGACTTCTACAACACTTATCAGAGCTTAGTGACCAACACAGGAACGATTTTTGATATTTTGATACTGGTAGTGATTGTAGTGGCTCTCGGTGTTGCGCTCTGGGCTCTTAGAGCAGGAACTTCGCCCACCAAGGCGACTGGTGCTACCGCAGTATAGCGGCAATCCGAGCGTTACGCCCCTTTGAACCCGCGGCTTCCCGCGGGTTTTTTGTGATTTTTTATGCCCGTATACGAAACACCAACGGGAAAAGTTACCGTTCCTAAGGGCTGGGAGGTCGTAGAAAAAGACGGCAGAACGATCGTTAGACCTAAAAGAAAGGTAATTTCTCCGTCTCCTAAAAAACGCTCAAGTTCTGGTTCTTCTCGCTCGGGTTCGAGGCGCTCCAAACCCGTATCGAAGCCAGCGCCCTCGCCAGCCGAAAAGCCTCCCGCACCTTCTCCCGCAAAGGCAGAACCGAAACCCATCGAAGTTCTCTCTGGTCGCGAGAAACCCACAGCAGAAGATGTTGCGAGCATGCTCAAGGAAGGCTATGTTTTCAAAGGCACTCGAAAAGTCACAACCGAGCACGGCGTCGTTTATTATCATCAGTGGGAAAAAATAACTCCAGAAAAGGCAGAAGAATTAGCGAAGAAACCCCGTGCCGTGGAGGTCGAAACCCGCGTAAAAGTTCCAGCAGTTCACGCAGTTTCTCCGAGCGGAGAGCGAAAAACCATTCCAGCGGCGAGCGTTAAGGAGGCAGCGGAAATGGCGAGGGAGCTGCACAAGCAGGGCTATTCCACAACGATAATCGAAAAATCGGTTCCCGCGAAAACTGAAACAGGAAAACCTTTAGCTTATGTAATTAAAGCGGAAAAAGTAAAAACGAAAGAAGGCGAAGGCTATCGTTTGGTCGCCGAACCCTCTGCACGGCGCTTGGTCGTCGAGGAGAAAATTTTTGAAACGAGCCAAAGAAGAATTAAACAACCTGCTATTTCTTCTGCCGCTCTAATAGGTGAAGAAGGTGGATTAAGAGAAAAAGAAGTTAAAAGACTAACAACAACTACTACCACTACCACCCAAAAACCTCCTCTCATGGAAGAGTCACCCTACACTAAATTAATTGGAAAGCCAGCTTTAAAAGCGTTAGAATTTTTGGAAACAAAGAAAGAGGAAATTAGAGAAAAATATGGACTGGGATGGGAAAAGACACCTAAAATATTTACACAAAAACCGTTAGCTGGAATTTTCCAAGCTGCGACAACAGCAGCATTTAGCACGGTAGAAATGTTATTCTCAACTCCTTTTACTATCGCCTCCGTTCCGACAATTCTCGAAGAAAAACAAAGAGCGAAATTGAAAGGTGTTGAAATAAAAGAAACGGGTATCGAAGGTGTAGAGAAGGAAATATCTGTACGGAGAAAAGCAAGGGCAGAAGCATTGGTTGAATTTATTACCGAAACCACAACAGGAACCGTAGAAGCATTTACAGAGCATCCTGTAAGAGCAACGGAAGAGCTCATTGGTAGTATCATAGCTGGAGGTATTATCGGTAAAATCGGTTCTATAAAACTCAAAACCCCGAAAGGTGTAAAAACGGGGAGGATTTCTGAAGTTTCCGCAATCGATAGCGAGTTCAAGACGTGGCAGGTCGCGGAGAGGAGCTACGTCAGCGAGGGGGGAATAAAATACAAAATGAAAATAGGCAGAAAGGTTTACGATGTTAATGCTCGCATGAAATTAATTACCGAAGTTGATAAGCAAGGATTCGCGAGAACGAAGGCGGAGCTCGAAATTCCAGAGCAAGTAATAAAAACCGAAAAGGGCGAAATTAAAATTTCTTCGAAGCGCGTAATGATAAAGGAGAGTGAGCTGGCGAAGTACGTGGATGTGGAGCATTTAGCCGAGTTGATGAAAAAAGGGAAAAACATAAACATAAGAAGGATAAAAGGAAAGTCGGCGAGAATCGGCGCATACGCCGAGGTCAAACCAGTAGAAACGGAGTTTTACTGGGAAAAGCCGTTCGAGATAACGAAGGTCGAGGCGGAGCCGAGCATAGTGAAGTTTTTGGGTAAAGAGTACAAGGTCGTTTCCAAGAGGGGAGCGGTGACGAAAAGGGTAAGGGTAGGCGGAACCGTCACAACGAGAGAGGGTGAGATTCCTTTCGTCCACAGGGAAAACATATACAAACCCAAGCAAGAGCTGACGGATTTCATTTCGGTTAAATCAGGTTCACCAAAACAAACAGGTTTTGGTAAAGTTGAATTTACCAAAGGCAGGGGCGAGACGATACAGTTCGCCGCCGAGTCGAGACCAGCCGTAAGAACGGTTGAAACAGCGGTCGAGAAAGCGGTGAGAAGGGAAATAAGCAGGGCGGAGGCGCTGCTCACGGGGAAAAAGCCAGCGGTATCGACCGCTCACGTCGGCAGAGTGATACCTTCGGTTTTGGGAGGGGCGCTCGCGTTCTCGGCGCCGAGAATGGCGAGGATAAGCAGAGGTGAATCTCTGGATATATGGAGCAAGTTCGCGGCTGGTTTCTTCGGCATGAAAAGGAGAGCCAAGGGCAAGGAAGGGGGGAAGCAGCCGATTAAGGAAATGAGAAAGCTGCCCCAGTTCGAGATACCAACAATGACGCACGTGTTTTCCTTCGGAGCGCCGCCTTTGATTAATTTCATAACCAAGACCGCGACCAGAACGGGAACTGGAACGACAACAACGACGACCACCGCAACTCAAACGAGGTTCTACGAAAGCCCGCAGGTCAAAACACCCGCACCGGTTACGCCCGCCGTCCCGAAGATAGTCAAGCCGAGAAGAATACGCCCGCCGTTCCTGTTTTTCGGAGCTCCGAGACTCGGCAGCGGTGTTGGCGGCATGCTCGTAACAACGGAAAAGCTCATCGAGAGAAAGCTACCAGAACCTCTGGAACTGTTCTTCGGCGGAGTGAGAACAACGAGAATAAGAAAGGTGGCGAGAAAGGTGAGGTCGAAGCCCGCGAGGCGCAAAATCAGAAACGTGCTGCGAAAGGTTAGGCAGAAGATGACGCCCATGGATCTGCTGCGTTAGAGGTGGTGGCATGGCGGACATTTTCGAGATAGGAACAGCCGTGTTAATGGCTGTTGTTTTCATAGCGTGTTTTTGGATGATAGGAGCGCAGATAATCAGCGCGAGGCTCGTTCCGTTGGCGGAAAGTTTGAACCCGCAGCAATCGGTCGGAATTACGGGAGAGCAGTACAGCAGCATAGTGTCGCACATCGATGCGGGATGGAAGGCTTTTATTATTATAGCGATTGCGGTGCCGTTCGTTTACTTAATATTCAAACTGTTTTACGAAAGGGAAAGAACGAGCGTTGCGTACGGGTGAGGTAAATGGGATTTTACGAGTTCGCAATCGGTGTGGGCACGATAATTGCGGTTAGCATAATTTGGGTGTTGGTGGCGAAGCCGATAGGGGTTTTCGCCAATACGATGATGAACTTAACTCCGAGCGAATTCGCTGGGCAGAGCGTGAATCAAACGGCGGTTAACGAGCAGATTTCGGGAGCTTACACAGCGGTTTACGTATTTATTTTCGTTTTCATCATCGCGGTTATGGTCTGGATGGTGAAGGAATCGATTAGGGCGCAAAGGGTAGAGGAATATGGTTAGGTTAAAGAATATAAAGCAAAGTTTGAAGCGCGAGCTCACAGTTAGCGGTCACTTCGTTTTGGTGTTTTTGTTAGCCTTGTTTATATTCGCAAAACTAACTTACGGATGGGCATATCCTGGTTGGGCATACAGAAAACCAATAACGATAACTGAGCAAAGCGGAAGCACGCTAACCGATTACCAAGTTGCGATTAATATAAGCTACGATTCTGACATGCAACCCGATTTCGACGACTTGCGATTTACATGGTATAATTCAACGAGTGATGAAGAGGTTGAAATCCCCTACTGGATAGAGAGCAAAGTTGATAACGATTGGGCTTATGTCTGGATAAAAGTTCCTGAAATTCCCGCTAACGATAATGCAACTGTTTATGTTTATTATGGAAATCCAGATGCGACGAGCGAGAGCAATGGAGATGATGTATTTGAATTTTTTGATGATTTTGAGGGAACGAGTTTGGATACGAGCAAATGGTATGAAAAGACAACAAATGGTGGTAGTATTAGTATATCAAATTCAGAAATAACCATAACAACCGATACATTAGGTTATAGAAAAGGTATAACATCAATAGATACATTTGGACTAAATTACGCATTGAAAGCAAGAGCATATTTTTCATCAACGAATTACAGAGGAGAAGTTGGTTTCAGAGATTTTACATCAACGCCTTTAGCTGAGTGGCATGGAAGTGCTGTAAATACTGACCCATCTACTGATTACATAGCAAGAACATATGTTTCAGAAGAATGTGGAACAACAATCACATCAACAAAAGATACTTATCATATTTTTGAAGTAAGAAGAGTTTCATCAACATCACATACTTTCTACATGGATAATGAACTTAAGTTTAATTCTACATCACAAATACCAACGGATGAATTACCTGTAAATGCTTTTGCTTTTGATGATAATGGATATATTAAGATTGATTGGATTTTAGTCCGCAAATATACCGACCCAGAACCAAGCTATTCAATTGGAAGTGAGGAAACGGCAAATCAAGCACCAGAAATAACCATCCACTCGCCCCAAAACCAAACCTACTTCACCACGCAAATCCAGTTCAACTTTACTGTAACGGATGCCGAAAGCTCAACTTTTCATGTAAAAGCATACGACGACGGCACTTTGATTTACGAGAACACGAGCTATCAGAACAACACTTTGGTGTCGATTGAGCTGAGTAAAAGCGATGGACAGCACAACGTGACGGTTTGGGCGAATGATACGGATGCGAGCAATCCGCAGGTGAGTGAGGTGACGGTTTATTACACGGTCAAGACGGTTCCTTATTTCGAGAACCTCACCGTTGAGCCAGCTTCACCGCAAATCTACGACGAGCAGGTTGGGATTAACATCACCATCGACGTTTACGATGAAAACGAGAATCTCGACGAGGTCTGGATAGAGCACAACTTCAGCGGAACCATGCAGAATTACACGATGGAAAACCTAACAGCGCCTAACTCGAACCCAACGACTTATTTCTACAACTGGACTCAAACCATGACGGCAGGGAACTACAGTTTTAGGATATGCGCGAACGATACAGCGAGCAATCTTAACTGCACCGATTGGCAGAACTACACGATTGAAAAAGGAGACCCGAGCATAGTTTTGACTTCGAGCGCTGGATGGACTTTGCAGGAAGGACAATCGACAACTATTTCATGCTCCGCGGAAATTCCTTACACTTTAACTTTCGACGGCGTGGAAGTAAGCTCGCCCTACTCGGTTCAGCCAAGCTTAGGAACTCACGAAGTTAAATGTTACGTGAGCGACACGCAGAATTACACGAATACAGAAGTAACGAAGGATTTGTCTGTTAATCCGCTAATCGCTTGCACGAACAACGAAACCTTTGGCTACGAGGCAACTCTCGATGTTAGCGCCCACGACGTTGTTACGCTTAACCTTACTCCGTTGGTCGAGCAGAAAGTGATTCGCAAGGATTTGGGCGACGTTTGGGTGAATGCAACCGTGATAGGAAAGAACCTAACCAACGGCTACTATCTTATCGTGAACACAACTGGTATAGATACCCTGCTCGTTCGCTACTCGAACTATTACGTGAGGGCGAACTATTCGGAGGTTGCAACGCAGGGAAGCGTCTTGAGCATAGAGAATCCGAAGCAGATTAATCCAATCTTGCAGTTAAGCGTTCTCGACGAGATGAGCGGGAAAGATCTCTATCCGCCGAATTCAACGATGATGGTGATTCTCGCTTGCTCCCGCGGAGAGAACTATATAATTATCGAAGATGCGAATGACACACAGTTCAACTTCGCTGGAATGGTGAATTTCGATAAGGTTGCTGTTCGAGTGAAATATACGGCAGATATGTATTATTCGAGACAACGATATTTAGAGCATAAGGATTTCCTAACAATTCCTATTTACGTTGTGGATGCTTATCAAAACGCTTTGGATAGAATTGATTTTGTGATGAAAGACCCAGATTATTACAACTCGATGCTGCAAATTTACAGAAAGATTGAAAATCGGAGTTTAATCATAAGCGAGGGTTACTTCGACGCCGACCATTATTTCAGCGTTTATTTGATGGAAGATACGGATTATTACATCAGAACCGTGAATCCAGACGGAAGCACAACGGAATTCGGCACGATAACCGTGGTTCAGCCAGCAACAAAAGAGCTGAGCAGAGCTGTAATTTCGATTTCACCGCAGGCGCAGTTGATAGCGAACTCTATTTTGATGAACGCCTACACCAACGAGAACAGAACCGAGCTCTACGTGATATATCAGGACAAAACGGGAGAGACCAACGAGGTGAACATAACGATTTACTTCGAGAACGGAACGATTTTCAAGCAATACAGCTATGCGAACACGAGCAACGTTGATTTAACGATAGATATAAGCGATTACTCGAATCAGAGTTTCAGGGTTGTTTACTCGATAAGCCACGAGATTTTCGGCAATTCGCCAGTGCGGTATCAGTTATCATTGTTAGCACCAGTTGCGTTTCCGATAGGCGCTGGAAGTTTGGTTATGAATTTGATTTCGCTTTCGCTCATATTAGGTGTGGGATTGATAACCACAAGGGAATCGCTGGTCGCTGGAACGGTGCTAACCCTGATAACGATACTGTTTTTATACGCAATCGGTTGGTTGAATACAACGCCCGTTTTCATTATATTTTGCGTGGTGTTGGGAATTTTAGGCATAGCGGTTTATTTCAAGCAAGGTGGTGAATGAATGAGAGCAATACAGATAGCGCTGTTTTTAATTTGCTTTCAAATAGGTATGGGAATAGTCACGGAAAGCGGCATGTTTACTGGAACGTATTTTGAAAGCAGTATAGCGAACCCGCAGCTCACGGGGAATTTCAGCGCAACCGAAGAAAGCGAGCAGGTGTTGGGAAGCGTAAGCATAATGAACAAACTATGGAACGTCTTGACTTGGGGATGGATAACGCGCTACTTCGAGCCTTGGTACAGCAATAATACGGCGGTTCACAATTTCGTGGATCATATAGTTTTGTTTTTAAACACGCTGAGCGGAGTTTTGATAGGCGTAGCGTTCATCGAATTCATAAGAAACAGATTGAATGTTTTGGGGTGATGGTATGGGTCTGGCTGAGCAGGTATCGACGGTGAATCAGCTGTTCAACTATCTGATTAGACTTGACTTTAAGGATTTCTTCGTTACGCTGTTCAACACGTACATGCCATACGGTTTGCCTTTCTGGATGCTCGGCTTCGTGGTGATGTTCATAGCGCATCTTAAAACGAAAAACTTGGCGTTCGCTGGTATTATCGGCGCGAGTTACTTTTTCATCATGGGGAACTCTGGATTGGTTACGAACGCGATTTCGGCGACGGCGATGCAGTACATCGGTTTGTTCATAGGAGCGATTACTGGATTTTATCTTTACAGAACTCTGCGTGGGTGATATGGCGAGGAGAAGGGATAGGGAAATAAGGCTGGTGCTGAACGACGGTAAGGTGTTCAAGATACCCAAGGTGTTAGTGAAGGAGATAGTGATGCCCGGGATCCGTGTAAGAAATCATTATTTCAAACTCAGACTGGAGTTCGAGGACTACGAAAAAAATTTAGAGAAGTTGAGGAGAAAATTCGGGAAGATTCTTAACAAAAAGTGACTCGGAATATTTAACTCTTTCGGCTCTCATCAATTTTCACAAATAAAAAGGGTATGCGCGCATTCAAAATCATGGCTCGAAATCGAAGATGGATTCAGCAAGCAATCAAAAGACCCGGTGTATTGACTAAATGGGTTCTCAGGCACAGAGCAAGGATTCGTAGATTAACAGGGGTAAATCCGATAACGAGGGATGGTGAGATTTCGCAGCGCGCTTTGTTAAGATTGAGAAAAACGCGGTGGTATCAGAGGTTGCCTTTGAAGACCAAGCAGAGAATTAACTTAGCTATAACGCTTGAAAAATTGAGAAAAGGGTGATTTACTTTATTTTTTAATGGGTGATGTGATGGCTCGAAAAAGGAGAAGAAAAAAGAAAAAGAAATAGAAGAAAAAATTAAGAAGTGATTGAAGGCGCTCGGTTATTTTTAGGTTTTTTATGGTGGTGTGAAATGGCGAGAAAAACAAAATATTTGGTGAAGGTCGGAAAGTGGGTAGTGGCGAGAACCTTGAAAAAACCGAGAGTAATAAAAACCGTAAATAGGCAAACAGGTACAAGAAAATCCTTGTCTCGTGATAGAGCAAGAAAAGCATTGCCGCCAGGAAAAAGAATATCAAAAAGCGGAAAAGTTTATTATGAGTATAGAAGGAATAGAAGCGATTTGAAAGGAAAGCGAATATAAGAAAGAAAAAAGGAAAAGAAAATTTTTTATTTTATTTTTTTTTTCGCTAAAATCTTTTGGAACTCTTCCCACGAAACGTATTCCCTTTCCAATCCGAGCAGTTTTTTCAATCCTTCCAACATCGCTTTCACCCCCGCCCCGCCTTGTCCAGCGGCGGCGGAGATAAAAAAGGGAAATAAAATTCAATCCCACACTTCTCTGACAATCACTGTTGCACCGTCTGGTATTACTGTGTCCTGCCACAGTTCCATTATCTTGTCTCTGGTTTTCAGTGCCAATTCCTGAACTTTGCTTTTTACTCCTGCATCCTCTGTAAATTCCTTTATTAGTTTCTGCAAATCAAAGTCCAAACCAATAGTAAACGGATATGGGAATTCTTGTAGTGCCACTGCTGGCGCTATTACTTGTTTGATTTCCTGGAGCAACTGAAACGGTTCTGGAGGTATTATTTCCTTCCCGTCGCTTAAAACTATTTTCTGGATATACCAGTTAGGTCTAAAAGAAGGCTCTGATTTTTCTCTGACTTTCCTGTAGTAGTCATTTTCCAATCTCTGTTGTAATGTTCGTACTGTTACATCACTGTATCTTTGTTGGAATACTACTTGTCCATCTCTCAAAACCTTTGCGGTTATTGTTTGCATTTTTTCACCTCCCCCCGCCCCGCCGTTTAAAGCGGAAGCGGAGATAAAAAGGTAAAAAAGGGAAATAAAATCAAACTGCATATACTGCAAACTCGCTGTCCAAGTACCTCTGGACCTCTTCTTTCTCGATTATCCCCTCATGAAAGCATAATGTGACCCTGACGTATCTTTCCATGGCGAGTTCCTCGTCTATCACTTTGTGTACCAAGTCTTTGAGTTGTTCGAGTTTGTCGTATGTAGCGACAACGTAAAACATTTCGCCTGTGTAAAGGCCAACTACCGAAAAGTTCAAGTTTTTCTCTCCCAATCTTTCCATCGCCAACACAAACATCTTCTTCACCTCCCCCCGCCCCGCCTTGTCCAGCGGCTGCGGGAGACCTGCATCTGGGGCGGGCGGTTTACGGACAGACAGGGAGGGAATCGCACCCTCCTCTCCCTGCCGGGGAAGACTTCCCAACAGGGATTCTCATGCAGAGCCCGCCTGACTCCTGCTCCGTGCGGGGTTGCCCCAGCCCTCCCGCACTTAACAGGAGGCGAGCTCCCTGCCCAGCGTCCTTGCCACCCGTTTCCCCTGATTCTTTTTAACCTCCCGCCCCGCAGGTCCGCGGGTTGCGGGAGATAAAATAAAAACAAAATCATGCTTGGCGGTTCAGCGCTGCTATAACTTTCGAGAGGTCCTTGTCGTTACCTAACCATTCCAACTTGATTGAGTTTTCTCCTATTTCAA
>Ga0190313_1001046_pt1 | contig 15180 bp, 8 predicted proteins | sample 4870071011_MG_FD_169989 | JGI IMG/M metagenome (GOLD analysis project Ga0190313, IMG submission 169989) | Hydrothermal vent sediment bacterial communities from Southern Trench, Guaymas Basin, Mexico - 4870-07-10-11_MG | ecosystem: Environmental > Aquatic > Marine > Hydrothermal vents > Sediment ...
GCTTATCTAGACCCCTACTCCTCGCGACACCCTAATATTAGCAAGGTAGAAAAAGCTCTAGATTATTTTGCAAGAACTTCCACAAAATTTTCGTTCTATAGCATCTTTCCTAAACGAGAAGAAAATATTTCAAAATTTAAGGAAGCTTGATATGGACTATAAGATAATCCAAATTCTGTTGCTTGGGTTTATCGTATATCTTATATACTTGATAATCTCGTCTCCTGAATTCGCTGATGGAGACTTTCTGCGCTTGATAATTTTTACATTACTTTACCTAACAATAGTGATGTCTTTATATGTTAGATACCTCATAAGATCGAATCGAGTACTATCTGAAATCGCGAAAGTTGTTAAGGATAAGTCCCATGAATTCAGGGAATGTATAGTTGAACTCGTGGACTTCGTCACTAGGTTTTCAAGAAAGAGCATAAAGACGATCCTAATAGGCTCATATCCTAATGTTATCAGAAAGAATGAATATTCAATAATTCCCGCTGACGTAAAGGTCGCAATTTGCGATCTGCCAGGCTAACTGCTTGCGGTTTCATGCCGTCTAGCTCTCCTAGCCGAGATCATCTTTAAGGTCAACATATGTCATTAGGAAAACAGAAACGGCAAAGCCAGCAATATGAGACTTTTCTCATTCTACCCCGCCACTAAATACTACTCACCGTGCCGATTTTGCTCACTTCCGCTCAGTTTTGCTCAGTATTTTCTGGCTAAAAGCCTCAGCATCGCTGGCTAAATCTAACAGAAACATCATGTTTTTGCTTAGTTTTTTGGCTGGCATTCTATTGTCGTTAGCTAGATTCGACAGAAACTCGCATTTTTAATTATGTGGCCCTCTGCAATGCTCTTATAGATAAAAGATAGTTTTAATGGAGTGGACAATTAGTAGGCTTGGGCTGGTTGGGGGGTAATGTTTGGAGTATTGTTGGGGACTCTATGTGGCTCAATTCGTCGTCATCTATTGGTGTTATTGGTGATCTGTAGATAAACCCTACGCTGACAATATACATTGTTTCGTATAGTATGAATGTGCTTATAACTAGGATGCCTATGATGCTCATGGTCAGTATCGTTATTATCAGCAGGGAGACTATAATCGCTATTTTTAATGCTAGTCCTTCATCTTTAATCCCAATGTGCTTGGCACCATGGAACTCTATTCCTCTTAGGTGTTCTGATAGTTCTCTTAGACCTCTTTTCATATCGTAGATGATGATCGCTAAGAGGATGCCGACTATAACTAAGCTCAGCCATGATGGGAGGATCAATGTTTTTATCAGTATGCTCGTAAAGAAGGTGAGGATAGACAGGACTAGAGCTCCTATACTGGGCTTTCGAATAAAGATCAGGAGGAGTACTCCGAAGATTAGTCCGAATCCTATTAAGATGGCGTTGTCTAGGATTGCTTTTGATGACTGTATGAAGTATAGAATTATCTCCTTTGTTCCAAAAATGATAAGAAATATGTTTGCTAGCGAGGTGAGCGATATCACGATCATGTTCCTAGCGGATCGAATTGCGTTACCCGCAATAACACCGTGCTTTATCATGTATGAATTGAGTTCTCTCCCTACCTCATGATCACTTAGTTCCTCTATGATTTGCTCATCCTGCTTCGTTGGGTTTCTTGTTTGTAGAGCAAGTGCTATACGGTCGAGCTTAGGTACTATTCTTTCATTCTTGAGAATACTATTGTACCACTGTAACTCTATGTGTATCGGAATATAGATTATTACTAGTGAGAGTATCAGGTTTCTCACGAAGTTCAGTGAGAATAGTATTTCTGGAGTTAGAGAGATAGAATCAAATGCGAATCTCTCTGCTGGAAATACATGATATTGGATCAGCATTATTAGGTACGTTAGAAAGACTGTTATTGCGAATGGGACTACATATATGAGGGGCACCCCAAAGCGTGAAGGCGGGAGACGCGCGTAGTTAGGATTATATATGGATCTTCCAAGTAGATCAGAATTCGGATATATCCTAACGTTGACACGATTCCTATATTTCGAGAACCACATCGACTCCTTAATATTGTATACTCTAGCACGTAGAGCACTCAAAGATACCAGATACAGAACAAAAATAAGACTAAAATACACGATAGGAACGGATATTATGAAGATATTCTCAGGCAAGCTGATAATTTCCTCCGTTCTGACCCCATATATCAATGGTTCGAAGGAAATATTCCATAAAAGACCTAGAAGAGAACTCACATAACTTTCTACGCTATCTAAGCTAAGGGTACCTAACTGAGGCCCTGGTCTAATGGCCATCATTATTATTAGGGTCATCAAATATGAGCCTAGTGATATTCCACAAGCTATGTTTGTAGTTCGCCAAGAAGCTCTCAGTCGTATATACGATGAGAATCTGGAGTGTCTAGGACTCAGGTTTTTGGCTAGTAGATACAGCTTATAGTCGACGATGTTGATGCAGATAGCGACTGATAGAACTGTGAATACTGGAAGTACTGGGTAAGACAAATAAATATCCATAACTCCCCCAAGTGAGTGGTGCATCGACATATAAATGCTGTATATCGCTGAGCTGGGAGGTAGAAGGCTTAAGAAAATAGGGTTAAGCACGACAAATAAATAGTATATCGCCGCCGAATACACGATGAAGTATAAGAACGAAAGTATTGCAATAGTTGAAAGTCGAGGATCGGTATGGGCCGCATATATGAAGAGGATAAGCACTACGAAGACTATCAAGATAAACGCGAGCCATTCATATATGAGAATCGCTGTGCTTACAGTAAATAGCAGAATTATTGCCAAAATAACTTTAAGCCTACTATGGTAGATATTTTGGACAAGACTTTGGCCTCTGGGGCTATATATCAGTGTTTTGTCGATAGCAGAGTAAATACTTTCTATAGCAAAATAAGAGAACACCAGAATTAGCCCAGAGAGTACCAATCTGACTATTAAAGTTTCCTCTGAACCTAGTGATGTGGAGGTGACAATGAGGTCTCCTATAAAACCATAGAGGATTAGAATCGTAATAGCCACAAAGCTACCAACTCGATAGCAGATACCGACAAGAATCAGAGCAAATATGATGGACGCTATTGATAGCGCAAAATAAGTATTGAAATTACTCATAGATACGAATAGATAGTATTTAGCTGGCCACATCAACACAGAGAACATTAATATGACCAAGATGAGGGTAAGGAAAATAAATACGTAACGTGTTTTAGAGTAAAACTTATAGCTAAACAGCGAGTCAAATAGGTCGTCGAAAAGTAGCTTATTGTTCGCATCAGGATCATTGTTATATCTCTGAAGGCAAACCATAACAAGGTCATTGTTATACCTCATGGATCTATGTAGGCGGACAATAGCCCATACGAATACAATGATGTTCGCGAGAAGCAGAACACTTACGATGTGTTGTCCATATATTCTTCCTATGTGCCCCACATATGGGATTATTATCCACAGGTAGAGGATCGCCAACAAGAGGGAGGCCACAGAGTATTTAAGTTTTCTCTCTCGTAGTAAGTAATATTCGAGGAAAGATGAGTATCTCACGAGCCTTGTATAAGATATTATAGGCATAGGCACACCCCACATATTATGGTAGTCGGGGGATAATTGTGTGGTGGGTATCTAGCCTATCTATAGTATAAAAATAGTATTTTATATACTACGTTGAGGTAGTGTTATTATAACAGCATTTATTGGGAACATATCAATTAAAAAGGATTGGTGAAAATTTATGGTTAAAGGCAACATTGTGGTGGACTTCATTGTTTCTAAGAGAGGAAGTTCTGGTAAGACCTTAGTGTCGATGGTTAAGACTGATGTAGCCCTTGCTTATGGTTATAGGGTCTGGGGCATAGATATGAATGATATGAATCCAGACTACAGCACGATATATAGATATCTGTTTGAGATTCTCGATAAGCTATATGGACACGATGAGGACTTCAGAAAAATTTTCTGGATAGAGAAGCTTGGTTTTGTGGACTCAGAGTGGCCTTTTAGCAAGGAGGAGTTCTGGAATATAGAGTGCTCGGGGTATACTTACAGCTACCTAGACCGTGACCTCTCATCCACGCTTGAACGCGAATTCTATCTATTTAATGGTCAGAGATACATACGCAGAGGGACAACATATACTGTGAAGCAATCATTGGTCGATCTCGCACAGTACTTGAGAATAATACTAAATACCATATCAACTATGGGGGACGAATCTAAGGACACATACATCGTGACAGACACAAACATACCATATACATCCCTCATTGTTTACTCTGCGAAGCACATAAAAAGTGTGGCAGAGGGGTTTCCATTGACGATGTACATTCCTGGTGCTAAGGATACGTTTAGCGACATTCTTACATCTCTCTACGAATCAATTATGAGTCTGGGTAAATATATGAAGCTCGTGATAACATATATTCTGCCCTTGGAGGTGTTTTTGAAAGAAGAAGCTATTGAGACCGAATTTGATGCCCTTAGACGTATTTCTAGTGATCTTGAATCCACACTCGGCAAAGCAGTACTAGAATTCCATCTAATAGCCAATATGTATGTCCCGCTGAGATACGATATCATAAGCAGGATGATGCGTCTGAGTACAGATATTATAGAGAAAGCAGAGAAACTCTCAGGGAAAATCGCAGCAAACAAGGAGTTTTTGTCCATAGACGAAATGAACAAGATTTTGAGAGGTCTTACCGAAATCGACGTGGAGGGCATCGTGACAAAAGTGAAGGCTCAGAAGAGTGAATTTGTAGAGAATCGCATAAAGATTTTTGCTAGGATATTGATTCTATACTACGCACTGCTAAATTCCAGGGTAAAGAACCTGTCGGTAATGCCGATCTATGACGCTGACATATCCTATTTAGTCGAACTATTAAGAACACCTGGCCTAGCCGAAATAATAGCTAATAATACAGTGTTCATAGGCGACTATAATAGGTTTCTTAGGAACCTGTGGGATTTCGGCCCATTAATAGCTTTACTCACTCTCCTCGGATTGAGGGTGATGGACGCCATCGACATTAGAAATATGCAGTCGCCTGGGATGATGTTCACAAAGTTTATATTTAACATCGCAGATTTTGTGAGAGCGATGGCTAAGAGGTGACTGCCAGATGTATCTAGACATAATCACTGCGAAGAAGGGTGGATCTGGAAAAACGTTACTTGCTCTAATAAAGTTTGAAGAAGTCATCAAAAGAATGAACAATGTTGCTGTTATAGATCTAAATGATATGAACCCAGACTTCTATACAATTATAAAGAATGTATTCGATGTGTACCTATCAGAGAAAAATATTGCTAAACCAGAAACAGCTAGAGTCGATGAAGAAATCTTAAAGATATATAACGTGCATCCATATAAGCTTACCATGGATGGGCGGGAGAAGGGAGTATTACTGGTCAAGCTTCGGAAGCCTCTGAGATTCTCCTCGATTGATATGCTTATAGCCTTAAGACAGATAATCGACATATTGGCGGAAGAGTCTATCGAGTATGCGATAGTCGATACAAACACATCCTATGAGACATTGGTTCCTTGGTTCCTTGAGGAGGATACTAAGTACTTAGATGTCTTCCCCACGGCATATTTGCTAGGAACTAATCTAAAAGAGCAGTTGCTGGAGTTTCTGAGGCGATATATGGAGGGTCTATTATCTACCAATATCGTATTCACAACAATACTTCCTTTAAGCATATTTGGGAGTAGCTGGGGGCTAAAAGCTGAAATGGGGAAGCTAGCTGAAAGTGTAGAGTTCATAAGAAGCCATATCCACGGAGATGTGAAGATGTATAGTAATATTGTTGTTAATTCATATCTTCCATTAGGTGCTCAGCATAGAGGCTACTTGAGACGGACAATCGAATTCATTGGAAAGATGCTGAAGAAAATGCTTACGAGGAAGCCCACAATAAAAATACCGAAGAAGAATATCTGGGATATAGAAGACATCGAAAGCTTCATAAAGCAGACAATGGTGATGCAGGATATCAGCGGGCTTAACGATGCTGTGGCTAACATAAGAAAAAATCTGCGGCGCGCATACATCTACTTGAAGGAATATGAGAGGAAAGTGGCTAGAGTCCTAAATTTCTATATATCTCCCATATATGACTACGATCTTTCTGACGTGATAATGCAACTCAAAGGAGGAGAATTCGTCAAATCCATCCAATCCGAAAAAATGGAGAAAAAAGGAGGCATAATAGTTCCAATAATAGAGGCACTACTTGGGGAGTTCGCTGAGATCGTCGCAACAACAACACCCGAGAGTGACATATATGACTACAAAGAAATACATATAATCTATGGGTACGGACAGAAATTCTCCGAATTCCTAGATTATATAATGAAGTAATCGCTAAAATATGTGCCTCATTATGAGAATAGCAGAAAGCCCAAAACCACATCTGGGGGGCGAATTCAGCTTGGGGGGTTTGGACTGGTAATATGAATGCAAGCATATTTTAGACTTTATTTCTCATGAGTAGAAATGACTGGAGGCATATTTTATCTACTCAGCCATTTTTGAGATCTCAACTTATGTGCTCAGTTTTTAAAGCGATTTTTAGATGATTTACAGTTGCATTAGATAGATGTGAGATCAATGAGCGAAGAAACAGAAGAGAAGCTTACAAATGAGATCTATGTTGTAGTTATACCCATATTACATAGAGCGGCTGGAACGGAGAGCACAGTAAAGCTCATTGATGGTAGAGAACTTAGACTTGTCAGAATAGATGAAATGGATGAATATGTAGAGGAAATCTTTAAGACAATACTGGAGGGAGGAAACCTCGATCAGCTTTCAAGATGGCCTCTAAACATAGTGAAGATAGAGGGTGGATACAGACGTATAAAAGGGCGTTGGACACCATTTTTAGAGGCTAATGTTCTTACCAAACCACAGTCATCTGAGTACACATGCTTCTTCTATCAGAAGATTGGTCAGCCACGGGGATTAGATGAGATCCTCCTAAAGATCGAGCAGAAGATCAAAAAGAGGTTTAATGTCGGTTTGTATTCTGTTGAGGAGCCTAAAAAGACCAAGAAAATGCCGGATATTGTTGCGTATAATTTTATTGCTTCGTTCCAGCCAGTTTACTTTGCTTCGATACCCGCGGGGGATATGGTATACGATTTCCACCTGCTATGCTTTGTCATAGAGAAAAGTGTTGGCAAGAAACCTCCTAGGGTTCGGATAAGACCCAATCTGATAACCCGTAACATAATAATAGCGACACATAAGTTGATAGAGGAGACTGGCTGCCCTGGAGTGATAATAGCAGGGAGAGAGCCTCGTATAAGCGATACATTTTTCATAAAGTTTAAGAGACACTCACAGCATGCTATCGAATTCGGTGATCTAAAACTAAATCTAATTCTGGAGGGATATTACAATGTTTATAAGGGGAGGGGATCAGATGAAGAAATAAAGTTGGTATTTGTGGATATGTATACATTTCCATTCATGATTCGCCTATGGAGCGAAGATCTATCCAAGTTCTTTATGTATCTTCTCATTGATTACATAAGATATATCGAGACTGCGAAAAGCACACTTAGTATTACTTCAGCACTAGCTTACATAATATCCTCCGCGATACTAAGATTTAGACGAGACGACTTACCTATCTTCTTCGTGGATGAGCTGGATAAACTCGAATCAAAAAATGTCTTCTTTTTGAACTTCTTAGTCCCATTTTTAGCCCTACTTTACCTACTACAGGTTGATGCTGATAATACGAAGAAACTCTTGGAAACAATAAAAAATCTTATCATAAGTAGGATCCGTGAGACTGGTGCTGATAAGGAAATACCTAAGATCGAAAGGTTCTTTGAGGGACTTAAAAATAAGATTGGGAGAGAGGATATAATTGATTACTTTGAAGGACTGCGTACTCTGTTGGCGGTTTGGTCGGTTAGGGTCTTTGTAGAGCCCCAAAAGGAGTATAACGTCATAAATTTCTATGATTATATGAGGAGGATTCTCGTTGAGCCATTAGATGGCGATGAAGATAAAAGGTTTGTTGATTATGCTTTTAGTCTTCTTAGATTCCTCCAGGAACTCATTAGTTATATCTCTGGAATGCAGACAATCTCGCCAACAAAGAGATATAGACTACTACTTAAGATCAATGAGATCATCGGCAAATTAGTATTTGAGATAGACGAAGAATCCCTAGATAGGGATCCGTTCTATGATAAGCAATTCATACTTAGGGAGAGACGTGATGATAGGGAACGCTACGCATTATTGTTCGTAAAACTCTTAGAGCTACTTCCAAGAGATGACGCGTCACGCATACTAAAATACTTCTATGGATACTCCACCAAGAAGGAAAAGAGTGAGGAAATAAATGTTGTGACTCTCATCAGGAGATTCCAGCTTCAAACAGAGGAAATATTCACAAGAATAATACCAACACTCCAACATCACAGAGAGGGGAGACACTACGCCATACGGATGGTTGGAGTGAAGATTCGTGATGAGGAGGATGGGGAGGAATCAGTAAGCGAATTGATGTTTAAGACGATAGATAAAATCTATGTTAGCGAAATAATGAGCGAACTAGGAGAACTTAGGGGATCTCAGCGTACTGGGGAGGAACAAACTAGCGGCATGGCAAAGAATAAGTCTGAGCAGCCCCGATACATAGAAAGGAGACACATCAACGAGATATACAAATGGCTCATTAGGGTATTGAGGGATAGGATCGAAAAACTAGAAAAAGCGCTGGACGGAGCATCGGTAAGCATAGTAGCTCTGCTGCACCCATCAACATAGGTTTTGTGAGGGGATACATATGTCGAGCATCTATATATTTGGCTATGAGGATGCTGGAAAGACAAGTTTAATGGTTCAGATTTGGGAGTTTTTGGCTTATCTAAGAATGATTAACAAGGAGGAACGACTAACCTTCGCGCTTAACATTAGTCATGGAATCAATGTTACTGTTAGTTATGACATACAGCTTATCGATATAAGTGATAGCTACACCATTAAGATACTTGCGAGTGGCGGCTCAATGAAACAAAAAGACGCATGCGAACATAGATATGAACTCCTCGAACATGCTTGCTCCCCCATAAACAAGCGAAAACCAATTGTTATCGTCATTGACCCTCTAGTTCTATATCCGTCTAGGTTCATGGAGGAATATAAGATAGACCCATCAAAACTCCAGGAGATACAGGATAGCGCTAGGACACTTCTGGAAGAAGTCATCGTTAATCTTAAGACACGCAATGCATATAGAAGAAAAATTCATATTCTCATAAATAAGGGCGACATAATATCGGATCGCAATCCAAGCGAAATAATATCCAGGGCCCAGGAGTACCTAGCTGATTTGATCAGACGCCATTTCTCCAACATCGGTGAGAATCAGATAAGATACTATGTGACATCAGCAATAATCGGAGCGTTGGAACATGAGGTTCTATACGAGAAGTTTAGAAGGGCACCCAGCATAGAATCCCAGCCTGAACATAGGAGAGCAAAGAACATAGTTATGCAGTCTATCAAACAGAACCAAAAGATACGCAATGAGCTCATAGAGAAACTTAACAATCCAAGAATAAGAGAATATATTATAAATGGCATAAGAAGTATTCTGAACCTAGCGCCAAGAATCGAAAGACTAAGAATCACAAATAAAACATACGTAGAGTTCCTTGATTGGTTCCTACAGCAAATAGAGTAAAACATCGTTAATGAAAAATTATCCGTGGTTTTCCAAAAACCTTTGTATTATAAAATGTATTTCCTTTATTCGATTGCGAAATTACACATTATCGCAGACTGATACTAATCCATGGTGGTGATGTTTGATGGTCAGAGTAATAGTCTTTGATTTGGATAGAACATTAGTGCCAACCGATCTAGAGAAAATACTCTTTAACTATGTTATCCCCACATATATCGCTGGTAGACATGGATTACCCATATCTGAGGCCAGAAATAAGTTTTATGATGAGCTGAGGAAAGCGAGTCGTAGTTGCGAGGCATTGTTCTTCAGCTTGGAGGTTATATCGGAACTTATCAATATGCCCTACGATGAGATCATCCAGATTCTTGATGGTATCTGTAGTGTTGTTATTAGGCCCGACCCATCTATCATTAGCTCGCTCCGTTTTCTCAAAGAGAAAGGACTCAGAATTGTTGTTCTAACCGACACGGATACCGCGATAGCAACCTATAAGATTAAGCATGCGGGGCTCAGCAGGTATATCGATAAGGTTTTTTCATCAACAGAACTTTTCGGCAAGAGGAAAACTGTGAAGATCTACCTGAAGCTCATGGATTTTCTGAGAGATATTGGTTATGCTAGCAACCCTAAAGAAGTCTTGGTTGTGGGGGATGATATCGAGCGGGACTATAAAGCCCCGAGAGAGGCAGGTATGCATTCAATCCTGATATCAGACGAGTCGGTTCCAGGCATAGATGCAATCAGACATCTAGACGAACTCATCGATATTCTACAGCTATAAGTCCAAACATGTCTTTCTGGTCAAATCGTTTTTTACATATTAACTCTCCTTAGCGCTTCCAACATGTTGATGAGATCTTCGCTGGGAGCCGATGCATTATGTGTACACTCCGAGCCATCAGAAAAGCAACATACATCTTAAAGACAATTGACAACAGATAAAGGTAAAGGAACTTGAAAAATACCATTCGTTTTTAAATGCGATTCTTTATTATTAGGTATTCTCAACAAGGAGGGGTGAAATAGGTGAAAAAATATTTTCTACTATCCTTACTGGTATTTCTGGTCCCGTTCTCATCGGCATCTATGGTATTTTCGCAGAAATACGATGGCTCACGTAATGTACCGTCTAAATCCATTGATGCTTTTCGTGAAGATCGGAAATTAGCTACGAGTTCGCTTAATAAGGGACTTCCCAAACTGGTAAAAACCAGGGCGGCAGAGAACAATATGACGGTACCCTTCGAGATGAAAGTATTTATAGATGATAGATACGCATTTGTTGACTATACCAAGTTGAACGAACTAATGAGTGATCTCGAAGATATCTACGGCTTAACAGTGCTGTCAGCTAAGAGGGATGGAGTATCATCCTATAACTTCACGTACCTATCCGAATACTATTTCTTTGTGCTCCCCAATCCCACCTATGGTAATCTTTCTGTCGAAGAGCAACAAGCCATAGTAAGATACATTAATGAGACACGTGGAACCGCATTCATAATGGGTGATAAGGATGCATACATAAATATAGACACACTCAACAACATAACTAAGCCTTTCGGCATAGAATTCCTCTATGGAAATGTCACCGACGAAACAAACTACGACTACTTAGTAGAGTATCCTCTCGGCCACGTATGGACAAACACATCAACCGCAAAACATATTGGTAATAATGGTACATTCGTAGTTAAGATGGGCTCAACAACGTCCCTCAACATATCTAACCCATCACTAAACAACACATGGATCGTTTTCCACAGGATCCTCATTGGTGACAACGACACGAAGTTCAACAATACGGTCTGGGGTGAGAATGTAACCTACGTTGTGACGCTCTCAACCGCTGGTGGAGGAATAGCTATGATCGCTGGAACTTCTGGGATACCGAGAGATAGATATTGGTATCCTCTATATGACAATAAGGAGTTCCTACTCAGAAGCCTCAATGCATCAATGTTTAGGGATCTGGCCATCGTAGATTATGAGGTTCCGACGCAACCAATGGTTTATGGAGATACTTTCTATGTGAACATAACCGTTAAAAATACCGAGAACTATAATATATCCGATGTCCACATAGGTGTTGAGTTTAGCGGAGCAATAGAGCTTCTTAATACATCAAACATTGTAAATATTAGCGTATTGCAGGGTGGTGAGACTAGAACTGTGTCATTCAAGTTCAATGCTACTGGGGCCAGCACAGTCATAATGGAGCTTAAAACATGGAGCGATAATACATCCTTTGTGGGGTACCAGAGGAGAGTAACATTCGATACGGTGCAACTACTTGTAGACTGTTCACTTAGTACGGAGTATCTAGTGCTGACAGATTATAATGAGACAACAATTATTGTGAATATAACGAATCCATCATCCACAAGAAACGCTACAAATGTCAACGTCACATTGGATGTGAAGCCTACATACGGAGTTATAGAGCTCAAGAACGAATCGCTATATTACTTCATGCCAACACTGGAGAATGGAACATCTAAGGTAATAAAATGGATTATCCGAGCGGTCAACTTTTCTCGAGGAGACACCGTGGGCATATATATTGATGTCACATCAAATAACTTTGGAAATACCTCTTGCTTCACCAAGCTGTTTGTATTCACAGAGAAATTTGTTATATTCGACAACTATCACATTGGCTACTTTTCTGATAAAATGTCTGGCCTGATATCAATGGCTAACGAGATATTTAACTACAATGTATTCATATGGAATTCGACCCTTGACGATAATCTCCTTGGAAACGCCACGCTACTAGTAATTCCAGACATAGAGACCAACTTCACGGACACGGAATTTGTGTATATAGGTAACTATCTCGATGCTGGTGGCGGTCTTCTAATAATGGGTAGTTGCCAAGTGAACGGCGTTGCGGAGTATTTCTCAAGCTGGCAGATGGATGCCTACAACAATATTACAGAGAGATTTGGGATAAAATGGGAGATGGGAGAGGCAAAAGACGATACCCACAATATTGGTAGGGACTGGAGAATAAATCTTACATCCGACGCCTTCGGTGCAGGCTCCATAGCGGTGAACATAACACATGGGCTAGATTATGTCCTGTACCTTAGTGGCGGATTTTTGAATATTAGTGGTGATGCGGAGGTTATTCTTCATGGGAATCCTGGAACCACCTATGCTATTGATCCTGATGGGAATGTTCTTAGTTTAGGTGGTGAGTCGATTGTGCTTATGGCGGGACTATACAACGAGACATACGGCACGAAGATAATAGCAACAGGGAGCACCAAAATGTTCTTTGATGGCTGGCCGTACCCCCTAGAATACGAAAATGATGATCTCCTAAGAAGAGTCCTGCTATGGTTCAGATACTATCCAGATACCGAACCACCAGCAGTCTCAATATCCTCACCAGCAAATGATTCGTGGTTCTCAACAGATAGCATTACCATTAGTTGGGCTGGGTCTGATAATGCGTACCTAGAGTACTACGAGCTATACAGAAACAGTAGTCTTATCGCTCATATGGACGCATCGGTGAACTCATATACCATAACACTACCTGATGGTCACTGGAAACTAACAATAAAGGCATATGACTGGGCAGGAAACATAGGTAGCACCACGATCTATGTGCATGTCGATACTGAGAATCCATCCGTTAATATAACTTATCCAGCCGACAATTCTTGGCATAATACAACAACAATCGAGATTAAGTGGGATGCCGCAGATAATCTTGGGCTATCAATGATAGAGATATATGTTGATGGCAGCCTTGCTCTTACTCTGGGTCCAAGCGAAACACAAGCAACATTGAGTGTATCATACGGAACACACAGCATCAAAGTTGTAGTTTACGACAAAGCCTACAACACAGCCGAAGACGAAATCACAGTTAATATCGATACAGTATCACCAACAGTTTCTATATCCTCTCCCGGCGGAGGATCATGGATATCAACAAGCACCGTGACTATTAGCTGGACTGGATCTGACGATGTTTCCTTGGACAGATATGAGATCTACAAGAATGGCAGTTTTGTTGCGAGTCTTGACGCTTCGGTCACATCATACACAATATCTCTCTCTGATGGTTACTGGGTAATAACGATCAGAGCATACGATCACGTTGGGAACACGGCAAGCGATATGGTATCTATTTATGTTGATACAACACCTCCGTCTATCAGCATAACTCAGCCTGCTGATGATTCTTGGTTTAACTCGACAGAAATATTCATCAAGTGGAGTGCTTCGGATAACCTTGGATTATCCAAGGTAGAGGTATACGTAGATAGCAATCTAACATCAATTCTACCTCTAGACGCGACATCCACAACGCTGAACTTATCTGAGGGAGCACACATAATAAAAGTCGCTGTATGCGACAAGGTGGGCCACAAGGCAGAAGATGAAATCCGTGTGAATATTGATACAGAGCCGCCATCTGTGAAAATTCTAAGTCCCGATAATGAATCTTTGCTCAATACTAATAGCATCACGGTAATATGGGACGCCTCAGATGAAGGAGCTCTAAGTAGCATTGAGATATATGTTGACGATGCGCTAAATGCGTCTTTTACTCCCAATCGAAATAACTATACATTGACTCTGACAGATGGTAGCCATACAATAATGGTGAAGGTATATGATATTGTTGGCCATTCAGCCTACGACGAGATAGTATTGTGTATTGACACCATAAGCCCGGAGATCCACATAGAATCTCCAAGAAACGGAGAAATATATGATGTTGGAGCCAATGTCACGATAAGCTGGAATGCCTCCGATAACTACGGTGTTATGGTGGTTAGGCTCTATATCAATGAAACACTTATAGAGGAATTTGCTGGATCGGGATCATACACAACAACGTTCGAAGAGACTGGAAAGGTAGTCATAACTGTAGAAGCTGTGGACTACGCTGGAAACTCAGCATTTGACTCCATCCAAATAGAGATCAGAGAAGAGGAGGTAGCCCCACCACCAACACCTAACATTCTTCCTTGGATCGCAGTAGCTTCTATAGCCACGATGATAGTCATAGTGATGATACTCATATGGAGAAAACGACGTGGCTGACTTAGTAATTCACATTTTCTTTTTTATTATGGGTTCTCTGCAATGCTCTTATCGGGTAAAAGATAGTTTTTTAACGAAGTGAACGATTAGAAGGAGACTTTGGGCTTTTTGGTGAGTAAATATTTTTGGAGTATTGTTGGGGACTCTATGTGGCTCAATTCGTCGTCATCTATTGGTGTTATTGGTGATCCGTAGATACCCTACGCTGACAATATATTGTTTCGCATAGTATGATATGCTTATAACCAAGAATTTAAGGCTTTTTTTCTACATGTCAGTTTTTAAGTACTGACTATAATCGCAGTTTCTTAAGCTCGCTCGACTATACGCTGACAATCCAATAGAGCCCAAGTAAGCACAGAACCGCCTATAA
>Ga0190313_1001047_pt1 | contig 15180 bp, 34 predicted proteins | sample 4870071011_MG_FD_169989 | JGI IMG/M metagenome (GOLD analysis project Ga0190313, IMG submission 169989) | Hydrothermal vent sediment bacterial communities from Southern Trench, Guaymas Basin, Mexico - 4870-07-10-11_MG | ecosystem: Environmental > Aquatic > Marine > Hydrothermal vents > Sediment ...
TGGCAACCGCTCACGGTTACAGGTTTACAGTTGATGGAAAAACAGTAGAAATGCTCTGGTCACCAGGAGTAATTGGTGCCTTATCTCCTCAACAGAGAGAATATAAAAAAGCACAGGGAAAAGTAGTCTGGGAGGCAGCCACGCCTCAAGAATTAAAGGAAAGAATAAGAAAGTTTCAGGAAGGAGCAGATGAAGCAGAAAGAAGGTATGAGGAAGAAGGAAGACCCGGAATAAAAAGATGGTTGGAGCTGTTAAAAGAAGAGATTGAAGAAAAAAGAGGAATTCCTTTAGGGAAAAAAGAGGAACATTTAAGAGAATAAAATGGAAGAAATAAAAAAATTAATTGAAGATTTGAAAGACTTTATAAAACAGGAGTTTGCAGAGGTAAAAAGTTTAATCCAGACAATTCCTTCTTCAAAAAAGGCAAAAAAAAGAAAACCATCGGAATATCAGAAATTTATGAGTGAATGTATCAAGAATGAGACGGGTTTAATCCAGGAAAGATTCCAGAAATGTGTTCAAAAATGGAAGGAGAAAAAGAAAAATGCCCAGACTCTTTGAAAATAGCCAGACAGAAAAAGAAAGTATTGATGCTTTGGATACTTTAAGAAAGTGGATTGAAAAATATGGCCCTGCTTACGGTTCGTTAAAACCTGAGATAAAAATATATGCTAAAAAACCTGTAAGAATAGTAATTGAAAGAGGAGCAGAAACAATCACTTTGGAGAAAGACACACCTTTATAAAAGACTTGACAAAATAGAAAAAAAAGTAGTATTCTATATAATAGATAATCAGGCAACCAGAATACTGGGGGCTAATTTAAATTAGCCCTTTTTATTTTGGGGCAACAGGAAAACTTGACCCCGTCCTTTCAGGTGAAAGGACGGGGTTTTTTATTTTGGGGATAAATTAAAAGAAAGGAGGTATAGGAGATGCTTGAAAGGTTAACCTCAACTATTAAAAATCTTAAAATTGCCAATATCCCTGTAGGTGATGCACTTCTGCTTCTTATTGGATTGGGAGTGAATGAAGCAATAATTCCCACCATATCAAGATTAATTCGTTTAGGTAACCTTCCATCTGTAGTTGGGGCAGGATTGGGAGTAGTTGTAAAAATGCCTGCTGTGGAGAAATTTTTAGGACCCACTTTAGCTAATGTTTTATCTGCAACTGCAATTGCTGAAGGAATTGATGAACAATTCAATGTAAGAGCAAAAACAGAAGCAGTTTTGAGTAAATTTCTACCCGGAGGAGTTGCTACTGCAGGAGTTGAAACATCAGGAATTGAAGAAGTAGCAAAGTTGGGACAAGCAGAGGTTTCTGAACAGGAAAGAAGAATTGTATCTGCTATTAGAGCAAGAGGATAAAGAGATAAAAAAAAGAAAGGAGGGATAGAAATGTTAAATCATACTTATCAGGTTACTGACAAGGTAGATTTTTCTGCCAATTCAACCAGATCTATTGATATTCCTGAGACTGGTTATATTAATGAAATAAACTTGCTTTTAGAACTCTATGTTACGCCAGCAACTTCTGTTTCTGCCAATGAGGATGCTTTAGCAAGAATAATTGATGCTTTAAAAATTACTGCTGCAGGTGGGAAAAACTATTTTACTGTAGATGATGGAAGACAATTACTTTATCACTGCTTCCATCAATATCAGGGACAACTTTTACACGATCCTCTACCCTCTGCAGGAGGAAGTGCAACTACTGTAAGAGCGTTATTCCCGCTTCACTTTGGATTAGATCCATTTGATTCATTTGATCCATCAATAATTATTCCTGCAGCAGAACTTTCCAACTTAAAATTAGAGGTTACCTGGGGAAGTGCATCTGATTTGGGAAGTGGTTATACAATAACAGCCTCTTCTTCTCAGATGAGGGCAATTGTAAAAGAGCTTACCTTAGAAAAAGGTGAGACAAGAGATAAAATTTGGCCAGATGGAATAAATGTTCCTCTATTTGAATCTCGCTCTTTATCTTTATCAGCAACAGCATCAAACTTAGGTAAAACTGATGATGTTCCTGTGGGAAGCATGCTTCATTCGGCTCTGATAATTGTGCTTAACTCCTCTGGTAACAGAAGCGATACTGATGTAACTGAGTTTGGAACAAAATATCCAAAGCTTGCTTTGGAGGAGTTCAGAATTGACAACTTCTATGCTATAAAGGGTATAAATAGAAAACAATTCTTACTTCCTGGAACTGTGGTGGGACAGCCATCAAGTTGGTTATCAGATCCAAAAGGAGTGTTCCTCTTCAAGTTCAGTGAAGTAACAGGAAAGGCAATTGGATTAGATTTATCTACTGCTATGACTGGAGATGTAAAGCTTGGATTTACAGTTGCTTCAACGGGTGGACAGATTTTAATACTTTATCGCAGTATAGCTTTAGGATAATGAATGAGAAGTTGAAGGCTATAATCAGTTTAGCATTAGGAGGAGCAGCGGTATATTTTCTGCTTAAGAGCAGGGAAGCTGAGAAGGCTGCAAAAGAAGAAAGAAAAAAAAGAGAAGAGCTTGAGAAAAAACTTGAAGAGCTACCTTTTCCTGTTGTTTCTAAAAAAGTAGAGAAAACTCCTCCTGGTGTAATTTATGCTCCTGAGGAAGGAAAGGTTATATATATAGATAAATGGGGACAAAAATATGAATTTGATATAAATCCATTTATAGAAAGATTTCCCTTCTTAAGACATTTGAAATTTCAAGCTTTGCCTTTTCAATATGTAAGCATTTATCAATAATATAAATAAAAAAGACAACAGGAAAAGGTAGCTCTTCAAGCTACCTTTTTTTATTTATTATGGAAAGAGTTAATTTAGGAATCTGGCCAATAACTGATGAAAAGGTAATTACCTGTCCTAACTGTAAGAGTGTCTTTATTATTGAGGGCATTACCTCTCCAGGGGCTCCCAAATTCCAGACAATTACCTGTCCTGTATGTGGACAGGCAATAGTTGTAGATACAGTAAGAATTTTTGGTTTAGGAAGAGTCTGGTATCCTAAAAAAGTATTGGTAAGAGTAAAAAAACCACCTTTTCCTAAAAAAGAGGCAACTATTTTAAAAGAGGAACAGTATAAAGAGAGAGAATTACCTGGAAAGAAGTTACCTCAAGAGAAAAGAGAGGAAAAAGAGAAAGGAATGCTGGATAAAATTTTAGAACTTCCTGATAAGGTGAAATTTTTATTAACCGTTGGGGGTGTAGTTATAGGAGGTTTAATTTTAATAAAACTTTTAGAATGAAGACTAAGGATTTATTATTCTACAGCATAATTGGAGCAGGAGCAGGTTATTTATTTTATCAAATCACTAAGCCTTCAGAGTTAAAACCAAAAGAGGGAAAAAGAAAGATTTTACTTGTAAAGTTTGTAGTTCCCAAAAATACAGGAGAAAGTGGTTTGAAAAAAGCTGTAGAACAGGCTAAACCTAAAAGAATAAGACCATCCTTTCGTCCTTTGGGAGTGGTATTGGAATGGGACCCAATCACACTTAAAACACCCTTAGGCAATATCAGCTATACTCCTCCAAAAAAATTTATTCCTTTAAGAACTATATGGGAGGTAATAAGAGCGGTTAGAGAAAATAAAGTAAAGGTAGTGGATAAAGGAACATATTGGGAAGTTTCTTTTTCAATTACTGTATAGGAGGGATAAATGAAATTTGAACCAATTAAGTTTATTACATCACCTTTCAGACCCGGAGGATTATATATAAGACTTCCCTGGATGTCTCACGGATCTTCTCCAACACCTCCTCCAGCAGGCACTCCAAAAACAGTAAATATAAAATGGGATATCTCCCGCTGGAAAGGAACAAAACCTCCCGAAGTTATTACAGTAGTTCCTCCAGAAAAAGTAGCAGAAAAGCTTCCTTCTTTATCTTATGAGATTGCTCCCTGGACAGCTCCAAAAGCAAGTGTTTTATCATCTCCTTCTTTTTTAGATAAGGCAGGAGAATATCTTAAATGGGGAGTAGATACTTTTTTAAAATATCGCACTATGAAAGAATCACAAAAGTTTTATTCAAAATTAGCAGAGGCTCAAATAGAAGCTAAAAAGGCAGAACAGGCTATTGCTGAGACACAGGCAAGAATAGCTCAACTTCAAAAAGAAGCTTTGAAAGAAGAAAAAGGGAAAGAAAAAAAATTATCTCAAGAAGCTTTGAAAAAATATACTCCTTATCTTTTACCAATTGCTGTTGGACTTACAGTAGCAATGATTTTAACAGCGAGGAAAAAATGAGAGTGGATTTAAAAGGTTTGTGGGCAGCATTACCAACAATTGCTTTTACTGTTAATAGTTTTATAAAAACAATGGAGCATCCAAAAGTTTCCTCTGTCACAATTCCAGGGATGCTGGCAACAAGAGAGGTAAATAGAGCAATTCTTGAGGAATTAAATAGATCAAGAATAGAGACTGAGAAATTACACCAGCAGGAGCTGGCTTTAGTAAAAAAACAGGAAGAACTGGCAAAAAAAATTGCTCAAAAAGAAGCTTTAAAAAGGACAATTGCTAAAATTGCACCTGCTTTTGTTATTGGAGGAGTAACTTTGGGAATTATTTTACTGACAAGAAGGAGATAAAGATGGGCTTTGAGGAATTGCTTAAAAGAATTGAACAACTGAATGAAGAGGAAAGGAAAATACCTCAGGAGGCAAATAATATTTTAAAGGTTGTAAATGATTTAAAAAAACAGGCAGCTGAACTTGAGAGGAAAGCTCAGGAAGAAGATTTAAAAATAAGTGGAAAGCCAGCCCAGGTTTATAAAAAAGTATGTGGCTCAGCTTTTTTAGGCATAGGAAAGACATGTCAGGAGGTTCCTGTTGCCAACCCTGAGGTGGCTAAGGAGGTAGAGATAAGAAATAGCTACATACAGAAAAGAAATGACATAATTGCTCAGATAAACAATAATCTGGAAAAATTAAGAAAGCTTTCTCAAAGACAAACAGAGATAGTAAAAGAGAGGATGGCAATAAGAGGAAAAATCATAGAGGCTGAGGAAGATATTTTAAAAAGGCCTCTCAATATTTTTGAGACAATGAAAAAATCAGTTAAATCTTTGTTCTTTGTAGAAAAAGGAGAAAGAGAAGGAGAAAAAGAAAAATTAGAAATTCCCATAATTCCTTTAGCAATAGGAATAATAGGCTTAACAATATTTTTAACTTTACCTAAAAGAAGAAAAGAAGAAGTTGAAGTTTTGCCAGAAGGTAAAGGAGAAGGAAAATTGGAGATAAGAGTAAAGGAGGCAGGATGAAGTATAGAGGTTTAGATGTTCAGGGACAGAGAAGAAGAGGAAGATACTACTGGGAGTTACTTGCAGAATACAGACAGCTTAAAAGAAATATTGAAGCCTATACAAAAGCAGGTCTTCCTCTTCCTCCAGCTTTAAGAGCAAAACTTGAAACTTTCAGAACTTTGGAGATCTCATTAAAAAGAATGGGGCTTATTTAATGAGACTGAAAGAGTTAATTAAAAAAGAAGAAGAGATATTTAGAAAAAGAATTGAAATTTATAAAAGAGTGGAGACAAAGTATAAATGTATCTGGCGTATTAAGGCGTTAAGACTTGCTTCTGATTTAAAAGAGACACTGCATGATTTATACGATATAGAGAAGGAGATAGAAAAAGAAGCTGATTTTTTATTAAAAAACAACCAAAATACAGAAGAGATAATAAACCTTTACATTGAGAGATTAAACAATGTTATTGCTTTTTTAGAAAGAGAAAAGCAAGCATGGTTTATAATTTGTGAAAATATTAAAAAAGAGCTGGAAAATGATATTGAGGAATATAAAAACGAAATAGAACTTTTAAAAATAAAGAAAGCTTATGAAAGGCTCTTATCTAAAACATGTTAAATACAGCTTTAGAGCAGAGCTTAGCAAAGCAAAAGCTTTAAAGCTTACAAAATTTATTGCTTACTTAATTGGAGCAAAGATAACAGCAATTAAATCTGTAAATTTGCCTCCAGGGTTTGAGGTTATTACATTTTTAAAAGAAAGTTATATAGCATTGAATTTCTGGCCAGAAGTGGGTTTATGCATTATAGATATTTTTTCCTGTAAAAATTTTGACAATAAATTAGTTTTTGAGCATATAAAGAAATTTTTTGATAGAAAACTGGTTAAAGAAAGGATAATTCTTGATAAAACTGTTGTTGAGGAAATAAGAGAGCTTGAGGGGGTTTGATGGAAAGGTTAATTTTTGAGAAACAATCAAAATACGCAAAAATTCAACTTTTTGAAGATATAGAAGATAAACATATAACTCTATCTTTAGATGGATTTGTTCAGTTTGAGGAAGGAGAAAATGAACAGATTTATCATAGAGCCTTAACCACTCCTGTAATTGCTCAGATTGAAAATATCAAAAAAGTGGCTATTTTAGGAGGAGGAGATGGTTTAGCAGCAAGAAATCTACTTCAGGTTAAACCTGATTTAGATATAACTCTGGTTGATATAGATGAGGAAGTGGTTAATTTGTGCAGAACTCATCCAAGAATTAAAAAAATTAATCAGGGTTCACTGGATAAGGTAAAAATAATAATTGCTGATGCAAAAAAATGGGTATTGGAGACTAAAGATAAATTTTCTGCAGTAATTTTAGATTTTCCTGATCCAACAAGTAAAGAACTTGAAGCTTTATATACAGTAAGTTTTTATAAAGATGTGAATAATATACTGGATGAGGAAGGAGTAGTTTCTATTCAGGCTGGCAATAACTGGATTAGAACTTTCAGCAATGCTTTTAAAGTATTCAGAGATGTGAGACTGTTAAATTACAGTATTTATAATAGTTTTGGGCATATAGTTTACGGGAAAAATGGACGCATTGGATGTAAGAATTACACAATTGAGGAAGTATTATCAAGAAGCAGTTAATAATCCTATAATCAGGAATTTGGCCAGAAGAATTACTTCTGGAGCAAAGACAGATTTAGAGAAAGTGTTAAGAATAGCTGGCTGGGTAAAGAAAAATATAAGGTATCAAAAAGAACCACCGGGGGTAGATATTATTGTTCCTCCATTGAGATTGATAAATTTGGGAGCAGGAGATTGTGAGGATCTATGTCTTATTGTATCTTCTCTGGCAGGAGCAGTGGGAATTCCTACAAAATGGAAGGTAATTTCTCAAGATGGTCGTGTCTGGCGCCATATATATCCTTTGGTAAGAGTAGGAGGAAGATTTAGACCTGTAGATTTGACTGTTCCTTATCTGCCTTTATTTGGAGAGGTTAGAGGTTTTGTTAAAGCAAGAGTTTATAGTGTATAATAATAAAGGAGGCAAAAATGTTTAAAGGAGTTTATTATCCAGGGCTTAGAGAGCTTGAGGGAACATATTTTTACAGGGAAGTCCCCAAAAGAATTTCTTCTGCAAGAAAAGAACCTCCTCATAGAATAAAGAGGACGGTAAAATGTCCTAAAGGAGCCATTTTCCTTTTTGAAGGAGAACCAATTGGTGCAAGAAGGCAAAATGTATTTAAATGTCCAATACACAACGATATTATAATTCTTCCTCGTGGTTATGATTGGGAATTTGTTAAGATTTTATCTTATGGAGAAAAACCTCCTTCTTTCTCAGGCTTCTGGCAAGGATATCCTTATAAAAAGAGAACCTTACCTTATCCTAAAAAAGAATTATGAAGAAGGAATTATTGATACTTTTAGGGATTGGATTATTAGCTTTATGGCGTGCAAGAGAAGCTAAAGCTGCTGTTATACCTGAGGAAAAAAAGAAAGAGAAAGAGAATGGACGCTTAAGAAGACCTCATATATTGGTTCAATATCCTCCTCCACCACCGGGTTTTTATATTGCAGAGATTATACCTTTCAGGAGAGCAAAATGACAGTTAAGGAATTAGAGTATAAAATAAAGACACTGGAGAATGATATAAGAGAGTTAACAAAAGGTTGGAAGGGAGAGAGATGTTATGGGGGTGGTGGACAGTGTTTATGGACAGCTTATTCTCCTTCTGTTTTTGGGAAATATGGACTTCCTGCATCAATGTTTTATCCTAAGTCGGAAGAATATAGAAAATTTGATGATGAACGACGCAGAGTTATTACTAATTTACGACAAAAACTTTTTGATTTAAAAAGCCAGCTTCAATTTTTAAAACAGCAAAAGACACTTGAAAAGATACAGGAAGAATACAGAAAAAGGGATGAGATGGTAAGGGCTGAGGCTGCAAGAAAGATAAAAGAGGCAAGAGAGGAGGCAGATAGAAAAGTTGCTCAAGCAAGAGCAGAAGCAGAGCAGAAGATTCAAGCAATAAGAACAGAAGCGGAGAAAAAAATTGCTCAGGCAAGAATTGAAGCAGAAAGAAAAATTCAGGCAATGAGAGAAGAGGCAAATAGAAAAATTGCTCAAGTAAGGATAGAAGCAGAGAAAAAAGTTCAGGCAGCAAGGCAAGAAGCAGATAGAAAAATAAAGGTAACAAAAGAAAAACTTTGTTCATCTTTTTTTGAAACACTAAGTAGATCTCAGTTAATAAATCTTACTCCTAAAATGAGAGAGGAGATATGTGAGCAGTTAGCCAGAGGAGATATACAGAGGATTACTCAGATTACAAATGAAAAAATAAAGAAAATAAGAGAGAATGCTGAAGAGGAGATAAAACAGATACAGAAAGAGAATGATATAATAGTAAAGAAAATAAAAGAAATGGCTGATGAAAGAATAAAGAAATTAAGAGAAAGTTATGACAAAAAGATTAAAGAACTAACAGAAAAACATAATCAAGAAATTAAAAGACTGACTGAGGAGGCTAATCAAAAAATTAAAATGATAACAATAGAAAGCAATGAAAAGATAAAAAAATTAGAAGAACTTATAGATAAACAGGCAAAAAGAATAGCAGAATTTGAAAAAAGAATTGGCAGTCAAATTCCTATCCTGGAGAATAAACTTAAAAATTTATCCATTACATTAGAGGAAAGAATAAAACCTTTCTCAGATATTGAAAAACTTATTGCTAAATACCTGCCTAAAAAAGAGATCAAACCGCCTGAAGAAACTAAACCAGAGACTAAAGTTCAATTTAATTGGAAGTTTTTAGGAACTTTAGGGCTTGTGGGAATTATGGCAGGAACTGTAGGAAGAGGAAAAGAGATTGCTGAGGCAATAAGAGAAAAAGAAAAATGAATAGATTACAGGAATTATTGGGAAAATTTACTCCTCTTGATGTTGTTATTGATGAAGTTTTAAAAAGATTAGATGAGATACTTTACAAATCCCGTTTTCCCAATGAGATAGCCAAATTTACCGTTGATTTATCCATTGAAAGAAACAATAAAAGATTATCATCTGTTGGAGGAGGAGAAGGATTATTTGATTATAATGTTAAATATCCAACCTGGCACTACTTAAAGATACTGAAGAAGGGAACAGGAACTTTTACATTCACTTTTGAACTACCTGGTAAAAAAACAATTAGTCTAAACAGTGATGAGGTATATAGTGGGGATGAATTTCTTTTGGAATTTACAGAGATATATTTTACAAATAGTAGCCAGAGTGGGGTAGTTTCACCGGTTTTTTGGATGGAAAAAAGATATTTCTGAAATGCCAGTAAAGTCATCAAGAGTAGATGTTAATATAATTGCTCAAACTATAGACCAACTTATCCAGCGTCCTAAGTATGGAATTTGTGCTCCTGCTTCTTTTTCAGATTATGTTGATGCTAACACAACTACACTTGTCGCTTCCGTAGAGGGTGTGGGTATAATCTATCAGGTCTTTTTCTATGTTCAGTCAAATGCTTCTCAGGCAAATGATTGTTTTATTATTGAAATAGATGGAATTCAGATACCTTCAGCTACATTCTTACAGGCAATTCAGTTTAACAGTGTCCAGCAAGGAAATGCTGCAGTTCATATGGATTGCTTTGATGAGGTCAACTTTAGATACTCCGGATCAATAGGTTATGGAATTACTTTTGAGAGTTCAGTTAAAGCTTACTATAAAGAGACACACGGAAATACTCCTTATGTAAGCGGGATGGTGTTGTATGCAACGATATAGAATAATTTCACATGGACAGGTTTTACGAGATTCTAAATATATCTATTTTGCTGTAATTTTTGACAGAAAACAACAAAAATATTTTAAAGAGGAAATAGAAGACTGTTCTACTTATGATGAATTTTTACAGGCTTTAGCAAATAAATTAAACGCAAAAATAGAAGACTTTTCTTAAAGCTATGGCTATCTATAATCAAGTTAGATGGGTTGGGGTTAAGCCTACAGTTAAGACTGCTCAGACTCCTGCAAAAAAAGTTTCAATAGGCACTTCTTCAACAGAAATTTTAGCTGCAAACGATAACAGAACTTCTTTTCTTATTCGCAATACTGGCAGTGTTCCAGTTTATATCCGTTTAGGCACAGGAGCAACTGTTGATGATATGCTTTTGGAGGAAGGAGATATTCTTTTCTGTGATGATTATACAGGGACTGTTGAGGGAATTGTAGCTTCTGGAACAGGAGAAGTTAGAGTTATTGAGGTGTAAAAATGATTCAGATTATTAAAAAAGCAGTGCGTAAATTTATCCAGCTTGATGACACTCCTTCATCTTTTTCAGGACTTGCAGGCAAATTTATGAAGGTAAACAACGATGAAACAGCACTTGAGGCTTCAACAAATACAGATAGTGAGGTTCAGGAGGCAGTAAGGCAAAGGTATCTCTGGAAGAGGTGGTTTTATAATTAAAAAGCTATGATTGTATTAGATACAAGCCATACATTAAAAATTGTTTTAGAAGAAACAGCTTCAACCCAACTTGATTTTTATGTTTCTTATATTGATACTGCTAATGATGAAGTTGGAAGTAATGAAGGAACTACTAATGATACCACTGATGTAACATTAGTTAACAGCCCTTCATCTGGAAAAAGACTTATTCGTTTTATTAATGTTTATAATGCAGATGATACAAGCCATAATGTAGTTATTAAGATAGATGATGGAACAAATCAGAGAGTTTTAAAAAGAGTAACTTTAACTTCTAAAGACAGTTTAGTATATACCCCTTCAAAGGGCTGGGTTATTGAATCTTTAAGAAAATTTATTCAGCTTGAAGATACTCCGGGCAGTTATTCAAATCTTGCCGGCAAACTCTTTAAAGTAAATTCATCCGAGACTGCATTAGAAGCCTCAACAAATACAGATTCAGAGATTGCAGATGCAGTAGATAAACGCCACACCCAAAACACCGACCACATCGTTAAAGACGCAGACGGAGACACTTCAGTAGACACAGAAGCTTCAGCAGATGAAGACAAGATTAGATTTAAGACAGCAGGTAGTGAGAGAGTAACTATTGATGAAAATGGCAATGTAGGAATTGGAACGACGAGTCCTGGTAAGAAGCTGCATGTTAATGGTGGAATTTACTTTGTAGGCACAATAGGTCCATCTAACGACTCTACATATGCAGAATTTTTGGGAGCAACAGGTCCTCTGAAAGGGCCTGGAATACGAGGACGAGGAGCTGAACATTCAGATTATCCAGGAACACTGGAACTTTGGTTTGGCGGTGATACAGAAGATGACTCAGATGTAGGAAGGTTAAGTATTTATCATAGGAAAGGAACAGATGGGAGTGTGTCAGAATTAGTAAGAATTACAAAGGAAGGCAATGTCGGCATCGGGACAACTTCTCCAAGTGAAAAGTTGGATGTTTCAGGAAACATACTTGCAAACAACATCTTAATAAAAGTAGCTGAAGTTGAAGTTAGTTCTAATTGCGATTATGTAGATTTTACAGGGCTGGACGGAAACAGTGCGTGGTTTTATATACTACAAGCAACAATAAAGAATCCTACTGGTAGTAATAGTGAATATTATCTATTTGTAGAAGGAGATACCGACTCAACACATTATTACAATCAATATCTTGATGTAGATGGAACTTCCACAACTCCTAACCGTGCCAATAATCCATCTTTTGCTTTTGCTTTAGCTGGAGCTTCTACTTTTGCAGTGGTTCATATAACAAAGTCCCCAACAGGTTATTTTCATTTTACTTCTCATGAGAGCCGTCATCAGAATAATATATTTCTATGTTTACGAGCAGGCATAAAATCAAATGCAACAATATCAAATATAACTCAATTAAGAGTAAATGCGAGTGTGTCGGGAGCAATAGGAGCAGGTTCAAAGTTTGTTCTTTATAAGGTAAGGAGGGGATAATATGAAACTAAAAGGATTAAAAGTTGATATAAAGACAGGTGAAGTTGAAGAAGTTTTTGAAGAAATAAGTGATGAAGAATATCAAAAAAGATTGGAGGAAGCAAAGAAAGCAGAAGAAGAAAGAAAAATGAGAGAATTAATAGAAGCAAAAAAGAAAGAAATTTTAGAAAAATTGGCAAAGGAGGAGTTGATTAAGGAAGGGAAGATAAAAAGGGAGTTTTTCAAAAATGTCTGAATTAACTTTACAATTTTTGGCTTTTTTTAAAGTAATTTCTGTAGCAGTGTTTGGTTTATTTTATGGATTGGGAGGGATGATAGAGAAAAAGGTTAGAAGAATAGGAGGACCTATATGGATAGCTATCTCAATCTCAATTATTGGCTGTATTCAAAAAACTATCTCTTTATGGTATTTCCTGTATCCTATACTGTTGATGGCAAGCTTATGTATTGGATATGGAGCTGAAGAAAAGAAAGAAAAAATCAAAAAAAGAGCTTTGTATGGATTAGCTTTGGGGGTTTCAGCAATACCAGTTGCAATTGTGACTTCAAAATGGCTTTTGTTTGGATTTCATTTAGTTTTATGCATTGGAGCAAGTGTATTGCTGGGGGTATATAATCCATTAAGAAATGCACGAGATGAAGAAACTTTGATTGCAACTTTGAGTGTAATAATGCCGATTTTTATGATATAATTTTTTAAGATGAAGCTGGAGATAGATAAAGAGGAATTAAAAAAAGCCTTCAGTGTTGCTGCCGGAGTTATTCTTGGAAGTTTCTGTGCTTTCAAATTCCTTGTTGATAAAGGTATAATAAAAGAGATAGCAGATAAATTAAACAGGCAACTTGGATCCAATAAAAATAGAGAGTTGGAGGATAAGACTAAATGAATATTTAGTAAGGAGGAGATATGGAGAAAGAATTGGAGAAAAAGATAAGAGACTACATTGCCAAAACAGGAGATAAGGGTTTTATAGAAATACTGGATATCTTGGAAGATGAAGCTTATGAAATAGCCAATCATGTTTTAACCAACTGGGGAGATAAAGGATTGGCAAGATTCTGGACTACTATAGGTAAAAGGCTGAATAATATCAATGCTAAAATAGGTGAAGCTTTTGAATATGAACATTTAAAATAAGGAGGGAAAATGGCAGAAAAACTTTTTGAAACTTTAAGAGGATTATATAAAGCATTTATTGATGTGTATGAAAATGGTTCAGATGAGGATAAAATGCTCTGTTTTGCTTCAGCTATATATTTTTTAGATTCAGAATTAGGAAGCTATGTAGGTTATAAAAATATCACGGTTGTGGTAGATCCTACCACCTATAAGGTTAAAAAAGAGCCAATATATAACTACTTGGTATTCCTTTTAAGAGTCTATGCCCAGCAAAATAAAAAAGATTTGGAATGGTGGTTGTTTGAAAAGCGTAAGTATGGAGAGGACTTAAAAGATAGAATAAGGGATATTTTGGATATAGAGTTTAATACAGAACATTTAAAATAGGAGGTAGATGTGGATATAAAAAGATTACTTTTCTGGGGAGCAATATTGGTTGGAGGATGGTATCTTTTAAAGAGAACAGGCGTTTTAAGTAAAATTTCTTTAGGAGAAGTATCAAGACTTCCTGAAAGAACTCAATTCTGGCCACAGGAGACAATTTATAGCGGTTTAGGTGTGGGAGGAAGACCAAGAGGTGGAAGACCTAAAACTGAGGCAGAAAGAAGAGCAACACACCGTGCTTTATTTGGAAATGAGGAATTGCCTCCAAGAGGAACAGGACTGTATAGAAGAGGATTATGGAGCTGAGCTGGTTTGCAGAACTTGTTAAATCTCAAGGAGTGGCTATAGGAGGGTTTTTAATTTTACTGTTTATTATTTTAAACACATTCAAAAAGTTGATTAACAATAACCAGGAAAGAGAAGATAAATTATTGAACTTGCTTACAAATCATATAGAAGAAAATACAAAAAAATTAGCTTTAATCTCTGAAAATTTAAGAAAATCATCTGAAGAACATGAAAAAATGATAGAGTTATTAGTAAGAATAGCAGAAAGGGTCAAACATGGCTAAAACGAAAAAAGATATTCCTTTTGTTCCTAAACCTGTAGAACCACTTATAGAAGATATTAAAGAAGCCTGGGAGGAAACCAGTAAGTGGGTTTTACCAGTTACTTTTTTTCTTATAGGAATGATAGTTTTCTGGGAAGTTGCTAAAAAGAGATGGTTAAAAAGGTGGTTAGAATGAAAAGTGAAGTGGAATTGGGTTTCTGGCCATATCTTTTAGGAATAGGGGCTTTAATAGGAGGAGTAGGCTGGTTAGTCCATACAATAAAAAGTCCAACAGCCTCACAAAGGATACAACTTGAATATTTAAAAAAACAGCAGGAAGAAGCAGAAAGAAAAGCTTTTATTCAAAAAGCAGCAGTTACAGGAGGAGTTATACTTTTATCTCTTGTGGGAATAAAGGAATTACTAAAAAGGAGGTAATATGCAGAAATTATGGTTTTTAGGACCCTTATGGTATAAAGGAAGAATAATTAAATCTCCAAAACAGGTTCCTACTCCTTTCAGAAAAGAACCGGAAAGAGTTCCTGAAAGAATTACTGAAAGAATAGTAAGCACAGAAACCTGGTTAAAGTATAAAACGAGATATAAATAAGGAGGTATTATGCCAGCAGATCTTAAAAATAATTTGAATGAGGCTGTCTGGACTAAACTTTTAGCGCTGCTTGAAGAAATCAGAAACGGAATATTAAAGATACTTGATTTCTATACAGATAGAAGAAGAGAAGATACTATTCTTGAGGTGTATAATTTAACTACATCCACTCAGGAACAAATTTTATATCCACCGGTTATCAGAGGAAAAAGAGCTTACTGGTTCTGGTTACAGATAGACAATTTTGACGACACCAATGATGTGAAAATAGGGATAAACTCTACTTCAGAACAGGGAATATTACTAAAAGCAGGTAAAAAT
>Ga0190313_1001048_pt1 | contig 15171 bp, 13 predicted proteins | sample 4870071011_MG_FD_169989 | JGI IMG/M metagenome (GOLD analysis project Ga0190313, IMG submission 169989) | Hydrothermal vent sediment bacterial communities from Southern Trench, Guaymas Basin, Mexico - 4870-07-10-11_MG | ecosystem: Environmental > Aquatic > Marine > Hydrothermal vents > Sediment ...
CACCACCTCTCGATGGGGCCGGTTTACATAGACCAGGTATTGTAATCTTGCCCCATAGGGCATTGCATATCCCAGATAATGGTAGCGGCCGATAAGTTCTTTGAAGAGATCCCTCTGGTCTCGATTTTGAACCCACTGCACCTCAAGGGGTGTAAACGCTTCTACGCTGCCCTTAAGGGTACTGTCAGGTTGTCTGCATGGAATTTCCGGAACAATCTTTTGAGATCCGTTTTTCCCTTTTCGTTTTTTCTCCGGAAGGTTCAGCACACCTTTGGATTCCAAAAGTTCCAGAAGATCACCGCATTCCCGGGCTTTCAATCGGTTATTGGGCCGTTTCCATTCCAGCAGTTCGCACACAGTGCACGCCAACTCGTGCCGGCTGATGCCGCCACAAGCGGCAACTACTTCCTGGATCAATGAAATCTCTTTGTCGGTAAACTCGCGGCCACAAAAAATTTGTTGTTTTATTGTCTGCATGTCATATACCTCCGTATCCTTCCATAACAGAAATATAACTTTTTGTCCAGTGAAAAATTAAATACTACCGTATTGTACTTCATCATGCGGCCATGGGATGAGTGATTTTTTAAAATCAGGTCAGATATCCTTTGCTAACTGGGTTATCTTGCCGGGAAGTGGTGTGAAATCTATGCTGATAATGCTGAACGCCTATATTTGAAACTGTTTTGTCTTGTTTCATAAGAGCCGCACCCAATTGATTTATAAGGGTCAAATTCGCTTTTAGATTACCATACTTGGGGGGACGTCTACCAATAACTAACCCGGCATAGGCGGAACCAAAAAAAAGATAATCACGAAAACACGAAAATCTGAATGTTATTGTATTTCGTGGTTTCTATTTTTCGTGATTATCTTTTAGATTTTCTGCCAGAAAAAAATACGAATTTCAATAGTAAGGAACGGGGACGAAATAAGTTCGCAATTTTAAGTGTTGAGGCGCCTGCCTGGCAAGGCGCGAAAGTGTAGGAATATCAAGATATTGCTACGCTTTTGTAACGCAGTCAGGGAGGATGGATCGACGCTTAAAATACCAAGTTATTTCGTCCTCGTTCCTAAGGTACTAATATGCCTGATTAACTATAATCTATTCCTTTTCCACCCCATGAACAAGAGCGCCAAAAAACCTGCGACAATGACCATTACCACCCATGATGAACCTGAGGCTGTCATCTTTGTCTCTTCATTTTTTTCTTCCACCATTTCAAAGCCTTCAATTTTTTTCCCTTTGGTTTTAGCTTTAACCGTCTCTTCCTTTTGAATTTTTTCAATAACCTCGGTCAAACTCTCCTGGGACTGTTTTCTTTTGGCCTCGTTTTCCTCCTGGGTGTTTCCTGTGGCTTTTGCCATGACCATTTTAAACTGATCCAGCTGCCGGGGAGTCAGGAGACCGTAAAGGGAAATAATATTAGTCACAAACTGCTGGAGCATGGGATTGTTACAGGTATGTTCACAACAGGCAACCCCCTTTTCAATTACGTTTAAAGCGTAGGTTCTGGCAAGATCTTTTTTAATATCAGTAGAAGCCTTCCAGTACTCCTTCCTGTTTGCCTCGAGCATCCTGGCTGTCATCGATTGCAGTGCCCAAGGATTATTTTTATTAAAAAATTCTTCAAGTTCCAATCCATATTTATCCTGAACATAAACTTCATGAATCTGTTCCCATTCTGTTTTATCAACAGCATAAGGGGTTGTTACCTGAAATCCCCAGAGATGTTCCACAAATTTATCCATATTTCTTGCTCCGGCGTATCCTTCTTTTTTCATCCCCTTTATCCATTTTGGGTTCAGGTATCGCGTCCGAAGCGCCTTACCTATTGCTTTGGGGAGGTCCTCTATTTTTACATCTTTCCCATTTTGCATATTAGATACAAGGACATCAGGATATTCCCCTTTTTGACTCTTAACGGCCAAAGATAATCCCCCTAAAAAAGCAAACATATCATCGTTGTCCAACATGTTATAAAGATTGGAGGATCGGGTATGTACAGTAACTTTTACATCTTTGAGATTATTTTTATACAAACTCTTCATGGGTTTGCCCCATAATTTTTCACCATACGCAAAAGAAGAATGATGGATAAAGACGTCTGCCAGCTCCTTTTCATCCTCCCATATACCACTATTTGGGATAAGCTTTTGCAGCGCTGTGGAATAAGTTCCGGGTTTTGGTCCAAAAATTCTTGCCTGGCTTAAATCCTCGGCTTCTTTTTCCTGGTAGCCCTTTTCAATGAGCCTCTCTTTTATTTTTCTGTTATTAATGGCTATAAAGTTTTCCACATCCTTTAAAGATCCTGCCATTCGTACGCCCCTGTCGATGAGGTGAATAATCTTTGCATAACTGTCTCGGAAAAGACCCGATGTCTGGACAATCACATCTATCCTGGGACGTTTGAGAATATCTCCGGCAATGGGGGCTATATCTACAACTCTGTCTTTTTTGTCCCACACCGGTCTGATTCCCAAAAGACTTAAAACTGCTCCCACATTAGCCCCTTCGTTTCTCTGCAGCTCTGTGCTCCACAGAATAACCCCCACCTTGTCAGGATATGTTCCATGCTTTTTAATATATCCTTTAATTATTTCATCCGCCATTTTTTTCCCCAGGGTAAAGGCTTCCCTTGAAGGGACCTTATCAACGGAAAAACCATAAAAGTTTCTCCCTGTGGGAAGGGCTGCAGGGTTTCTCACTGGATCATTCCCTTCTCCCGGGGGAATATATCCGCCGTCAAGGGCTTTTAAAAGAGATTTCATCTCATTAGCACCACAGGCTTTCAACTTTTTTTCCATATCTTCCTGTTTTATTTCAGGACTCATAAAACAGATGGCAGCAGCAAGGGAAGAAAGGGGCGTTCCCTGGGGAGAGACTCCAAAGGTGTGCATTCCATATGGAATCAATTTTTCCTGTAATTCCAAAATATAATGCTCCACCTCCTCTATGGCTCCATGGTCAAGCCTTTCTATATTAAGATCACGGTCAAGACCTATTTTCCGTATAATTTTTTGAACCCGCTTAAGCTTTTCCCCTGCAAGGGCAGCATCCATATTCAAGGCATTATGATATTCATCAATCAAAGCTGTGAGTTCCCTGTATTCCATATAGGAGCCTCCTTTTTCCAAAGGGGGGATTAAATGATCTATAATAACACCCCGGCCCCTTCTTTTAGCCTGTATTCCCTCTCCAATATTGTCCACAATATAGGGGTAGATGTTCGGTATATCCTGTGCAAGAACCTCCGGCGGATCTGAAAGAGAAAGACCAACCTGTTTTCCCGGGAGCCATTCATGGGTACCATGCTTTCCCAGACTGATTATGGCGTTTGCGTTAAATTCTTTTTTAAGCCACAGGTAAAAGGCGATATATTGATGATGGGGATAAAGCTTTGTGTCATGATAAAGTTTTTCAGGATCCGCAGAAAATCCCCTGGAGGGCTGGGCAAGAAGAAGAATATTACCAAGATTAATGGCAGGAATAATTATATTATTATTTTTTGCCATGAGTTTAAACTCATCGGGACTCCCCCATTGACGAATAACCTCTTCCTGGAAATCAGTGTCAAGTTCTTTGAACCATTTTTTATACTGTGTCAAAGGTATTTTTATAACTTTTCCCTTTGCTATTAATTTGTCCAGTTCTCCGGGAGCGTATGAACCCACATTTCTACCCCCGAGAAGTATCAGCTTTTTTATTTCTTCATCCGAAGGGAGCCTGTCTTTTATTGTATACCCCTTCTGTTTCAGGGCCCCTAAAATATTCGAAATAGATTTGAAAATATTCAGGTAGCTTGCGCCGACGTTCTGTTTTCCAGGGGGATGGTTCCAGTAGAGTATGGCTACTTTTTTTTCTTTGGCAGGTAATGCCTGAAGTCTATGCCACCCTTTCATTCTCTTTATCAGAAAATCTATATTTTCCTCCATGGGTACGACATCAAAAACCACATCAGTCATTTCTTTGAGACTAAAAGCTGTTTTGCCTCCAACCATGGAAGGTTCTATTGCTCCATTCTGCTCCGGTATGCATACTTGCCAGGCTATTCTCAAAGGAGAAATACCCACGGGGGAGCTTTTCCACTTTTCAATGGTGATTGAATGGGCCAGAAGAGGCATAAATACAGGGGCATTTATCGCTTGTAAAATTCTTTTTGTTTCTTTATCATCCCCTTTCATAAACCTGAATAAAAAATCACAAATTATTTGAACCCTCGGTTTTCCCTGTTTATCAAGAAAAAACTCTTCCAGAGATTTATGATATGGCGGCCTTCCAAAGACAGATAAGGTATTGATTCCTTCTTTTTCCAAAGAATTAATCATATAAGCCTCAACGTTTCCCCTCTCCTTTAGGACAGAGTTTGAAAAAGTATGTATACCGACCCAAAACCCCTGGGGATTATATTTTGCACTTTTTTTATACCATTTTATATATTCATCAAATGTGGAAAAAATATTTGGGGCATCAGGATGAAATATACCCGATTTAGGGAGCAGGAAAGGTTTACCGTAAGAAAAATTCCCCCCTTCCCTTGATAAAACCAGAAAGAGAAGATTTTTTACATTTTCATGGGTGGCCGATTGATAGTACTCCTCGGCCTGAGTATTAATCTTGATCCCTTTATTTTTTAATTCGTCAGCAAGATATGCGCACCGAAGGCTGTAGACCTTTGAGTTTTTTTTTAAATTGGAGGCCAGAAAATCAACAATTCCCTTATTCATAAAATCGGCTAATACTATGTCGTTTTCCTGTATCTGGTCTTTTTTAACCCTGTTGCTTCTTATTTCACGATCCGTATAAAAGGAGAAGGAATATTTGGCTGCGATTCCTGGAAGCTGTTTAATTTCTTTAAAGACCCTGGCTACAACAACGCTGTCGCCGGCCATTATAACCATGGCAATTTTTTTCCTCCCGGTATCCGCCTGGACGGTAGAAACAGTCAGGGGAAAAAGGACGCAGACAAAAATAAAGATAAAGCCCATCCATAAAGAAAAATACTGGGCAAAAAGATCATTTACAAATGGAGGCCGACTAATTTTTGCCATCTATCACATCCTCTGGAATATATATTACACGACCGTCTTTAAGCTGGTATGCAGTGCCGAGCCTTGTTCCTTCTTCTCCCCCTGCTTTTTTGTCGGTCACTTTCCTTACCTTTATATCCTTTCCCTTTTTGGTAATAATTTTCCAGCTTCCCTCTGTTTTTTTCATAACAGTAATTTCGCTTTCAGGGTTAAAAAAATCGAGAACCTGGTAAGTGGCCATAAGGGAGAGGAGCATGGCAACGATAAAGACAAGGGCCACATCAAAAAGATTGGCAACCCCGTTTAACGGTTCTTCATGTTTTGCCATTAAAAGGTGGCCCGAAGGTTTTTTTTTCAGATATTTCATTGAACTTTCCTGTTTATTAAAAGCGTATCAGTATCTTTTAAGGAGCTGACGAGTCACCATCAATCTTTATCATAGCTTCTGTTACCAGGTTTATATGCCGCATATCTTCCAGGAGCCAGCGTTCTTTAACCACTGAAAAAAAATGGGCTGTAATCCCCAAAGCGAGTCCCACAACAGTTGTGGTAAAGGCAAGAATAAGACTGGAAGAAAGCTGTGCCATGTTTCCCTGGGTGAGGCCGGCAAGGCCGGTTCCCATGGGAATTAATGTTCCTATGAGGCCCAGGCTGGGGCCTATGCGGACAATAAGACGGATTTTGTCCACATCTTTTATCAATGAATATTCCTTGCGCTGGTTCAGGTCTTCCACCCGCTCCTCCATAAACAGGCTGTTTTTTTGAACAATACTCTTTAACTCTTTTGCATAATTTACTATATGAAGGGGCAGGTTTTTTTGGATTTTATCGGGGATATCTTTTTTTTTTTGAATTTCCTCTAAAAAATCGGCTAACAATTCACTGGAACGAAACTTCCTCCGTTTTATCCATTCAGAAAGAAAACCCCCTGTATATATTACCAGCCAAAGGGATAAAAAAATTAATAAAATCACCACAGGATAAAGCAGGGCAGTCGATATAGTATAAAGAACAGTTTGCAATGCAGGAAAAATATTCACATCAATCCTTTTTTAAAAAATAGTTGTTAATAAATCCAATGCCCCCCAGCAGAAATAGAGAAAAAGCAAAAACAGATGTACCAAAAGTATCTGACGAACTCACAGGACTATTGGAACAGGCCATGGTAAAAGCGGCCTTTATATCCGGATATATTGGAGCTATGATAACAGTCATTAAAAAATACAGGGAAATCATCACCATGGTCATCCCTAAAAAAGAATTGCCGGCGCCAATTTTATGCCGGGCAGGAAAAATAACACCCAGAGCAATAATTATAATTCCAAAAAAAAGAGTAAAGAGTATTAATGTTACCATAAAAGACGATATGGAAAAAACAGAATAAGCAAGGGTCAGGTTAAGGAGAATAACCGTGGCACACACAGGACAGGGAAGAATCAGCAATAAAACCGACGCTGGAAGGTGCTTTTCCTTTTCAGGCGAATTTTGAAGAAGAAGGCCTGTTCCCCAGAAAAGAAGACCCAAAGCAACTGCAAGGTGAAGCAGCATTCCATATTGGATCATATTCATGATCCTATCCAAATAGTTTAATAAATTAAAACGGGTTACACATAAATAAAGGGTGCAAAAAAGAATAAAATAGATAAGGCCTGTACCGAAAAATAAAAGAACTTTTTTAATACCCGGGATGGTCCGGCTGTAGAGCAGGGATCCCAGCCCCAGGCCAACCTTTACCCCAAATACTGAAAAGGCAACCAGAATACCGGTTACCCATAGTTGTTTTAACATTGTTATTTATTCTTTCCCCTGTTCCCGGGATGAAGCCCGGAAGCAGGAGAAAGCCTTTAAAAAAAGATCTTTAATATTATTAAATAGAGTAGATTTAACCAGTGGTGTCCGGTTAAAAAATTGCATTAAAAACAATTAAACTCCCCTCACGCAAAATTCTAACCGGACACTGCTGATATTTAGGAACGAAAAATTTTATTTTTTATGCGGGCACTTTTTAAAATGGCCGTTAGCAGCTTTTAAATGATCAACCCATATTGCAACCATTTTATCATTTTCAGCTGTTCCTTTTAGCACAACTTCACATTTAATTCCTGATTTTGTAAGTATGGATTTCCAGGAATCATCCTCATCCCCGGCCATATCATTTCTTGCATGATCCCCTGCAACAGACATAAAAGGGATGAGCCATACTTTTTTGATCTTTTTTTCTTTTAACATTTTTTCTATATCATCAATACCAGGAGAGCCTTCAACCGTCCCAATAAAAATATTCGGATCTATCTGCTGAAGGTTAAACATAAGTGCCGCGTAAAAAGCATTGGCAGGATGTGGTGTTCCGTGACCCATGAGAACAACAGCTTCTTTCTTCTTCCTTTTTCCAGGAATCGCATCTATTAGGACTTTTGCAACTCTTTCAAGATCTTCTTGTGATGATAAAAGGGGATTTCCCACAACTACACGTTTAAATCCATTGGGCATATGTTTAAACGCGTTTGCCGTATTAACAAGATCATCATACTCTTCACCCCTGATTGTATGAAGAGATTGAATTGTTACATTGGTAAAGCCTTCATCCATCATTTTTGCAAGAGCCATTGCAACTGAATCAAGATTTTCCCCTTTTTCTTTTGCCAGCTTGTGACGAATAATAGCTGATGTATATGCCCAGCGTACATCAACTCCTTTAAAAGCCTCTTTAACTTTGGCATCAATATTTTTAAAAGAAATTTGTGCTTCAGGGATACTAGTGCCGAATGCAACAAGAAGTATCCCTTTTTTCAAAGGACGCTCATGTCCATGACCCGCAGCCCATGCAAATATCGGCAAACTCAGCATAAGAATAACTATTCCAGTAAATACCTTTGTTTTCATTGTCTTTTTTTCCTTTATAAAAAAGATTATCTGTTATGGGCCCGAATAAATAAAAAAACCCGGATTTATAAATAAATCCGGGTATCCCTTTTCCCCTTAAAATTTTTATAGACGTCCATGTCCATGGAAAATACGCCTACTATTCAGGCAGGTCTTCTGACTCTTGGATCATCCTATTTACTGTGCCTTCCCACAAACTTATGCCTGCAGTGACAAAATACAGCTTTCGTCCCCAATTACAGCGGCGGGCCCGTCCCGGAATTTAACCGGATTCCCTAATATACTTTAAAAAAGTATACTTCAAAAAAAGTATACTTCATAAAATAAATATACTCCATGATGAAGTTCCTGAATATTTGCGCAAGAATATACCAGCGTAACAATATTTACAATAAAAATTATAGGAGTGGTTTTAATTCCGACAAAGTCAATCTGTTTTTAAAAGATAATCAATAACCCTTTGCAAATGGCGCAAAGTGCTGCATTCCCTAACAAAAAAACAATAGGGGCTGTATTTTTTAATTTCTGAATCACCTGTCCCCCAAAGTGACTGCGGCTCTGGATTGAGCCAGATAATTCTTTTACTTTTTTCTTTTATTGTTCTTAAAATACCTGTTCCAGGATCACCATAATTATTCCGCGCGTCTCCAAGAATCAAAACTGTTGTTTTGTTTGTAACTTTACCAAGGGGTTTACCTGCAAAATCTTTAAACGCACGTCCATAATCCGTACCATTATAGTCTATACCTACACCGTCCCCTTTTTGGAGGATGGCCAGCGCCTGAGCAAGTTCATGCTTTTTAAAAATATGACTCACTTCAACCAGGTTTGAACAAAAAATATAAGAATTCATTTTTACCAGGGAATCATTTAAACCATAGAGAAAAAGGAGCATGAACCGTACCACTGTTTCCACGGAACGGCTCACATCACAAAGTACAGCAAGGTTGGGGCGATCTATTTTTTTCTTTTTCCAGCGGGGATAAACAAGAATTCCATCATAAGCCATATTTGCCCGTAACGTTTTTTTAATATCAAGGAACCCCCTTGTTGAAAGTTTTTTTCTCCTTGAATGAAGATCATTTAAGCGCTTGACCATTTTTTTAATGAGAACCTGCATCTGGGTATAATCCCCCATCTCCAGGTTGGATAATTTTATATCTTTAAGGTAATTTTCAACAAGTCTTCTAGTGGTGGAGCCGGAAAACAAAGATAACTGCTTTTCCACATGATTTCTTACCTTTTCAAAAAGAAGCGCTTTTGCCCCTTTTAACATTTCCCCTTCCTGAGGGTTAAAAAAATTCCCTTTTATCATACGCCGACTGATATCCATGTTCAAACTTTCCATGCCCATTTTCAGCATTATCCTTCGTATATAAAGGCCCTTTTGCGTAAAAAAACTGATTTTATCAACATTTACGCTTTGAGCAGCCTCCATTATTAAAGCGGATAATTGGGCATTATTTTTTTCAAGCAAAAGTCTTGTGAGCCCATGGTCTCTATCCGTGGATACCATCTGGGAAGGTTTTGTTATTTTTGTTTGATTTTCAGGGAAGGTAGCAGGAGAAAAAAACCGGTCAAAGCAATCATGAAACATCTCTTTTTCAGGTTGTGATTTTGCCAAAACAGCAGCAAGGGAATCTTTAAAAACAGATCTGTTTCCATACCCCATAAGAGAAGCCGTACCCATGGCATCTATACTTTCTGATACTGATATGCGCAGACCCGAACTCCTTAGGGCTTTAATAAAATTTTGCAGAATTTTTTCCATTTTTTTATTTAAACTTTGTGTAAATATTCAGTTATGATCTGATTAATAGGCGAAGCTCCCATGGTGCAGAAGAAAACAAAAATAGTGAATAACTCCCGCACATGCCAGCTTTCAGGTATTTTAAAAAAGAAGTATATACCATGAAGAAAAAAAAAGTAAATCGATTAAACGAACTGCATCAGCGTCACCTGGTATTGCGCAAATTTCAACCCCCATTAATTAAAAAAATTTGACTTTACTTATAAATATCTGTATTGAGGCTTTTCAATTTATACATTAATGTTGCTCTCTAAACTATTTTATAGTATTTTTCCATGGAGCAATCTTTGTATAATCTGTTTACTGATAAAGAGATTTAAATAAAGAATCACAAAAAGATAAGGGGTCAGGACAAAAACAGTATGGTTAATCTCGATTTTAAAAAAACAAAAGGACTTATTCCTGCAATAGTGCAGGAGTACAAAACCGGCGAAGTTTTAATGCTGGCTTATATTTCAAAAGAATCATGGGATGCCACCCTGGCAACAGGAAAGGCTACTTTTTTCAGCCGCAGCCGGCAGGAGTTATGGGTCAAAGGAAAAACATCGGGTAATGTCCAGATCGTTAAAGAGATCAGGATCGATTGCGATAATGATACTGTTCTTTTTAAAGTCGATCAAATAGGGGGCGCCGCATGCCATACAGGCCATAGAACCTGTTTCCATAAAATTATTGAAAATGATACTGTAAAAGTTATTGGCGAACCTGTTTTTGATCCCACAAAGGTATATAAAAATGAATAAACAACTGAAGCTTGGAATCCCCAAAGGGAGCCTCCAAAATGCAACAATCGCCCTTTTTAAACGTTCGGGCTGGACTATAAATATAAACGGAAGAAGCTATTTTCCGGAAATTGATGATAATGAAATCGACTGCGCCATATGCAGAGCTCAGGAAATGTCCAAATATGTGGAAAGTGGTGTTTTGGATGCAGGCCTTACAGGTAAAGACTGGATAGCCGAAAATAACTCTGATATTCATGTTGTAACCGATCTTGTTTATTCCAAAGTCAGTTCCAAGCCGGCACGCTGGGTCCTTGCTGTTCCATATGACTCAGAAATAAAAACCCTGGCTGACCTTGAAGGTAAAACTATTGCCACAGAACTGGTGAAATTCACAAAAAAATATTTTTCTGAGCGAAATATTAAGGTAAAAGTTGAATTTTCATGGGGAGCCACCGAAGCAAAGGTAATATCAAAACTTGCCCATGCCATTGTTGAAGTTACTGAAACCGAAAGTACCATAAAAGCACATGGTCTTAAAATTATTCATGAATTAATGGAAACCAACACCCAGCTCATCGTAAATCACAAAGTGTGGAAAGATCCTTTAAAAAAAGAGAAAATCGAACAGCTTGCACTTCTGCTTAACGGGGCTCTTCTTGGAGAAAAATATGTGGGTCTTAAAATGAATACATCAGATACTAATCTTGAAAAAATAGTATCTCTTCTTCCAAGCCTTAATGCCCCAACAGTGGCACCACTTTACAATTCAAAATGGTTCTCTGTTGAAACAGTTGTCAGCTCAAATGCTGTACGAAAACTTTTACCCCAACTCCTTAAAAATGGAGCCGAAGGAATAATAGAATATCCGCTGAACAAAGTAATTTAAAAAAATCATTATAATGATAATTAAACATTCAAGTTTTATAACAAGTGCTGTAAAGCCACCCCAGTATCCAGAGACCTCTTTTCCTGAAATAGCTTTTGCGGGGCGCTCAAATGTGGGAAAATCTTCCCTTATTAATACCATTATAAACCGAAAACGTCTGGTAAAGACCAGTTCTACCCCTGGAAGAACACAGCTTATTAATTTTTTTGAAATAAATAAGTCATTTATATTTGTGGATCTCCCCGGATATGGATATGCCAAGGTACCTGCTGCTATTAAAAAGACATGGGGGCCCATGGTGGAAAAATACCTTTCAACAAGAACATTACTAAAAGGTGTTGTTTTAATCATGGACATCCGCAGGATACCGGGCACTGAAGAGATACAGATGGTCCAATTTCTTAATTATTTAAATATCCCGATAATATTTATTATAACCAAAGCAGATAAACTTTCAAAAACAAAACAGGCAAAGCAGCATAAAGCCATAGCTGAAACTCTCATGGTAAAAAAGAGTGATCTGATAATTTTTTCAGCAAAATCACGCCTGGGAAAAGATGCCGTATTAAAAACGGTTGAGAATTTAATTATATGACCAACTCCAATAATTTTGAAAACAATAAATCCGGTTTTGTGGCCATTATCGGCCCTCCAAATGCAGGAAAATCGACTTTTTTGAATAAAGTTCTCGGAATGAAAATCTCCATAACTTCAAAAAAACCGCAAACCACGAGAAACCGTATCGTTGGTGTATTAACAAGATCCAAATCTCAGTTTATATTCATAGATACTCCAGGAGTTCATAAGGCAAAAGGCGTATTAAACGAAAGAATAGTCGATGTGGCTGTTTCAGCCATTTCGGATGTTGACCTGGTTCTTCTTTTAATTGACGCTGTAAATAAAGATTCTGTTTCAGAACAACTTATCTTAAAACAGCTTGAAAAACAGAAAAGGCCTGTTATCCTTGCTTTAAACAAAATAGATCTTTTGGATAAAAATATTCTTTTAGGCCAGATTGATAAATGGTCAAAATCATATCCCTTTGAATCCATCATCCCTGTTTCTGCGAAAACCGGAGTTCAGGTGGATGATCTCCTTGATGCAATGGAGATATCTCTTCCAAAAGGGCCTTTTTTATACCCCGAAGATACCCTTACAGAATCCCCCACAAAATTTATTGTAGCGGAAATAATCCGTGAAAAAGCCTTCCGTCTGACAGGCCAGGAACTGCCTTATTCCGTGGCAGTAACAATCGATTTGTTTCAGGAAAAAAAAAGGGGGTCCATGGTTAAAATTTTCGCAACCATACATGTGGAACGGGATTCCCAAAAAAAAATACTTATAGGAAAAAACGGAAGCAAGATAAAACAGATAGGCCAGAGCGCAAGGCTTGATATTGAAAAAATATTAAACACAAAGATCTTTTTAAAACTTTTCATCCGGGTTCAAAAAAACTGGAGTAAAGATACAAAAGCCCTTAGAAATTTTGGTTACTGAGAATTAATTATAAAGAAGATAACATGACAACACAAAATCAATTAGAAGCAATTATATTACAAGGTAAAATTTTGCCTGATAACAAAATTGCAAAAATTCTCGATGATCTACAAAATAAACAACCCTCTATCTATAGATTTATATATGGTGAGCCATCGGATATAATTAATTTATCAAACACTGATATGGCAAAATTATACTTAGATTTATCCTTTGATGTAGTATGGTTTTTCCGTAATAAATTTGGAAAAATACCTGTAATCACAGATCATGAATCATGGACAACAAAAAAAATAGCCCTTCTTGATGCAGAACTAAAATCATTAACTACTGAAATTCCAATGGATGATAAATTTAGGAACAATCTTCAAAAACGATTTGTTAAAAGAAGCTTGGAATCCTCTATCCAAATGCAATTATTACAATATATAGAAAATCAGGTTGACCACTATGCCTCTTTTAACCAAAAACGAAAAAAAGCAATTCAATTAACCAAAAACCTATTATTTGTTCTTGTCAGGTTATTTGGGGATCTATACAGATTGAAACAAGCAAAAAAAGCATAACCTGTATTTTTTTTAAAAATTACTTTTGAGAAAACAGGAAAGATATGAAAATTATAATATGCGGTAAAGGAGGCAGCGGTAAAAGCACCATATCTGCTCTAATCGCTAATGGCCTTGCAAAAACTGGTTTTAATGTTCTTTTAATAGATGCTGATGAATCTAATACCGGACTTCATCGTCTCATGGGGGAATCTTCTCCTCTTATTCTCATGGACGATCTTGGCGGAAAAAAAGAATTTAAACAAAAACTCAACAAGCCCTTTGGTTTTGATTCCGGCATCTTTTCAAAACAGACAATAAGTCTAAAAGATATACCGAGTCAATGCAACTCTAAAACCGATGGGATAAAACTTCTTTCCATAGGCAAAATCCACAGCTCCGGTGAAGGATGTGCCTGTCCCATGGGAATACTCTCAAAAATGATATTATCCAAACTTGTTATTGGAGATAAGGAGATTGTTCTCATAGATTCGTCAGCCGGTATAGAACATTTCGGCAGGGGTATTGATGAAAAATGTGATCTTATTATAAATGTGGTCGATCCTTCTTTTGAATCTTTTCTCTTGTCTAAAAAAATAACCGCCATGGCAACTGAAGCAGAAACAGAAATTTGCTATATTCTAAACAAAATGGATGACCGGGTTACAAAAATCATGCTGGAAAATATCGATCAGACAAAAGTTGCAGCAAAAATAAATCAGGATGAAACAATTTTTATGAGCGGCCTTAAAGGAGAAAAGCTCAATTTCTCTGTACCGGAAATAGATCCTGTATGCAGATTGATTGAAGAACAAAAAAGAGCTTGATTCAGACTTTTAGTACAGGGCGGATATGGAATCCGCCCCTACGGTGGTGATTTCAATGATTCCGTGAATATGGTTTGGCATAATGGCAAATTCATGCAATTAAATGCGGTGGTGGATGTCCGAATTGTATTTTGCCCTTTTGATTTACCTTTGTTTTCCATGCGATACGCCTTGACTTGGGTTGCGGGCAAAAACCGCCTTAGAAATATAAAGGCTCATCGCGGATTGGCCACGATGAGCCAAAAAAAATGTGATTATTTACAGATTTATAATTCTGATATTTTTAAATTTTTAATTCCGTTTTTTATAAATTCACTATCATATTTTTCTATAAATTTATCTTCATGGATTGATATTTCAATGCTATTCATTTTTTTAAATTCCTCAATACCTTTTTCTTCCAGCAGGTCCCGCTGAGCCAGATTATTTGTTAATTTATCCCAAAAGATTTCTTCTTCAAATTCTTCTATAAAATTTTTATTTGATTCCAAATTATCATGTTCTATGGTCGGATAATAACCCTCCAGGTTTTTATCGTATTCTATTAAATTTTCAAAACCAAAGTCCTTTGAATATGAAAAAAACCTTTGCTCAAGTTTTCTATATTCTTCAGAGTCTGGATTATCTCCAATTTTATAAGAAGTCATAACCCAATCCGAAATTGAAAATATATCTATTAACAATCGATACTCTTTTTTTGTTATATTTATTTTCATATTATTCCTCACTAAATTTTTTACAAATAACATAACCTTTTATTAAATTCGGCTTTCTTTAATTACACGATAAAAATTACAATTATTTTACAAAATATTGTTAAAAAAGATTGCTTAAAATTGTATATATTTCACTGTTTTTGAACAAGCAAATTTTTTTTGTTCAAAAACAGCATTTTAAAGAAATAAAAGGTCATATTTTTTAAAATAAAAAAAACCTGTTTTATCTAAATATAATAAACCTTTAAAAG
>Ga0190313_1001050_pt1 | contig 15158 bp, 13 predicted proteins | sample 4870071011_MG_FD_169989 | JGI IMG/M metagenome (GOLD analysis project Ga0190313, IMG submission 169989) | Hydrothermal vent sediment bacterial communities from Southern Trench, Guaymas Basin, Mexico - 4870-07-10-11_MG | ecosystem: Environmental > Aquatic > Marine > Hydrothermal vents > Sediment ...
ATAATAAGGAGGGAAAAGAAGTAAATAGTAAAACATACTGAATTTAAATTCAAAACTTTTGATGGATTACAGCTTTTCGGTCAAAATTAGCAGTCAGAAAGCCAGCCAAAAGTGGGGATCTGTTTGTTAACTCGAAGAGTAGAATACCACGGGCTTGCCAGCGGCAACTTCCACAAAAAGGATTTTTAAATAAAATCGGGAATGCTAGTAAATTAATTTATAATTTTAGGATTTGGGGAAGCTTATTTAACCTTGAAAAATTGACTTTGTAAGTTAACGGTAATATAATTAAAACTTAGTAGAAAGGTAATTAATTTTTAAATAGGCTTACTACTTGCGAGAGGATTTTAAAGTGTTTTTTGGAGAATTTTAAAACCTTAGAGGGGATGTTATTTTGGAAAAACAACCTATAATAGAAATGTTAATAGAACTTGATACTAAGGCTGCCGAGATGAGTGAAAGAAGGAAAAAGCAGCTGGCAGACATGGAGAGCCAATATAAAGAAGAAGAACAAAAAATGCTCAAGGATTATGCGTCTCAGATAAGGGACGAAACGAGGGAAATCACACAAAAAATACTACACGAAACCCAGCAGGAAGTGAGTAAGCTAAAGATGGATACAGAAGAAGTTCTCGAGGATATGGAGCAAAAATTCGAAAAATCTCGGAAGAATATTACCAATGAAATCTTAAAGCAAATTTTTAATATTAAGAAAGAAACCCATGAATAAAGTAATTATATATGCAGCTGTAAATACCAAGATAAGGGCATTAGAAAAAGATTTTTTGAAACGCGAAGACTACTTAAACATGATTCGGAAAAAGTCTGTAGTTGATGTAGCTCGCTATTTAAAGGAGAACACTTCTTATAACAAACTGTTAAGAGAAATCAATATAGACAATATCAGCAGGCGAGACTTGGAAGATATTTTGAAGAGCAATATGATAAAAAATATGGATAAGCTCATTTACTATTTTCGAGATGATTACAAAGAATTTATCCGTTCGCTTTATATGAAATATGAGATAGAGGATTTAAAGATTTTATCTAGAAGTATTTTTAATGGAAAGGAGCTGGAAACTATTGAGAAACCTCTCTCTTTTTTAGGTAAATACAGCCGAGTTGACCCTAAAATACTTTTTAAATCAAAGACTAACCGGGACTTGATATATTCTCTGAAAGGTTCGAAGTTTTATGAGTTCCTAATACCCCTTGTGAATGGCAAGAGAGAAAACCGTTTTAGGTTTGAGATGGCCTTAGACATGGGGTATTTTAACATTATTCAAAGCCGAAAGTTAAAGATATCCCGAGAAGATAGGAAAATATTGAAGAAATGGGAAGGTTTGTTAGCTGATCTTTATAATATTCAGTGGGTATACCGGGGTAAAAAATTTTACAGACTGTCACCTGAAGAGCTCTTGAATTATACTATAAATTTTGGAGACAAACTAACTTTTAGGGAACGCAAAGCTATGTGTTATACAAAAAATCTTGAGGAGCTCTACAAGCTGATAACAAATACAATTTATGGGTTTTTATTCAAAAAAGAAGAGATATCCAGGGATATATATATGGAAAGGCGCATAAATAGGTTTATGTATTATAAACTTAAGGCTTTAGACCGGCAGTTTCCCATGAGTATAATCCAAACTATAGATTTCGTATGGTCATTTGAATTTGAAATAAGGGATATCATTTCCATACTAGAGGCTAAAAGATATGACATACCAACAGAAGAAGCGAGGAAATTTTTGGTGAAAGTGGCGTAAGTTCAAGGAGATATTCTTATGAGTGTAGAAAAAATGAAAATTATGGGGGTTATAGGTAAAAAAAATCTTTTAAGCAGAGTTTTACGTTTGGTGGTTTTAAACGGAAGTGTGCATACTATAAACGCTTTGGTTAGGGTAAATTCCAGCGATTTTTTTCTGCCTCCCAGCGAGAAAAATATAGAAGTTTTAGAAGAACTGCCTTTCTTAAAGCCCTGTTCTTCAAAGAAAGATTTTACCAAAGATGAAGAGGTGGTAAAATCTTTATTAAGTCTTTTTGATATAAAGCTCCAGGTAAGAGAGGAATATCTGGGCCAGGATTATGACTATGATGATTTTATGAAGCAGCTTTCGGAAATCTACGATAGAGTTCGTTCCACCGCTGACGAGATAGAAGAAAAGATGCGTTCTATTAATAAAAAAAGAGAGTACATTAATAGCCTTAAATATCTATCAAGATTTGATTTTGATATAGGACAACTTATTCACATGAAACATCTTGCTTTTAGGCTTATAAAAGTTTCCAGGGAAAATTATGACAAGCTTAGGAAGAATTACGAGAATATACCCGCAGTAGTTTTAAAATTAGCAGTAGAAAGTAAATATGTCATAGTGGTTTCTATAACTCCGGTAATCCTGGGAGAAATATCAGAAAAGATTTTTAGGTCTCTTAATTATAGCCTTTTGCCCTTACCTGTAGAATATACGGGCACTGCTACCAAAGTTATAGAGGAACTTAATGGTGCTATAGACGAAGAAGAGAAGGTCATAGAATCTCTTAAGAAATCTCTGGAAGATTATAAGGTAAAATATATTGGAGAATTAAAACAGGCTTATTCCAGGCTGGAAATAGAGAAAAAAATTGAAGAACTCAAGTCAGATATGGCTAGTGGGGATAAACTATTTTTTATGTTTGGCTTTGTTCCCGTGAGTAATGTAGCTAAGCTGAAAAGCGAATTGGAGACCCAGTTTGGAAGTGATGTTATAATTCTGGTAGACGATGTAGATAAAGACGGTTCTAACCTACACCCGCCTACAAAACTTAGCAACATGAAACTTTTTAAACCTTTTGAAACACTGGTAAAAATGTACGGTACCCCGGCTTACTACGAAAAAGATCCTACGATCTTTTTTGGTCTAACTTATATGCTTCTCTTCGGAGCGATGTTTGGCGATGTGGGTCAAGGATTTATACTACTTTTTGCTGGCCTTGTTTTAGAAATTATCTTAAAAAAAGAAGGCTTAGGAGGAGTGTTAAGTAGAATAGGTTTAAGTTCTACTATTTTCGGTTTTATTTATGGAAGTGTTTTCGGTTCTGAGGAAATCATACCACCACTCATCATCAGGCCTATGGCAAATATTAATTACATCTTGATGACTGGAGTGATTTTCGGTATAGCGCTTATCTTAAGTGCTTATATATATAACATAATAAATTCCGGAATCGAAAAAAACGTAGAAAGGGGGCTTTTTAGTAGAAACGGAGTAGCAGGACTTATCTTTTATCTGATATTGCTATATATGATTTTCCGTGTCCTCGTTACTCATTCCAGTATATCTTCAGCATTTGTTTGTATTATGATTGGTCTTATTCTTTTAATGGTATTTAAACAACCTTTAGCCAATAAATTAATTCATGCGGACAAGCTTTACCAGGAATCTCCGGTTAATTACTATATGGAAGAGGGTTTTGGAGTAATAGAAACTCTGCTTTCTATAATTTCTAACACTTTATCTTTCATCAGAGTAGGGGCTTTTGCCTTAAACCATGTGGGGCTTTATATAGCCTTTGCCACTATGGCAAGAATGATGTCTAACTCATGGGGTTCTCTGGCGATATTGGTGTTGGGGAATATAATAATTATTGGTTTAGAAGGTCTTATAGTTTTTATTCAGGCTTTAAGGCTGGAATATTACGAGCTTTTTACGAAATACTTTCGGGGAGATGGCATAGAATATGTACCGGCAAAAATAGAAGTTATATCATCTGTAAGTAAGAGAGTAAGTTTATTTTATAAGAAAAGTGTTTTTTGTAATATCGGAAATATATATCTTTATAATATTATAAATTTGAAACGGGGGTCTTAAGAATGTATTATGCAGTAGTGTTTATTGCCATGGCTATCTCAGGATTAACCGTGGCAACAGGGTTCTATATTTATTTAAAGAAAAATGAAGTTAATGCAAAAAGGATTAAAAAGTTAGCGAAAGCTAGCGTATCAATTTATGGAGTAATGGTAGCAGCGTTCCTGTTTTTCTTAATGCAACAGGGCATTACCTATGCTGCGTCTCCAACAGATTCATCATCGGGCATGGGATTTATAGCGGCAGCAATTTCCACGGGACTTGCTACTATCGGCGCTGGTTATGCTGTGGGCGCCGTAGGCTCCTCAGCTTTAGGAGCTGTTTCTGAAGACCCAAATATTTTGGGTAAAACCCTTATATATGTAGGCCTGGCTGAAGGTATTGCTATATATGGTCTGATTATTTCAATAATAATACTGAGTAAAATATAAAAGGATTTGTATGAAGATATTTTTGTTAAGTGACAATACTCACACCCTGACCGGCATGAGGTTATCTGGGGTAGAAGGAGTCGTAGTCCATAAAAGGGAAGAAATATTGAAAGAATTGGCGAAGGTAAAGGAAAAGCGGGATATAGGAATTCTACTTATAACAGAACTATTAGCAGAAAGAGTACAGCCGGAGCTAAATAAGATGAAGCTTTCCCATAGCCTTCCTGTGATAGTTGAGATTCCCGATAGACATGGTACAAGACGACCCCCTGACTTTTTAACTAAATATATAAAAGAGTCTGTCGGAATTAAAATTTGAGGTGAATAGAATATAATGCCCAATAGTATAGAAGATAAAATTTCACTTTTCACTAAGGTAATTGTAGAGAGAATAGAACTTGACTTTCAGCAAAAGAAAAAAAAGTTAGTGGAATATTACGAAAGCCGGCGATCTACTATTATAAAGGATAATGAAAAAAGAAAAAAGGAAGCAATAGCGAGTGCCACAAAAGATGCTATAACTAAAAAGCAGCAAATGATTTTAAGGTCCCGATCTGCTATGCACCTGGAAGTATTAAAAAAGAAGCAAGAATTTATTGAAAGAATTATAGAGGAAGTTAAAAAGAAAACCAGAACTTTTACTGGTACTACAGAGTATATAGAATTTTTAAAGGAAGCTATAAAACAAGTATTATCCAGGTTTTCTGATGACCAATTTGTGAACTTTAGTTTTAGCAGGGATGATATTAAAAACAACCAAAAAGTTATTTTAAGTACCATAAAGTCCTTCCGAGATGAAGATACCTATAAGATTGAAGCTGACAACAGCCTGATGGGGGGAGTTTTTGTTAAAAGCGGTGATGGTCGATTGGAGATAGATTTTACTGTAAACAGTATTATGGAAGATAGCAAGAAGTTGATTGGAGAATATCTGTCTTTATGGTTGAACGAGGTAATAAAATGACGAGACAAGCAAATATAATATACGTTAATGGTCCCGTAGTAAAAGCTAACCATATGGAAGATTTCATGGTTCGAGAAATGGTGATGGTGGGCGAAAAAAAACTCATAGGAGAGATTATTTCTTTAGAAAAGGGTTTGGGTACCATTCAGGTATACGAAGAGACCTCAGGTCTCAGGATAGAAGAAAAAGTACAGGGCACCGAAAGGCCTCTTTCTTTAAAACTTGGACCGGGAATTATTGGCAATATTTTTGATGGTATTGAGAGACCTCTTTCCAAGATATATGCGAAGGGATTTAAATTTATTCCCGAGGGTATGGGCCTCATATCTATAGACGAGAAAAAATCCTGGGATGTGGAGATTATGGTGAAACCCGGAGATATTTTAAACCCCGGCAAGATTTTTGCGAATGTCCAGGAAACATCTATGGTAGTACACAAAATTATGGTTCCTCCGGGGATAAAGGGCAAAGTAGTTAGTGCAGTGAAGAGTGGTTCCTACACTATTTCCGATACATTAGTTGTCTTAAACGAAGATGGTAAAAAGTGTGAGCTTAAAATGTGCCAGGAATGGCCCATAAGGCGACCAAGACCCGTAGCTCAGAGGATGCCTATAGAAAAATTATTGGTAACCGGGCAGAGAGTTATTGACACCTTCTTTCCTTTGGCTAAAGGTGGTACTGCCGGGATACCTGGAGGATTTGGTACCGGAAAGACCATTACTCAACATCAATTAGCCAAGTGGAGCGATGCTGATATTATCGTGTATATTGGTTGTGGTGAACGCGGAAACGAGATGACCGAAGTGCTGGAAGATTTTCCTAAACTTAAAGATCCGAATACAAATAATCCCTTGATGGACCGGACAGTATTAATAGCCAATACTTCTAATATGCCAGTAGCGGCCCGAGAAGCTTCCATATATACCGGAATTACTATAGCCGAATATTTCAGAGATATGGGATACAACGTGGCGGTTATGGCTGATTCTACTTCCAGGTGGGCTGAAGCTCTAAGGGAAATTGCCGGAAGACTTGAGGAGATGCCTGCCGAAGAAGGTTATCCTGCATATCTTGCGTCAAGGTTAGCAGAATTTTACGAGAGAGCGGGATATTTTAAAAATCTTAACGGAACAGAAGGATCCATTACTGTAATAGGAGCAGTTTCTCCGGCAGGGGGGGATTTTTCAGAACCAGTTACCCAGTCTACTAAGAGGATCGTGGGGGCTTTTCTTGCACTTGACCGGGAGCTGGCTCATGCCAGGCATTTTCCTTCTATAAATTGGCTTTCCTCTTACAGTGGTTACATTTCTATGTTGAGAGATTGGTTTAAACAAAATATAGCATCGGACATGATAAAACTCAGGTCTAAAATGATGAAGATTCTTCAGGAAGAAAACAAACTCATGGACATTGTAAAACTGGTAGGAGAAGATGTATTACCCGATGACCAGAGAGTTATACTGGAGATAGCCAGGATCATAAAGATTGGGTATCTACAGCAAAATGCCTATCATCCGCAGGACTTCTATTCGGATCTTCCGCGTCAGTATAGTATGCTCAAGGTTATTGGCAAGCTTTACGATAGGGCATATTCCTGCGTAAAAAAAGGCATACCCCTTTCCAAAATCAAAAATGAGAAACTTTTTTCCGATATAATAATGATGAAATATAATGCAGCTAAGGAAAAATCCAAACTCTTCCCGGAACTTATCAATAGGATAGATCATTACTATGACAGTGTAGAGAGTATGTATAAAGAAGGTAGAATAAATGAAAGTTAAATATTTAAAAATAGATAAAGCCGAAGGTCCTCTATTAGTAATGGATGAAGTAAAGGATGCGGTATATGGTGAAATAGTGGATATAGAAATTTCAGGGAAGGAACATAGGATAGGTAAAGTAGTCCAAATTGATAGAGGGAAAGTAATAATACAGGTTTTTCAGGGGACATCGGGTATTTCCTTAAATGATGTAAGTGTAATTTTTTCCGGTAAGCCCATGGAAATATCTCTATCCAAAGAAATTCTTGGTAGGGTTTTTAATGGCACAGGAAGCCCTATAGATGGTGCTGGAGAGGTATATTCTAACAAAAATTATAATATAAATGGCAGGCCAATGAACCCGGTAGCAAGACTTTATCCTCGGAATCACATCCAGACCGGGATTTCTTCTATAGATGGCCTTTTAACTCTGATAAGGGGCCAGAAATTACCTATTTTTTCGGGAGACGGGCTTCCCCACAACCAGTTAGCAGCACAGATTGTAAAGCAAGCCAGGATTACCGGCGAAGAGACTGCTAACTTTGCGGTAGTTTTTGTGGCCATGGGGATAAAGCACGACGAAGCTGATTTTTTTCGGAAGGTATTTGAAGAGACTGGAGTTATGGATAGGGTAGTAATGTTTTTAAATCTGGCTGATGACCCGGTAATGGAGAGAATCATTACTCCCAGGTGTGCTCTTACTGCTGCTGAGTATCTGGCTTTTGAATGCGATATGCATGTCTTGGTGATAATGACTGATATAACCAGTTACTGTGAAGCCTTAAGGGAAATCTCCTCAGCCAGAGAAGAAGTACCCTCCAGAAAGGGATATCCGGGATATCTTTATTCGGATCTTGCCAATCTTTATGAAAGGGCTGGTATGTTGAAAGACTGCAAAGGGAGTATTACTCAGATAGCCATATTAACTATGCCCAATGATGATATCACCCATCCAGTACCAGACTTAACTGGTTATATTACTGAGGGGCAAATAGTTTTAAATAGATCGCTATACCAGATGGGAATATATCCCCCTATTAATGTACTTCCGTCACTGTCGAGACTTATGAAGGATGGAATAGGTAAGGAATACACTCGTGAAGACCACCCCAATGTAGCAAATCAAGTTTTTTCCGCCTATTCCAAAGTCCAGGAGGTAAGAGCTTTAGCCCAGATTATAGGAGAAGATGAGCTTTCAGAGACAGATCGCAAATATATGGAATTTGGACGGCAGTTTGAGGAGCGCTTTTCCAAACAGGACTTTGAAGAAAATCGGGACATAAGTCAGACTCTGGATTTAATGTGGGAACTTCTTAGGATTTTACCTGAGCAAGAGCTTACCAGAATAGATCCTTCCCTGGCGAAAAAATATCTCAGGAAGTGATTCTTAATGCAGGAAAACATTGCGCCAACTAAAGCAAATCTAATGACTGCCCAGGTAGCCCTGGATTTTTCCAAAAAAGGTTACGAACTTCTGGATAAAAAGAGAAACGTGCTCATTAGAGAAATGATGAGCTTTATGGATAGAGCTAAAATAATTCAACAAAAAATGCAGGAAATCTTTAAGGAAGCCTATAAAGCCTTAATTATGGCTAATATTACTATTGGGATAAATGAAGTTAATGAAGTGGCTGAGTCTATACCTCAAGCGACCGAATTTACTATTCTTACCCAAAGTGTCATGGGTGTTGAGATACCCCAAATAAAGTATGAAAAGCGCGAACTCGAACCTTACTACAGCTTTTATCATACCAATACTGCTCTGGATGTAGCCTTAAAGGAATTCCACCGGGTGAAGTATCTACTCTATGAACTAGCAGAGATAGAGGATTCGGTGTATAAACTTGCTACGGAGATAAAAAGGACCCAGAAAAGGACTAATGCTCTAAAGAACATCCAGATACCTAAGTACGAAGCCCTTGTAAAGATGATCTCTGAAATGTTAGAGGAAAAGGAGAGAGAGGACTTTTTCCGACTTAAAGTATTGAAAAAGAAAAAAATTATTCAAAATATACCTATAAAACGCTGAAACATATCTTTTCTTTTGCTTAATTCTTAAAATATTTATAAGAAATAATTTATCAGTTTTTAAGTAGCTCTTATCTCTTGTCTCATAAAGATTACATAGGAAGCCGCAAAGCAGATAAGCATTAATGCTAACAATCCTACAAATTGAGGCCAGATAACCAAAAGGCTTTGACTTAAAGGTAAGGGCGTGGGAAGTAAGTTATTTCCTCTTATGAGAGCTGTAATACCAAATGCTCTTGCTGAAGGGTTAAGTAGAGCAATAACTATTTCTTGAAATAGAACAACTGGAGAAATATGCATAATCATACTTTTAATATTTTCATTTTTTGCTATCATCTCTAAAGTAGAATTTTGATTAAGAGGAGCTACTTGGTCTGCTATAACATTAGAAATCATTAGAACAAAAAAGGCAAAGAAGATCCACATCATTACTGATACTAAGGCAGAAGTTGTAGTTTGCCGAAATACTATAGAAAACAAAATTCCCATACTCATCCAGAATCCGATATATATAACACTTGCTACAAAAAAGATGATTATTCTCCAGATTTCTTCTAAATTAGGTATAATCCCTAAAACGCCCAGTTCTAATCCTAAAATAATCAAAATAATACTTATTAGCATTATACTAATGGTAGCAAGACCGGCTAAGAATTTGCCATTAATTAAGGCATCTCTATAAATGGGTTGAGACACTACTGTGCTCATGGTACCTTTAGAACGTTCGCTATTTATGGCATCAAATCCAAATATAATGCCAATAAGCGGACCAAAAAAGCTGACAAAGAAGATAAACGAAGGCAAAGCCCCCAAAGATATGGTAAAAAAGTTAAGGAATACATATTCTTTGGATATTTCGGATAAGTATTCTCCGATGTTTTGACTTAATATATAGACAATGGAAATTGCGCTAACCAAAATAATAGTAAATAATATCAGAAATTTACGGCTTCCTAAATAATCAGCCAATTCTTTCCAAAAGACAACTTTTAATCCACTCATTTTAATTATCCCTCTCGAAAATATTTTATATAAATTTCTTCTAAGGAATGGTCAGGTGATTTCTTTTCAACTCCCATCACCCCTTCAATCTGCTTTATCGATTCTACAAGAGCAGGAGTTAATTTATTAGCAACTTTAACTTCTAACAAATCTTCTTTTTCTTCCTTTAAAAGGCTTTTGCCTATTTCTTCTATCGTCCCCTGAGCTACTATGCGCCCTTGAGAAATAATGCCTATTTTAGTGCAAATTTTTTGAACCTGGTAGAGAAGGTGAGAAGATAATAATACAGTTATATTTTGTTCTCTACTCATTCTCACGATAAGTTCTAAAATTTCTTCAACTCCTTTAGGGTCTATTCCGGTAGTAGGTTCATCAAGAATTGCCAGTTTTGGTTCTTTAACTAAAACTGCCGCCATTCCCAAACGCTGTTTCATCCCCTTAGAATATTTACCCACTTCTACCTGTGTTACATCTTGAAGCCCCACATTTTTTAAAACTTCTTCTATCTTTGCATCTGCTTTTTTCCCAGGGATACCGTTTAAGCGAGTAATATATTTTAAATTTTCTTGGGCAGTCAAGTCTTCATAAAAACCAACATTTTCCGGAAGATAACTGGTTATCTTTTTTACTTTAAGGGGTTCCCTGGTAGAATTATAACCAAAGACATTTATCTCTCCTGAGGTAGGTTCAGTTAATCCTAAAGCCATTAAAATAGTTGTGGTCTTTCCTGCTCCATTAGGACCAAGAAATCCAAATATTTCTCCTTCCTGTATTTGTAGATTTATACTGTCAACTACTTTAGTATGATTATAAACCTTGATTAAGTTTTTTGCTTCCAAAACAATAGTTTTCATTTATCTCCTCTTTAATTTAATAAAGATTCCTATTAACACAGCTAAAATTATTATTATAATTCCAATACCTATCCAGCCCCATTTAGTAGAAGTTTTTACCGTAGTTCGTATTTCTACCTTTTTTTGGTCTTGAGTCCCCGTAGTTGTCAAGCTAATCATATAATCACCTGGCAAAGTTCGTTGAGGGGTTTTTACAATTACCTCTACCTTTTCAGGCTTTTGAGCTTCTGTTATCGGAGGTAAAGAAGATATTTTTTCTGGTTTGAAAATTACTTCCCAATCTTCTGGTTTTGCAGAAAAGAAACTTATATTCTCAATAGCTGCTGAACCTTCATTCCAAAGGTAGACAGTAAATGTTTTTTCTTCACCTGCGATTGTATCTATATTTAGTAATCCCGTTTCAGTTCTTAAATTAAGTTTATAGGTACCAGTAACGATTGCTTTAAGGTCGATAGATGCTCTATTTTCTCCAGATTCTACTATAAAAGTTATGGGATATTCACCTTTTTCTATAAATATAGGGGGAACAACTGTAAGAGATAAATTTTCTGTCCCGCTCTTATCTATTTTTATAGAAGATATTCGCTCATCTTTCCACTGAGGAGTACAATAAGCGTTCCATCCTCCAGGTAATTGAATGCCTAAATCACACATAAGGGTCTCTTCGGTTTTGTTTTTTACTTCTATACTAAACTTAAATTCTTTGCCAGCTGGGTTTTCTATAGTAGGATATTTAGTGGTCATTTCTATATTACCTGGCTTTTTTTCCTCAATCTCCTCTTTTTTCTCAGTAATCCCTATGATAATATCCAGTGTCTTTTCAATCTGTTGGTCTTTGGTTATACCTTTTAAGGTGAATTTGTAATTTCCACTTACAACTTCTTCGGGTACTTTGATATGAAATTTTAACGTTTTGGAATTATCAGGTTCTTCGGTAAGTAATTCTACTTTGCGGACCTCAAAACCTTTCCAAGCAGTTGTTTTTAAAAGGGCTTCCCAGTTTTTAGCCTGTTCATCAGGAATAACCGAAAGGAGTACTTCCTCCATCTTATTGCCAGTATTAATGATTTTTATATCTAAATCTAATGATTCTCCCTCTTCAATAACTATATTAGTATAGTCACTGTAGAGAATGAAATTTCTGTTAGTTTCGGTGTTTTGAGCCCAAATGCTATTCCCTAAGATCGCAAATATTAAAATTATAAATCCAAAAAGAAAAATAGTTTTAGTCTTATTATTCATATTTTTACCTCCCGGGTTTTTTAGTAATTTGTTGAACCATTGCTTTATATAAGGTTTATATGCCCCTACCCTTAGAATTTTAATAAAAAATTAAAATTTGTCAAGATTTTTATAAAAAAAATTTTCAAAAAAAAAGAAGAATTTTTTAAAATTGTGTGGTATTATATAAATAGAAAAGTTTCAATATAAAGACCAAAGGTATGTATAGTGAAACAATATGAATAAAACAGATAACTATAAAAATAAATTTAAGTATCCCATTCATTCAGTAGAAAATGCCTTTTCTCTCCTGGAGGCTTTAGCCGATAACGGGCTAGAATTAGGTATTGCCGAGCTTTGTAAAAAAATAGCTCTACCCAAGGGAACGGTGCATCGCCTGCTGGGAACCTTAAAAAAGCTCGGCTACATCGAACAAAATTCTCAGAATCGCAAATATTACCTCACAGTGAAAATCTTCAGATTAGGCACAGCAGTTACTGATAAAATCGGCTTAGTCCAAATTATCCCTTTTATGAAAGAACTTTCTCAACAATTTAACGAAACATTAAACTTGGCCATTCTGAATAGAGATGAAATTACCTATCTTTATAGTGTAGGCAGTGATAATACCCTTAAATTAGATTTAAAGATTGGTTCAAATCAACCTGCTTATTGTGCTGCTGTGGGTAAAGTTTTATTAGCTTATTTAAGCGAGCAGGAGATAGATGATTATCTGCGAAGAGTGAAATTAAAATCCTATACCCCATATACTATTGTCAGTAAAGAATATCTAAAGAAAGATCTGAAATTGATTAGGGAGAGAGGATATAGTTTTGTTAACGAAGAATATATGCAGGGAGTATCTTGTGTGGCTGTTCCCTTGAAGGATCAACAAGAAAAGGTTTGCGCCGGTTTAAGTTTTAGTGTCCCCACAGTCAGAATGGATAAAGAAAAGCTACCTCAACTAATAGATTCTTTAATTTCTACAGCAAAAAAAATTACCATACCTGGATTCTTTAAAATGTAATTAGTTAGATGGTTAGTTGGTTGAAGAATAGCAATCTCATAGAATAGCGTATAGCGCTTAGCATATAGTATAGATAAAAGAATTCAGGAGTTGAAGAAGTAGGGGCGTATTGCATACGCCTTAATAGCGTATAGCGTTTAGCGTATAGGAATATAGTGATAAGTAATCTGTAATAAGTAATATGTAGGAGTTCAATTCATTGAACCCGCTAATCGTAGGACAGGCATTTACCGTTTTTATGAATACAAACCCTCCTGTCAAGAATAGATTCCCGCTTCCGCGGGAATGACATAAAAGGGAGAGATAAATAGAATTCAGTAGATAAGCTGTAGGGGCAGACCTTGTGTCTGCCTATGTTAACGATTAGAATAAATCAACTAATCAGCTAACTAAACCGGCCGAAAGATGTTGTAAATTTTTTAATTTTACGCGATGCGCGATACGAAATAAAATATCAGGAGGAAAAAATTGAAAGTAAAAGAAATTTTAACCGGAAAAGAAGGAGGAAAACTGTTTCTATTGGGCAATGAAGCTGCTGTTCGAGGGGCTTTAGAAAGCAGAATTTCAGTGGCATCTACCTATCCCGGTACACCTTCTTCGGAGATTGGAGATGTATTTTACAAAATTGCCCGGGAAGCAGGAGTGTATTTTGAATTTTCCTCAAACGAGAAGGTGGCTTTAGAAGTTTCTGTTGCAGCCGCAGCCGCTGGATTGCGTTCTTTTGTCTTTATGAAACATGTAGGTTTAAATGTAGCAGCTGACTCTTTTATGAGCGCGGTTTATACTGGGGTACAAGGAGGGATGATTGTCTTGTCTGCCGATGACCCTTCTATGCACTCATCTCAAAACGAACAGGATAATAGAATTATGGCTCGCTTAGCGGGGATACCTCTACTCGAACCCTCTAACCCGCAGGAAGTAAAAGACCTGATGAAATTTGGTTTTGAGCTATCAGAACAATTTAAGATTCCCGTTCTGATGCGCACTACTACCAGAATATCTCATATGAGGGGGGTAGTTAATTTAGGCCCGGTTGTCAAGGGGAAGGAAAAAGGATTTTTTAAAAAAGACCCGGCTCAATATGTAGTAATGCCTGCTTATGTGTTAAAAATGCGTAAAAAATTGATGGAAAAATTAGAGAAGATCGAAGAAATTGCTAATAATTCTCCTTTGAATAAGATAATAGATAGGGGAGGAAAAACACTGGGTATTGTTACTAGCGGTGGTGCATATAATTATGTTATGGATGTGGTTAGTGAGAATGATTTGAAAGTAAAAATATTAAAACTGGCTTTTTCCCATCCTTTCCCGGAAAAATTAGTCTTAGATTTTATAAACAGTGTGGATAATATATTAGTAGTAGAAGAAGTGGAACCGGTAATGGAAAAAGAAGTTTTGACCATAATAGGTAAATACAATATTACTAAAAAGGCTTATGGTAAATTAGACGGGACCCTTCCCCGAATTTATGAATATAACCCGGATGTTGTCTCTATCGGGATGGCAAAGATAGTAGATGAAGAATTAATCAAAAGAGAAAAATTTATCACTAAACTTCCTTTACCTTTACGGCCTCCGGTACTCTGTCCCGGATGTCCTCACCGTGCAACTTCTTTTGCCTTAAAGAAAGCTATAAAAAAATTAAAATTAAAAGAAGAAGATATAATCTATTCCAGTGATATAGGATGTTATGCGTTAGCCATCCAAGCACCTTATAAGATGGCTGATTACTGTATATCTATGGGGTCGAGTATCGGGATCGCTTGCGGATTTGCTAAAGCAACCAATCAGAAAGTGATATCTTTCATAGGAGATTCTACCTTTTTTCATGCCGGAGTTCCGCCCCTGATTAATGCTGTGCATAATAAGGATAATATTTTGATAGTAATCTTAGATAACCGAATAACCGGAATGACCGGAGGGCAGACTAATCCGGGGGTACCAATAGACGGAATGGGGAGTCCTGCCCCCGAAGTATCGATAGAAGATATTGCCCGAGGAACGGGAGCAGTATTTGTTA
>Ga0190313_1001052_pt1 | contig 15150 bp, 21 predicted proteins | sample 4870071011_MG_FD_169989 | JGI IMG/M metagenome (GOLD analysis project Ga0190313, IMG submission 169989) | Hydrothermal vent sediment bacterial communities from Southern Trench, Guaymas Basin, Mexico - 4870-07-10-11_MG | ecosystem: Environmental > Aquatic > Marine > Hydrothermal vents > Sediment ...
CAGAAGCACTCGTTATGTAACCAATATAACCACTATTATTAAATTCAATCCAATAATCCTGACCACCACCAGACACATAAATTGTATTACTATTAGCTGTTAAGTCACCGTTTATTTGTGTGTTACCTGTTCCACTGAATGTTATTGCAGTATTCCCTCCGCTATCATAAATATCATTTCCTACTACTTGAATGTCTCCAGCAAACCACACACTACTTCCTGAAAAAGTCATAACTTTTGCTGAACTACTATAAATCTCATTGCCACCAACTGTTAAGTCACCAGTCAAAGTCATGTCAGCGAAAGTAGGGCTTGAAGTAGTTAGAACGCTCTGGTCCTGATTAGATAAATAATTATAAGCTGATTGAGTTAAGTGATAATACTCATTAGCAGTTCCACCCTGAAGGTCATACAAGACATTATGGTCAATAGTGCTTCCAAAAGAAACCCAAGAACTCCCATTATACACTTTTAATTTATTTAAATCCTCAATCCAAACAGCAAAACCCTCATTCGGTGCTGTTTCATCCCAAGAACTCCCATTCCACTCATAAATATAATCCTTAGTAACGCTCTGCCCGGTAATACTACTTGTTCCCGTTGTTGTATTAACATACCTATCACCAACGCTCGGAGAACTTGGTTCAGAAGTAGTGAAATCAACTTCGTCAAGCACGCTATCCTGCCAATCCAATCCTTGAGCAATACTATCCACGTAACCTTTCGTTGCTAAATGTGTTGTTGCTGTTGGTGTTTGCCCAGTAACCGCATTATTAAAAGTCCAAGTTCCAGTTATTGTGTAATCACTTGCTTGAACTCTATTATCAACTTTCGCATTAGTGTAATAAAAATTACTCGTTCCTTCACTTAAGTCATCAGTTGTTTTAGAAGCAAAGTCATTATCAAATAAAGTAGATGAATAATATTTATTAGTAGTTCCTTCTGTTAAATCGTCAGTAGTCTTACCACTAAAAGCACTATCAAAACGAGCTTGAGTATAATATAAGTTAGTGCCTTCAGGCACATCAGTAGTCGTGATATTCAAATCACTACCAACCAAAGGATAATTAGAGAAATCCCACTTACTAACAATCTTAATCTGCTTACTATTATGAGCGATAACACTATCATCAAGAAACATTTTATGCCCAATAATATGCTTCCTCGCAATATCATGATTATTCTCAGACATCACTAACCACCCTTGTTATTACAAGAGTAGTGCCACCTGAATTATCAAAAGTATCTACAACTTTTCGTCCGAGAGAAGCACTACTTGTAACAATACTTGAAACCTCATCCTTATTACTATCAACATAATTTATAGTAGTTACAGCATCATCACTATTCAAAATTCGCATGCTCTCATCAGGATAATAAATCTTAACCTCATCAGTTGAACTACTTAAATCCCTAATATCTAAATCAGTTGCTTCCACTACTAAACTTGAGTTCTGAATAGTTACTTGTTGTAAAGAAGTTATTTGAGCAGAAGGCAAAGGATAATCAGAAGGAAAATTATCAATATTCCAAGTTCCACCTTGATAAGTAGTAACACTATCAGTAGAATAACTTAAATCCCTAATATCTAAATTAACAGGCTCAAAAGTAATCACAGAAACAGGAAAAGGATTACTATCACTAACTTTATTCCCGAACTGGTCAATAATAAAAGATGATGGAGGCATTTTACCTCACCTCAATCCAATAACTCAAATTATAATTATTCTTCAAAAATAATTCCTCAGAAATAAAAGACTTGTATTTAAAAACTTGGTCTGAGAAGTAAAGTTCATACCCAATAACATTATCTTTTATTGTTTTCTTATAAAATATTTTAGCCTCATTAAAAGGAACTAATTTCTCAACAATATACACGAAATCATCAAATGAAACTTCAAGAAAATCAAAAAAATAAGATTTACCTAAATTCATTTCATCCTCTAATTTAGGAAGTAATTTCTTTTCTTTTGGAACCTCATACTTAAACTCATCCACTTTAACATTTTCTTTATTAGCAGGAGAAACTAATTTTGCTCCAACATCAACACCCCTACCCCTACCACCTTCCTGCCTATCACCCATATCCCTGTAAGGTAAGTCATTACCCCTCATCACTGGAGGAGCTTCATTCTTATTAATATCATTAACATAACCCATCTTTAATCTTGCTTCCCTTGAAGTGATTAAACCCCTATCATAAAGAATACTAACTATTTGAGCCTCTCTTATCTCATCAATCTTATAACTTCTCCTGAACTTAAAGTAAAGACCATAATTATTGAATATTTTATTGTTTAATAATTCCTCAATCTCCTTCTGTAAGAAATTAATTCTCTTCCAATAACCCTCAGTCATCTCCTTATTATTACTCTTTTTATCAATTATTCCCAACCTAATTGGTGGAACACCATACACCATTAAAAGCCTGTGAGTCATTAACTCAATTAAATTCCTGAACTCTAAATCCTTATTAAACTCATTAAGTTTTTGAACTTCAACATCCCCTGTTAAAACTAAATTCTTCTGCCAATTCTTCTTATTCCTCATCTCCCTTATCTCAGTTTTAAGAACTTGATAATTCCTATCCTCTAAACCCCTACCATTCTTAATCACAAAAATATTATTAGGAATACCACCATTCTCAAAGAATTTACCAGCGTAATGCTTCGCAGATAATAAAGTCGCAATATCATCTAAAAGAGGGTATGTTGGCGGGATAGAATAAACAGAACCAAGATTCGTTAATGAAAAATGAATTATTTGGTCAGGAGAGAATTTAATCTCATTACCATCCACTTTTTGAACATAATACAATGGTTGCCCTGTCTTATCAACAGCCATTTCCATAGTTGAAGATTTAATATTCCAAATGTTAAAAGGAAAAATAATCTCTTCATCAATATTCTTATAAATTTCACTTATTTCCTCCTTACTTATGAACTGAAACTTATTAACAATATTCTTAATGCTTTTAGAAATATTAGGTATTCTCTTTATCTCAAAATACCCATCACCAGTAATGAACGTATGAATTAAAAATCTTTCAAGCTTCTTATAAAAATTAATTTGTAATAAATGCTTCTCCATTCTTTTAGACTTCTTAGTCACGCCACCACTATCTTTTTGAGCAACAATATCAAAACCATCACTCATGATATCAGTGACTAAAACATTAATAATAGAATATAATTCACTGCACTCCTCAAAAACCCTATACAACGTGTCTAAATTAACACTTGCTGGTTGAGTTTCATCATCATCAGTCCAAATAGAACGATTAATCTCTCTTTTTGGAAATAATTTAATTCTTTTATTCTTTAAAAGAGGCATATTAACTACTAAGTAGTCATAATATTTAAGTATTTTCTTTTATATATATGATGCAGTAACATAAGTCCCAAGAGAATTATATGCTTCCAAAGCAAGCGCTAAAGACATAACCATGTCATCATGCTGTCCCACTCCCTCAAGTTTCACCCTCCCATTCTTCATTACCGCCCTAAAAGAGAATAACTCATTCAATAAAATCTCATTATCAGGAATGAATAAATAACCACTCTCAAAAGCACTCTGCAACTGACTTATTAATCTCGGCTTATTCTCACCACTCGTTTTAAACCCTTCAACAATACCCCCAATTAAATTCTTAACTGCTTGACCAGTTTGTGGATTAGTGAAAAACTTATCATTCTTCGCACTCTCAATCAAACCATAACTTAATCCAACCTGCTCTATGAGAATCCCATTAAACTTCCAATACTTATCTAATTCCTGCAACTTAATTAAAGTATCAATAAAACCAAGCCCTTTCTCCCTAATAATATTTTTAACCCTAATAATGTTTTCCTCATCAACCTCAATAATAGTGATAACAGTATAATCAGCTTTGGAGGATGTTGACATCGCAACATCAACTCCCACATAATACAAGCAAGGACCCCTCCTTGTTGTATCAATATTACTTAACACCTGTCTTTTTATAATTTGCGGTTTAAAAATTGACTGCTCTCCAGCGAAAGGCTCAAGAAGATACTCCTTCTCAAAACTAAAAGGAGATAACGCATTCTGATATTCACGCTGTTGTCTTAACTCATTTAACGTGAATCCTAAACCAGTCTTCTCATCCTTCGGCCATAAAGGTCTTAACCACTTACCATTCTTATCACGTATAACCGCAGGCAAAGAAATAAAAGAACTTGACCTCCCTAACTTACTTAAAACATCCTTACTAACCGCAATAATATCAGTTGTTGTTTGCGGTGTTCCAATAATAGCTAACTTACCCTTAAGCGTTCTCACAATAGGAGTTATAACATCAGCGAAAAGTTTTTTCTGCTTCTCCTCAGGCATAGTCCCTGAATTAACATCACGCAATATATCATCACAAATGAGTAAGTGAACATGCTGTCCTCTTGCTGTTGAATTAAAAGGAAGAGATTTTATTGAACTACCCGTAGAAAGAATAATATGAGACGCAGACCACTTCTTCTCCTTCTGATTTTTAATAACTTTAGGACGCAGGAAACTCAGTATTGGATTCTCCTCAATCTTATTCTTTATATCCAACAAGATATCCCATGATTGTTCCTTAGCAGAAGAAATAATGCAAATCCTTTTCTTCTCATTAAAAGTCGCATACCAAATCACGTAAGCTTTCATTAACTCAGTCTTACCATGACCTCTCGCAACCTCAATAATAACAATATTCTTAGTTTCATCCTTAAGCAAACTCACTATCTTCCTATGATGCTCTGCAATAACAAGCCCTAAAACTTCAGTGCAGAAAAACTCGAAATCATAAGATGAACGTAATAAGATTTCCTTATCATTCATTTAAGAACCTCCTTAAACACTTTAAATCACAAAAATACCAAGTCTTAACTTTCTTACTATTCAAACTAATCTCCATTAATTTAATAACACTCCTTCTTCTCATGCCCTTATAAACAAGAGCGTTCCCGCAATAATCACAACTTGCTTTCAATTGACATCACCAAATCCTTAACCACTTTCTTCCTGAAATTAATCTCCTTCTTAATCACACTCTTTCTTGGAGTTAATAAATTTGGTTTAATCAATAATTCCTTATGAAACACCCATTCCTTAATGTAATCACTAACATAAATCTTAGTCCCCATCATAAGATGGTCGAGAACAACGTAATCAAACGCTTCTGAAAAAGACATTTGTAAACCATACTCCATCTTACTTATTAACTCCAAATATAAATTGTAATTTAAGAAATCATAAGAATAATACTTCAAGCCAATAATATCAGCGAATTGTCTCGTGGTTTTATTTAATGCATTCGTATGCAACACCTTATTTTCTTTCTTAGCGAACAATAATTGATTACAAATATTCTTGTGAGGAGCGGAACTACAGAATAATGAAACATGACCCGCCCACTTCTCACCGCTTGGTTTTGGGTAAGCACTTAAATCAGCGATTTGAGGAAGCCAATAAACATTCCTTAATTGTGATTCCATAGTCTTAGAACCAACAAAAACAAAATCCACTTGATTATTAAGTAAAGTTTTATTCAAAGAAATAATCTCATTAGATAATTCCGCTTGCCCAATAGGAGAACAGAATAAAACACCAACCTTCGAACCCGAAGCCTTAACATGAGAAATTAACGCCTGATAATTGTTTGTTAAAGCACCTGCAAAAATAATTAAATCAAACTTCTCCTCAAAAATTTTATCTGTTAACTCATTCGTGTAAGCGTGAGTAAAAATTTTAGGAAAAACCCTGCTTAACTCCCAAGCATGCCTCCAATTCCCGTTCTTCAAGCCCTCAGGACTAACAGTTAAAATCCTCACTCAATCACCTTATTAAGTAATTTATACCAACACAAGAGCAAGAAAATGCCAAACGAAAACAAGGAAACAATTCCCATCGCAAAACCAAACAATTTAAAACCTGCGAGAAAAGATAAAATTAAAATTGAGATTGGAACCCCAATTAATAAAAGAACTGCCTCACAAACAGTGTAAGCATTTTCAATAAACTTCTTTAATTCAAAATCAATCTTGTATTTCATAATTTACCCTCCATCTCCTTTATTTCATCATCACTCATGCCAACAACTCTCGCGAGTTTAACACTCTTCTTTAACTTGTTCTCACTCATTAAACCTCTTACTTTACTCTCCGCATTCTCAGACATTAAATACTCTAACTTATTCAGCTTTCTTTCCATCAGTTTCTTTATCATTCTTTTTCTCCTTTAACATTTGCTCAAGCAAATCAATCTGTCCTTCAATTCGCACTCCCTCATTTATAAGAACTTTCTTCTGCTCCTCAAGTGCCTGAAGCTTACTAATGATTTCCTGATGCCTCTTTCTTAATTCAATTAACTTTTTTTCCACTTAAATCACCTCGTATTAATTTTAAATCAAAATCATAAGGTATACTACCCTTACTATAAAGCCTGTCCAAAATCCTAATCAACATTTGAACCCTATTACCAACCATGTGATGCCTTGAAACTAATTTATAACCCTCCAACGCAATAGAATAATCATAATTTAATTTAAAATCATCAATCTCCTCCTTCTTTAACAAATAACAATTAACACCATTCTTAAACCCAAGCTCACTTAACCCCCAACCAACATCCTCACCAATAAGTATGCTCTTCACAAAAGGTATTTCAAAATACTTAGAAATTATGTATTTCCTCTCACCACCACCAGACGCAACTGAGAACTTAAAATTAGCCAACCACTTATAAAACCCTTCATTAATCTTACTCTTATCAACTGTTTTAGGGTCATACCCTGGATGCTCGAAAGTATTAGCATCAAACTTTCTTTGCATAGTAACCCTGAAAGGATACTCCTTCTCATTCAAAATCCCAGCAACACCAATCCTTAACCTCACAGGCGGTCTGCGAACAATAAAAGGATAAGCGAAATGCGGGAACCAAATCATCTTATGCAAGTGGTCACGCCATTTCTCCTGCACGAAAGGACTATACTTATAAGTGCATAATAAGTAATCCGCAATCTCAGTCATCCTAAAATAATTCTCATAATTACCATCCTTACTATGCATGTCATCCAAGAAGTAAAACACTTTCTGAGTCGTCTTATTCACCACTTCATTCGTGTGAGGGCAGAGATTCACGACAGCATCAAAACCCTCATACTTACTTAAATCAACAGGCTTCCTATCATCCGCTGGAATTTCTAACCTATACAAATCAATCTCAGGAATAGGATACTTAAGCAATTCTTGATGAATGAACCTATAAAAACCAAGCGGAACATTATCATAAAAATGATTATAAACAATTAATACTTTCATCTCTCACTCCACCACACTTTATTATCTTGCTTAATCACACCCCAGAACTCCTGACGCTCCTTAATGAAATCATAATGCTTATCAAGAAACGCTTTCGTGTCAGCGTAAGTTAATTCAATACGCTTAAAAGGGTCAAGCGAACGAGTCCCGCTCTCACCGAACAAATGCCAATTAACCGCTGAAGGCATGAAATAAATCTTATAACCAGAACGCAAAACATTCAAGCAAAGGTCTGTTTCCTCAGTGAATCCAAGCAAGGAATAATCAATTAACTCACTCTCATTAACAGCGCTCAAACGATAAATGAATTGCGAGCAATGAACGACTTCAATCGGCTTACTCATTAACTTCTTACCCTGCGTGTAAATAAAATCAGTTGAGCGATGCAAGAAAACTTGTCGCACACCATTATGAGTCCTAACTTCAAGCGTGTTCAACCTCTCACCCTTATACTCCTTCCTCAACACTGAAATATCATTAGAGAAGTTCGGCGTGGCAGTCCCAACAACACCAATCCTTTTATTCGATGAAATCACTGACATGAGATTCTCAACGCACTTACTATCAAGGTAGTGGTCATCATTCAAGTCAAAAGCATACTTCCACGCTTTCTTAATCCGAGGCAAAACAAGTTTTCTCGCCCGAGCAATACCTAAATTCTCATCAAAACGCTTAATTTGAACCACTCGATTAAATGAAAGACGCTTAACAAGAGTTTTAATAAGCGGGTCTTGAGAAACAGGCGTTGAACTCCCATTATCAATAATTAATAAATCCCAATCCTGATACGATTGATTCAATAATGAGGAGAGAAGCAACGCTAAATAATTCTCCCGATTAAAAGTCGTGATAGTAATTATTAACTCACTCAATAATAACACCCTCCTTCTTCTTCTTAAGCAAGCGAATAATCTTCTTCCTCTCATCCTCAGTCATGTTACCCAAGATTTTAGTGAAATTCTCAACAACATACTTACGAACTGAATTAATAGGAATGTAATAATTCGAGATTTCAGCGTTCTGAATCTCCTCCAAGCGTTCCGCAAGCTCTGATAAATTCATTATAGTGCGATTAAGCTCTGAAACCGCTTTAAGCGTTAAATTATCCTCATTAGAATCAATAATTTCTTGAATCTTGTTCAAAATTGAGTTCAAACGAAAAATTAATTCAGAAATCTGCACGTTCTCCTGTTTTTTCTTCAATTCTTTCTCAATTTCAATCTCTTTTTTAAATTTTTCAGCGAATTCCTCAAGTTTTTTAATAGTAGTTACAAGCCCGAACTTCTTCTTAAGCAAGTATTGAATTTGCTTAAAAGTGTAATCATCACGCATTAATTGCAAAGTGTAATCCTCGAAATCCATAATTTTTTTAAAGCAAATGGAATATAAATAGTTTTTGGAAAAGTATTTAAATATAAAATGTCATATATTAAATAAAATATTAAATGGTGATGTGAAAAATGAAAAACAAAAAAAGCGCTTGGCAAATCGAAAAATGGAAAAGAGGCTTAAAATACGTGAACGAACTAATAAACTACTTAAAACCAATCACGTGGGAAGACCTCGAACGAGCAGTCAAAAGAACAGAAAACAAATTCATGGTGAACTGGGAACCACAAGTCGAAATCATTGAAAACGAAGTAAGAAAAAAAATAGAATCACTAACCACTGAAAACGTGAAAGAAGCTGAAATCGGAAAACAATTACTCGAACGCTTACAAAAAGTCAGGAAGAAATACGAACGCTGGAACGTCAAGAACTGGAAAGTCGTGAAAGAAAGGAGGGGAGAACAATGAAATACCATGTTTACACAATAGAAGTCATGGACGTGGCATTAGACTTCGAGAAAGAAGTAATGAACTACGTGAACGCATTACTTCAAAAAAACATTAAAAAAGAAGACATTAAAATCGAATACAAGATAAACGACGTAAAAGACATGGGAGTGTTCTTCTACGCAATAATTAGTTGGTGGGAATAAAATGATAATGAAACTAATCATGGAATACACATACTACGATAACGGCAAAGTAAGAGGTTGTATTACTATTAAAAATAACAAGAAAAATTACTTCAAAACAAAAAGCAAACTATTTAATAAAATAGATGATGTTCTTAAATGGGAAAAAAAAATAAGAAACAAGATTACAGAAAAATCAAATGAAACAATGATACTATGGTTTTTAAATAAAGTTTCAAAAAAGGTGAAAACAAATGAAAAAAATAAAAGAATTCCTCGAAACCTACGCTGAAATATGCAAAACAGAATTAGAAGAAACAGCATTAGAAAGCCCCGAAAACTACTTCACCACAGGAAAACTCGTAGCAATACAAACAATACTAAAAAAAATACCCTAAAAAAAACCTTAAAATAATTTTTTAAAACCTTAATATAATTTTTTTAATTTTATAAAAAGTTTCAAAAACAGGACAAAAAATTCGGAGGCTGGTATTTGCTTTCTTTTTTTCGTGTTTTTTTCAAATGGGGCGGGGTTATTTTTTAGAATTTTTAGAATGAAAATTAAAAAAAATTATGGAAAAATAATAGTGAAATTTTATTTGACTTGTATTGTTCTATTTTGTTCAATTGTTCCATTCAGGATGTCATATTTGTTTTTTTTGCCGTATTTGGTTATTTCTTTCCATTTTTGATGGAAAGAAAGTAATGCTTCTTCTATTTCTTTCTCTTTTTGGTTTAGGAATTCTATTGCTTCTTGTAATGTATCTACTCTTTTCTCAATTCTAGGTGTTGCTTCTCCATTATCGTATTGTAGTAATTTACTCCAATTCAAGAATTCTTGTGATGCATCTATATATATTGATGCTTCAATTAAACCGTCATATCTGAGGGTTATGCTTTTTTGGATTTCACATCCAAATTTTGGTTGTAAATTTTTTTTATTTTCCATTTTTTACCACCTTTTATTTTTTTTTCAAAAAAGTATATGCACTACTTATTTATATACTTTTTGGTTTTCTAAATAATCTCTATATATAATATAAGCATAACTAACAATAAACAATCAAGGCAAAAACTAACAACATAACAACTCAAAAAGGCAACTAATCAAAGCACAAAAAAAAGTAATAAAGGGGCATAAATTCTATATATTTTTTTAAAATGTTTAATGAATTTTAAAATAAATATAATATATATTATATATATCTCTTGTAACTACTTAATAGTAGTAACATTATATAAAAATATTACTTATATTTAAGTTTTTTGGTTTTTGTTTTGAATTATTATTCATTATATTGCTTTTTTTTGATATATTTGTTTTAAAATTTATTGAACATTTTCAAAAAATATATGAATTTTTTTAGTAAAGTTTATATATGAGTTGTTTTAAGTGCTTAAAGGTATTACTTAGTAATACTTATTTTTTCAAAAAGTATAATATTTTTCCAAAAAATAAACATTTATTTTGAATTATAATTCATTATTCATTAAAGGGGTAAAAGAGGGTTTTTTTAAAATTCATTAAACTTTTTTAAAAAATATATGGACTTTATTTTTTTACAATATTGCAAAAAATTATTTATTTACAATATTGTAAAAAAATATTGCAAAAAAATATTGTAAAAAAAAATAAAAAGGGTTTAAGGTAAAAAAATGAAAAAAAGTTTTAATCATCGTCAAACTCTAATCCTTTTTTTGCTTCTAATTCTTTTATCACTTCTTGTGCTTCTTTTTCTATTTCGTTGTAGTGTTCAAAAAGATATCGTGCGTATTCTTTTGATATTGATACTTTATTATAATTTCCGCCAAAATCGTTGTGGCAGTGTCCGTATTTTTCTGTGTTTATTGTTTGTGTGTCATCAACGTAGTCAAACTCTATGATTTCGTCGTTCCATTCCACAACCCACCATCCACTGCAGAATTTGCATCCGCCCATTTTCGTTAAGCTGAAGTTGTTATATTCTGTGTATCCTTTTTTTCGCATCGCTTCTTTGACTTTTTCGCAAAGTTTGTGTATTTTTTCTTTAAATTCATTAATTTCCATTTTTACCACCTCTTATTTTTTTTAAACAAAAATATACATAACTTATTTAAATACTTTTCTATTTTATAAAAAAGTATTTAAAATTAAAAGTAATTAGAAGTAAATTAAAAGTAATAAATAAATCAATTAAGGTGTATATTAAAGGAATTAAAGGCGTATATTAAAGGCAATTAAAGGGGCGTTTTTTAAAATAAGGTTTTTGTTAAGAAGTAATACCAAAACCTTTTTTTCTTGTTGAATTTACTGATTAACCCATAAATTAAAGCATTTAAGGTTTTTAAATCCCATTTCTTGAGTTCTTGCCTATACGCTTTATTTTCTGTTAAAATCATTACTTTTTTAATGCCTTTAAGTGTTAAGTGGTATTCCGTGTTCTCTAATCCATAATTGTTAATGTTTAATTTCATTTCTTGCACCTTTCTAATTCTTTGTGTAATTCTGTTAGTCTTTCATCAAAATAATTAAAGTATCCTTCTCTGTATTCATTATAATCTAATTCTCTTATTATGTCTGAAGCCCAAAATTTTGTTTCTCCGATTTCAATAAATCCCTCTGTTTTGTCTAAATAGTTTTCATATTCTTTTATGTATTTTTTTTCCATATTTTTAATTCCTTTAATTTCCTTTTGTATTTCATTCATTTTTTACCACCTTTTGTAATTAAAAAAACATCTACAAATTTCTCATTAACTAAATCCTTCCATTTTAAACCGATTTTGTTAATAATTTTTTCGTGGCAAGTAATTCCAACTCCTTCATTAAAGCGAGGTAAAACACTATACTTTAACCCATAACCAAATATGGTGTTGTTGTCTTTATAATCTTTTAATGACTTCTTTTTAAGGTAGTTTTCTTTATATTCGTATAGTTTTTTTAATATTGCGGGATTGCTGTTTAATGCTTTTGCTGTTGCCGTGCTTAATTTATCATACCCGCACCCGCTTATAACTTTACTTACATAACCATCGTTAGTGTGTGCTTTACAAGTAGCCCCCCAAGTTCTGTTTTTGTTTTTTTTCCACTCAATAGTAATAACAAAATCATAAAAGTTTTTTATTTCACTACTTATTTCTTCTAAGTGTTCTTGCAGTTCTCTTATTTCTTGTTGTTCTTTTTTTTCAAGAAATTTTAATAATTTTTGTTTAGGGTTTTTCTTATAATTCTTGTTATGCCAACCCATAACTATTTTTAAACCTTCTTCTTTTTCTTCTATTAATTTTTTATGTTTTTCAAATTTGTTTTTAATCTCTTGAATTCCTAATTTTTCCAAGTTTTCAAATTTCATTTTCACATCACCTTTCATATTTTTTAAATAAAAATAAACAAAACAAATATATAAAGTTTTCGCTTATTCTGTGAGTTTTGCTTCAAACTCTGCTAATAGATTAAGGACTTCTCTTTCAAACCTGTTATAGTCTTCTGCTCCGATTACAAACCGACTTAAACCAAGACACTCCACCGCTTTATATATAATCTCTCGTGCGATGTAGTAGTTTAATCCTAAATCCTTGTCATCTTTTATTTCTCTCATTTCACACCGCCTTTGTTGTTATTGCTTGGTAGTAATAAAGGGATTTTAAGGTATTTTGTTATGAATTCTTTTTCGCTTTTGTATTTTTGTCTTATTTTTCTGTTCTTCCACGCTCGCTTATTTATTTCCTCTAACCATTTTTTCGCCATTTAATCCGCACCCCCGAATATTGCTTCAAAACTCTTTATTGCTTGTTCTTGTTCTTGTGTTTTTTCAGCAATATAACCATTCTCAATTTTTTCTTTTATTGCTTCGCTTAACCTGTAATTCTGCTCGTTCCTATACATCGCTATCTTGCAATCCTCGTCTTCAAAGTTTTTTAAGAAGTTTTTCACTAATTCTATTTGTTGCTCGCTAACGCTTGCTTGCACACCGACTTTCCTGTAATCCCTGACTTCATTATAATAATTGTATGTTTTCGCCACCAAGTTTCCTAACAAGTCTGTTTCAACGCCTAATAAGTGTTCTTTATTACGCATATATACTCTAAACCATAACACGCTGTCCTTTAATGCTTCCGCTAATGCTTTGTAGAGTTGTTTTTGTATTTCTGTTGCTTTCTTGTCAAGTCCCAAAGAGTAGTATTTACCACTCTCGCATAGTAATTTTTTTGCTTGCTTGCTTGTTTTCAAGAGTAGTGTTGCTTCGTTTGGGTAAATCGCTTTAATTTCTTCATCAAGTAATGGTAGGAATTCTCCTTTCGTTATTTCGTATGCTTTAATAATATTCTCCTTATCCACTTTCTGCCCTTTTGAGTTAAATGTTTTGTAGTGTATTGGAGTTAAAGTAATTGCATCAACCATTCTTAATTTTGGTTTAGAAGTTTCAATTAAAGAATAAAATTTTACAGGTAATTGAAATCTACCGAAATCAAGTGTTATGGTTGCTGTTGCCCTATTCACTTCCGATTTTTCCATTTTACCACCTCTTTTTATTTTTTACAAAAATATAGAACCTTTACATTTAAATACTTTATGGAAAAATATATAAACTCTTTTTTCCTAAAAAATTGTATGGCAAAAGGAGAATTTGAAAATCAGGTTGCCTTAATACTCGCAATTATAGGGTTTTTTGTTTATCCTTTTATTTTACTCCCTATTGCTTTGATTGTAGGGCATAAGGCGAAAGAAATAAGCGGTGGCAAGTATCAAACAGGGTTTAAGGTTGCGAAAGCACTTTTATGGGTTTACATTATTTGCATTATCTTGTTTGTTATTGCCTACGTTATTATTTTTTAACCCTTTTTTTTCTTTTTTTTTTAGAAAAGTATTTAAATGTTAGGTTCCTTTAATTATTTTAATCTGCAGAGAACCTCATGAGAGGCTCACTCATATCTCGTGAGGGTCCGTAATGGTGTAAGTGGTAGCACGCCAAGTTGTTATCCTCTTAACCATGATTTTAGTGTGGTGTGAGACGCATTAAAATTGTGGGAGGGTAGCGTGTGGACTTGGAGGTTCGGGTTCAAATCCCATTACGGCGGAACAATAGTAATCGCATTATAGGAGGATTTTTTTCCTCCTATATTTTTTTTCAAAAACTATTTAAAGTTGTAGTGCTTATTAATTCATTATGTTTATGCTCTTACAAACTTATAAAGGAAGTGGAGAATTACCTTTTAAGGAGACTATTGGAGAGAGAAAATATGATGGCACTAACATAATTCTTAAAGTTATTAAAGGCAAAGTTGTTAGTGCAATTAATAGGCGTGGCGTTGATAAACTCTCATTCTTTCCTGAACTCAAATCGCTTGATTTAAAGGGTTTTACGGGCAAGGTTTTAGGTGAGGTAGTAGTGCTTCACGATGATAAAGATGATTTTAATGCTCTTTTGTCTCGTGAGAATACTACTAATCCATTAAGAAGAGAAATACTACAAAAAAAGCATCCTATTACTTTTATGGCTTATGACATTCTTACTGAAGCATCGATTAAAGAACGCAAGAAACTTCTTTACGCTTTGTGCAGGGAAGCAAACAATAAATTCTTTCAATTCGTTAAGTTTTACTTGCTCTCAACTGACGCTGAACTCCTTGCTTTTAAGCAATTCTCTGTGGAGCGGGGGTGGGAGGGCATTATTCTTAAAGATTATAATAGTCGTTATGTTCCAAAGCGAAGTTATTCTTGGCTTAAGTGGAAGAATAAGGAGGAGGTTGAGGGAGTGATTAAGAGGGTTGAGGAGGATGCTTACGGGAAGTTCAAAGCGTTCGTGCGAGTGCCTGTTTGCTCTGAATTAGTGGGAGTTCAAGTGAATAATATAGGGTTTCAGCGTAAAATAAGGGAGGGTAGCACTAAAATCTT